>Ga0154729_1016_pt7 | contig 30777 bp, 29 predicted proteins | sample Rifle2008BG16ft_FD_105737 | JGI IMG/M metagenome (GOLD analysis project Ga0154729, IMG submission 105737) | Gammaproteobacteria bacterium RBG_16_57_12
TGCGCCGTCTGTTCAGGCACGGCGGGCAATGAGGGAGGACGCTGGTTACCCAGGGGGATGATCACGCTCATGGTGAAGATCATGTCGGTGTAACGGTCTTGCCCCGGCTGGGCAAGATCATCGTTGTCCAGGCGTGCCCGCAGATCGCTGCGAAAGGCATAACCGTCATCACTCAGGCGCGCCCACAGGCCTATGCCGAGCTCCGCCATGGGATTGCTCGACGTTGTGGTTGCGATCCTGGTTTGCAGATTGCCTAGACCAGCCAGGATATAGGGAGAAAATTCGGGATTGCCGGAAAGGCGATACAGGGTGGCCAGGCTCGCGCCCCGCTGCCGGAATGTGTCGACACCACTGGTCAGGGCCAGGTTGTCGCTGTGCCCCTCGACCTCGATGTCCCATTGGGGTGTGATGGTATAACCCAGGGCGAAGCTCATACCCAGAGTGTCATCGGCCAGGCGGTCACGATCGGCCCCGATGTAACTGATGCCCGGTGCGATATACCAGGCGGGGGTGGCACGCTCCGCGGCCGCATACGCCGGGATGGCCCCCAGGCAGAGACAAATCAGCAGGACACGACGGCAGAATGAAGATATGGGCACAAGCGGTGTTAGGGTCATGTCGGTGGCGTCAGGTCTGCTCACGTCACTCGAGAAACTTTGACCAGTCCATCGAGGTGTCGCCGAAGGCGAAGAAATACGGATTCAGCAGCGACTCCTTGGTGTTGTAGCGCAGCGGCTGCATCCGGGTGTCGGTCAGTCTGCCGCCGGCCTCTTCCACAATGCACTGGGCCGCGGCGGTGTCCCATTCCGAGGTCGGCCCCAGGCGCGGATAGATGTCCACCTTGCCCTCCGCCACCAGACAGGACTTCAGCGAACTGCCCATGTTGATGATTTCATGATTACCGCTGTTGGCCAGGAAGGCCTTCAGTGAATCGCCCTGATGGGAGCGGCTGCCGGCCACCATGAGGGGATTGCGGCGCGCCGGGCTGACATGGATGTGCTGCGTTGTGCCGTCCGGCGTTTTCTTGAAACTGCCGGCGCCCCGGCAGGCGTAATAACACAGGCCGCTGACCGGCGTGTAGATCACACCCAGGATCGGCTGGTGATCCTTGATCAGCGCGATGTTGACGGTGAACTCGCCATTGCGCTTGATGAACTCGCGCGTGCCATCGAGCGGATCGACCAGCCAATAGGTGCGCCACGCGGACCGCTGGGCATAGGGGATGGAGGCCGACTCCTCGGACAGCACCGGGATCTCCGGCGTCAGGATCGCCAGCCCGGCGATGATGGCGCGATGCGCCGCCATATCCGCCTCGGTCAGCGGCGAGGTGTCATCCTTTTTCGCCACCTGGAAATCGGTATTGTAAATCTCCAGAATGCGGCGGCCCGCATCCTCGGACAGGGCGATCACGGATTCGAGCAGGTCGCGGCATTGGGCCATCATAAGGTTCCTCTGGAGGGGTTGGCGTACAAATCCCTGACCATGAACAAGGCGGCGATGCTGCGTGCCTCGGTGCATTCCTCGTGAGCCAGCAGCTCATTCAGCCGGCTGAGACGCCAGGGCACCACCTCGATCGCCTCGGGCTCATCGCCAGACTGGCGTTGTTCATAGAGGTTTTCAGCCAGGACCACATGCGTGACATGGCTTTGATAACCGGGGGCGAGGGTCAGCGAGGTGAGATGGCGCAGCGCTCTCGCGCCATAGCCGATCTCCTCCATGATCTCGCGGTTGGCCGCCTCCAGCAGCGCCTCGGATTCCTCGATGCGGCCCTTGGGTAGGGCGAGCTCATAGCGATGCACCCCGGCGGCATATTCGCGGATCAGCAATACCGTATCGTCATCGAGCATGGGGACGATCAGCACCGCGCCGCGGCTTGAGCTGATCAGGCGTTCATATTGCACATCCGTGCCGTTGGCGAAACGCAGATCGACCTTTTCGATCCTGAAGACGCGGGTGCTGGCAATGGTCTGCGCGTTGAGTATTTGCGGTTTTTCTCGCATAGTAACGGGTACTTTCCAAAGCTCCTGGATAGGTTCCGGCGGGGCGCCGGAATAATGGGGGAGTATATCAACTCCTTGACGCCCAGGCATATTCTTATAGGTTCGGATGGCGACAGACTGGCAGGAAATAGCACGGCAGATCGGCCTGGCCATCGGGCAGCCCTTTGTCATGCGCGGGCAGCGGGCCGTGGGAGGCGGGGATATCAACCAGGCCTTTGTGCTGGACGACGGGACGCAGCCGTATTTCATCAAGCTCAACAGCGCCGCGCGACTGGGCATGTTCGAGGCGGAGCTGGCCGGCCTGCAGGAGATCGGCCGGGCCGGGGTGATCCGGGTGCCCAGGCCGCTCTGCTGTGGTACGGCAGGCGGCCATAGCTTTCTGGTGCTAGAGTATATCGCCTTCGGCGGGCCTGACCACAATAGCGTCATCGAACTGGGCCGGCAGCTGGCCGCCCTGCACCGGGTCACGGCGCCGCGTTTTGGCTGGTATCGGGACAATACCATCGGCGCCACGGTGCAGCGCAATGACTATTGCACGGATTGGATCGTGTTCTGGACCGAGCAACGCCTGCGTGTTCAGCTGGATCTGCTCAAACGTCATGGCCGTAGCGGCCGGCTGATGGCATTGGGCGAACGTCTGCTGGAATCCCTGCATGCCCTTTTTGCCGGCTACACACCCGCACCCTCGTTATTGCATGGCGATTTATGGGGTGGCAATTATGCCTTTGACGAACGGGGGCAGCCGGTGATCTTCGATCCCGCGGTCTATTATGGCGACCGCGAGACCGACCTGGCCATGACCGAACTGTTCGGCGGATTCCCCGCCGATTTTTATGCCGCGTATCGGGACAGTTTTCCTCTGGATGAGGGGTATGTCAGACGCAGGCCGCTGTATAATCTCTATCACATCCTCAATCATGCCAATCTGTTTGGCGGCGGTTACGCCGGCCAGGCTGAGCGCATGATGGAAGTCCTGTTGCGCGGCTAGATAGCGCAATCTCTCACGCTGGTGACTAATCCGGATAGTAAAAATTCTACCCACTACATATAGTATTGGGAGGGCATCCGGACATAGCGTGCTGATTTTCTTGACAAAATACGATGACGTTGTTTAACATATTGAAATATATAAATAATTTATTTTCTACCTTTGAGGATTTTTTGGGTTGACAAGGCATTGTCCAGCCCCTAATCTTTCCCATCAACCACTACATGTTGTGGTTGTGGTGCAGATCCGGCAAGTCATGCTTAAGAGTCAATGACTTATACTTAACATTTATCCAATCCCGTCACGGCACCCGGCAAAATGACTGATAAAACTATAAATAATGGGGGTAAGAGGCGTATGAAGGTCGCGCAGTTGAAGTCTGTGTCAGCAACCGTATCCGAGATTCCTTTCCAACCCGCTTCCCTGGATATCTGGGACAAAAAATATCGCCTGAAAACCAAGGACGGCCAGGCTATCGATAATGATATGGATGATACCTACAAGCGTGTTGCCCTGGCCCTGGCCGAGGTGGAGCAAACCGCCGAAAAGCGCGAAGAGTGGTATGAAAAATTCCTGCGCGCATTGCGTCGCGGCGCCATTCCCGCCGGCCGTATCGTATCCAATGCCGGCGCCCAGGCCTACAAGCCGGCCACATCCACCATCAACTGCACGGTGTCCGGCACCATTACTGACTCCATGGACGATATTCTGCAAAAGGTTCATGAAGCGGGTTTGACCCTCAAGGCGGGGTGCGGAATCGGCTATGAATTTTCCACCCTGCGGCCCAAGGGTGCGTTTGTCGCCGGGGCCGGGGCCTATACCTCGGGCCCGCTGTCCTTCATGGATATCTACGACAAGATGTGTTTCACCGTCTCCAGCGCCGGTGGCCGGCGCGGCGCGCAGATGGCCACCTTCGATGTCAGTCATCCCGACGCGATCGACTTCATCCGCGCCAAACGCGAGTCCGGCCGCTTGCGCCAGTTCAATCTGTCACTGCTGATCACCCAGGAGTTCATGGAAGCGGTGAAGCATGACGCCGACTGGCGCCTGGTCTTCCCCATGTCGCAGAAAGAGGCGGAGACCGACGGCATCGATGTCCACGACTCCACCAAGGTGGTGTGGCGCGACTGGCCGAGCACGGATAAATACCTGCGCAATGACGAAGGCCTGGTGGCCTGCAAGATCTACAAGACCATACGCGCGCGCCGGCTGTGGGACGTGATCATGGCCTCCACCTATGACTTCGCCGAGCCGGGGTTCATCCTTATCGACAAGGTCAACGAGATGAACAACAACTGGTTCTGCGAGAATGTGCGTGCGACTAACCCGTGTGTGACGGCGGATACCTGGGTGCAAACGTCCGCAGGCCCCCGCCCTGTGCGCGACCTGGTAGGCCAAGCCTTCCTCGCTCGCGTCGACGGCCAAGATCATGCAAGCGCAGCCGAAGGCTTTTTCCGCACCGCGACCAAGGCGGTGGTGCGGCTGCAAACGACAGAGGGTTATGCGCTGCGCTTGACTGCGGATCATCGCGTACGCCGCGTCGCCCGCTTCACGCGTTACGCTGCACAAACTGAGTGGTGCGCCGCGGGCGAATTGCAGCCGGGCGACCGGATAGTGCTGAATGACCACCGCGCCAACAGCGCCTGGAGCGGCACACACGCGCGCGAGGAAGGCTATCTCTTGGGCCTGCTCGTGGGCGACGGCGTCCTTAAATCGGATAAGGCAGTGCTGTCGGTCTGGCGGTCTGCGGCCGTGGCCAACGGCCCGCAGGCGCTGTTGCCCGAGGGCGCGCAAGCCATAATGAGCGAGGCGCTGGCAGCGATCCGCACCTTACCACACCGCAGCGACTTCGCCGGGTGGCAAGAGATCGGCGGGCGCGGCGAATTCCGTCTCAGCACGGCGGCGCTCAAAGATTTGGCGCAACGCCTGGGCCTGCGCCCCGGCGCCAAGGGCATCACCCCCGAGATCGAGCAGACGTCCAGCGCGTTCTATCGAGGGTTCCTGCGGGGTTTGTTTGACAGCGACGGTTCCGTGCAAGGAAACCACGTCAAAGGTGTGAGCGTGCGCCTTGCGCAATCCGACCTTGCTTGCCTGGAGGCCGTGCAACGCATGCTGCTGAGACTGGGCATTGCCTCCCGCCTCTATTGTAACCGCCGCGCCGCGGGCACCAGCATCCTGCCGGACGGCAAGGGCGGTCACCAAGCCTATCCCACCAAGGCCCAGCACGAGTTGACGATCAGCGGTGAGAATCTGTTGCAGTTCCAGGAGCTGGTGGGTTTTGGCGACAGCGACAAGGCTATCCGCCTCACCCAACTGCTTGCCCGTTACCAGCGCGCGCTCAACCGCGAACGTTTTACCGCGCGGGTGCAGAGCGTTGCGCCGGATGGAATTGAAGATGTCTACGACGTGCAAGTTCCCGGCATCAATACCTTCGATGCCAATGGCCTGCATGCCCACAATTGTGGCGAACAGCCCTTACCGCCCTATGGCGCCTGTCTGCTGGGCTCCATCAATCTTACCAAGTTCGTCATCGATCCCTTCACTGACAAGGCGCGTTTCGACTGGGAGGGCTTCCGGGAAACGGTGGCGACTTTCACGCGCATGCTGGACAACGTGGTGGAGGTCAGCGGGCTGCCGCTGGAACAGCAGCGCCAGGAGATCAAGAGCAAGCGCCGCCACGGCATGGGTTATCTGGGGCTGGGCTCCACCATGACCATGCTGCGCCAGAAGTATGGCTCGCCTGAATCGCTGGCCTTCACCGAGCAGGTCACGCGCGAGATGGCGGTGGTCGGCTGGCAGACCGGGCTGGAACTGGCCGAAGAAAAAGGCCCCGCGCCGATCATGGAACAGGACTATATAGTTACCGCAGAGATGTTGCGCAAGCGCCCCGAGATGCACCAGGATGGCTGGAAGATCGGCGACACGATCAAGGGCAAGGTGTTGCACGCCAGATACAGCCGCTATATGCAGCGGCTGGCCGAGGTGGCGCCGGAGCTGGTGATGGAATTGGCCAGGGTGGGCTCGCGCTTCACCCATCACAGCTCGATCGCGCCCACCGGCACCATCTCGCTGTCGCTGGCCAACAACGCCAGCAACGGTATCGAACCGAGCTTTGCCCATCATTATTCGCGCAATGTGATCCGCGAGGGCAAGAAGACCAAGGAAAAGATCGATGTCTATTCGCTGGAACTGCTCGCCTATCGCGAGCTGGTCAATCCCAAGGCGGCGCCCTATAGCGACAAGCTCGAAGAACAGTTGCCCGGCTATTTCATTACCGCAGAAACCATCTCGCCCAGGGAGCACGTGGATGTGCAGGCCGCGGCACAGAAGTGGATCGATTCCTCCATCTCCAAGACCGCCAATGTGCCGACCGACTATCCCTATGATGACTTCAAGGGCATCTATCTCTACGCCTATGAGCAGGGCCTGAAGGGTTGTACCACCTTCCGCTTCAATCCCGAGGCCTTCCAGGGGGTGCTGGTCAAGGATCAGGATCTGGCCAATACTATTTATCGCTTTACGCTGGAAGATGGGACCGTGGTCGAGGTCAAAGGCAATGAGGAAATCGAATACGACGGTGAAGTCCACACCGCCGCGAACCTGTACGACGCCCTGAAAGAGGGCTATTACGGGAAGTTCTAAATCTAAATGTAGGGGGAGTTAGGCGCCTTGTGCCGTAACCCACCGATTCACCGAACGGAGAACTAAACGTGACTATCAAGATCGCCAAGAAAATCGTCGACTACAATGTGGTCAAGGAGGAACAGGCCGCGGAGAAGAAACCGGCCAGGCCGGTGGAAAAGAAGGACGCCAAGGTCATCCAGATGCACGAAAAGCTGGAACGGCCGGACATGCTCATCGGCTCCACCTACAAGATCAAGACGCCGCTCACCGAACATGCCCTGTATGTCACCATCAATGACATTGTGCTCAATCCGGGCACCGAGCATGAATTGCGCCGCCCGTTCGAGATCTTCATCAACTCCAAGAGCATGGACCACTTCCAGTGGATCGTGGCGCTGACCCGCATCATCTCCGCCGTGTTCCGCAAGGGCGGCGACGTCACCTTCCTGGTGGAAGAGATGCGCTCGGTGTTTGATCCGCGCGGCGGCTATTTCAAGAAAGGCGGCAAATACATGCCCTCGCTGGTCGCCGAGATCGGTGATGTGATCGAGCGCCACATGCGCATGATCGGCCTGCTCAAGGACGATGGCCTGGACGAACATCAGAAGGCGCTGGTGGCTGCCAAGCGCGCCGAATTCGAATCGGCCCTGAAAAATGCCGAGGATAAAGAGCAAAACTGTTTCCCCTCCGGCGCCATGCTATGCACCAAGTGCAATACCAAGGCCATGATCCAGATGGATAACTGCATGACATGCCTGAATTGCGGGGAATCGAAGTGTGGCTAGATTGAAGAAATGGCATTAATGGCATTGCGTTCAAAAACGCCCGTCAGATATATAATCTTTCGGGTGTTTTTTTGCGAGGCAAATAAGTGGGCATGTGGCGGGAAACTGCCGTTACATGAAGTGCTCATTCAGAAGAGATTATAAACAGGCAATGATACATACGAGGTTCTGCGCATGGAACAGGACAACCTGATAACACACCTGACAGTGCGTTATACACTGGTACTCGGCATGCTGGCTGTGCTCGCAGCGGGGATGTATGTGATCGGTGTGAATCAGCGCCAGTTGAATGATCACAGTAGCGAACTCATCAACATCAGCGGCAGGCAGCGTATGCTTTCGCAGCGGGCTGCGCTGCTTTCCCAGAACCTGGCGACGGAACAGGATCAAAGTAAACGAGATGCCCTTCGCCGGGATTTGCAGAAGATTATCGAAACGATGGGTGCCGCACATCAAAGACTGCTGGCGGAAGGGCCGGGCAGCATGCATCCAAAAGGTCTGTCTGCAGAACTGCGGCAGATTTATTTTGGCGGTGAGGAATCGCTCGATATGCGAGTGAGGCAATATCTGACCGGCGCGCAGAATCTCATTGATGCGGCAGATGCACAGCCGGAACTCGTTGACAGACTATTGTGGGATATTCTCGCCCAGGCGCGTAACGGGAAATTACTGGCGGGTCTCGATAGTGCGGTCGATCAGCAGCAGATCGAGAGCGAGGCCAACCTCAAGCGTCTGAAAACTCAACAGCAACTGGGTCTGGTGCTTACCCTGCTGATTCTCGGATACAGCTTCTGGAGTATTTTTCGCCCAATGACGCGGCGTCTCAGGATGGAACTCATCGCCTTACATGAAATCCAGCAGGACCTGGAAAAACGGGTAGAGGAAAATACGCGCGAAGTGCGTCGTCTGGCGAGTGCGATACAGGCCTCGGCAGAATCGATCATCATCACGGATCAACGGGCCAAAATTGAGTTCGCCAATGCGGCATGCCAGCGCCTGAATGGCTACAGGATGGAGGAGTTGGTGGGAGAGAATGCGCGGATTTTCCAGTCAGGGAGAACCCTGAGAGCCATTTATAACGAGCTGTGGGACGCAATTCAGGCGAAAAAAATCTGGTCCGGAGAGATGATCAACCAACGCAAGGATGGAACGCACTATGATACTCACTTGACCATTGCGCCCATTCTTGATGCGCAAGATGATATTGACGGCTTTGTGGGTATACAATCCGATATCAGCAAGATCAAGGAATATGAAAGGCAGTTACAGGCGGCTAACCAGGATCTGGAAAGGCTGGTTGTGACCGATAGCTTGACGCAATTGGCAAACCGCCGCAGATTTGATGAAGTATTAAGTCTTGAATGGCGGCGATGCTGGCGTGATGGTGCGGAGCTGTCGCTGATCATGATCGATATTGATCACTTCAAAAAATACAACGACAGCTACGGTCATCAGCAGGGTGACGTGTGTCTCAAGCGTGTGGCGGACGCCATTAAAAGCGTGCTACAGCGGGCTGGAGACGTCGCGGCCCGGTACGGCGGTGAGGAGTTCGCAGTATTGTTGCCGGAAGCGGATATCAATGGCGCCAGGGAAATAGCTGAGCTGATACGTACAGAGGTCATGTCGCTGGGTATACACGCGGCGCCTGAAGTTCAAAATGAGCATGTGACAGTGAGCCTGGGTATTGCGACGATAAGACCGGATAGCAGCCATGCAGGACAGGATGAACTTGTAGCGCGGGCGGATGCCGCGCTTTATCGCGCCAAGAACGAGGGACGCAATCGGGTCTGTGCGTGATGTGGTTTTTGCTGTTGTCCTATCGATATATGTTGAGTGCAGTAGTGTATACACAAGAAGATGTATGAAGCAGAGGTTTGCCGGGCGAGTCAATCTTCAGGCAGCAGGAACAGGCCGGCAGATTTCTCGGTAATGGTCCAATAGAGCGATTGACTATCCACTGAATCCACTTCAAGGTCGATTACGGTGTAATTTTCGCCGTTGATCTTTTTCCACAGAATCACCAGTGGTCGTGACAGATATTCCAAGGCATCCAGCGACATGCTGATCATGCGCTCGTCCATGCTTGCAGGTGATCCGGTGACACTTACAAACACGCCGTCCTCAAAAATCAGCGTATATCTCGTTGGCATATCATCTCTTTCCAGGGCGTCGATATCAGTGGAAGGGGGTGATTCCTCATCGATTCTGGTCGGGTCAATCTGAAATCTTTCCGGTTCTTTAAATGCACTTTTTTCAATCACGAGATAGGCGCCGGGCTTGAGGCCATTGCCCCAGATACCGATGTCTTGTACAGGTATTTCACGAAGCGTCATCCCCGCTGCCTTGATGAGGATTTTGCCGCCCGCCAAATCAAATACGGTGTACAGCGCATTCTTTTTTGCCAGGGCCAGCTCGGCCTGCAAATACTGATTTTCATATTCCTTTGTTGTGCCCGCAATAAGCATTTCAAGAGGAATGAACAGGGCCAGGCAGGCAAAAAGGGCTGAGGTTTTCATAATCCTAGAAAATATATATCTTCGTGCCAATTGCGGCGGCGGCATATACGGCCTGCAAATCCTTGTCGCCGACACGTACGCAGCCATGCGAGACATTTCGCCCCAGCAATCGGGAATAGAGCGTGCCATGGATGAAATAACCGTCGCCAAAGCCGAGGGCATAATCACCCAGAACTCCTGATTCGAATCGGTCCTGCTTATTCTTGGGCGGCCGCTTCCCTTCCTCGATATAGGCCCAGTCCGGTTTTACCCATAAGGGATTTTTTTGTTTGGATTTAACGGAGAAGACACCTCTGGGTGTATCGAAAACCCACTCGCGATTCTGTTCAGGGTCTTCCAGCTTGCTGCCGCTACCACTCGATATCACGGCTTCCCTGATCAGGGTAGCGCCCTTCTTGAGATACAATCTGTTTTGCGCCGTGTCAATAACGATATGCAAGCCTGTTGGAGCAAAATTATTCAGCTTCTGCCGCAGCGCCTGATTTGTTTTTTCATCGATGTTGCGGGATTGTGTTGTTGTGGACGGTTCCGGGCGCTGCGTTCTAGCGAATTTCCCGTAATAGATGCCAAGGCCCTCCAATATGATCAAGAGTGCAGCACTTGCCGATAAAATCCAGAATATGGGCCGTCTTGATACCATGACTATAATCTGCTCATGGAGTCTGACAAAAGATTATCCACTTCTACCGCGCCTACTATGGTGACAGGTGTTCCCACCTCGACCATATGGTACAACTCTTCGATTTCAGAATTTTTCATAGAGACACAGCCCAGCGTCATGCTGTCGTCCCCGCCGCCGTGGATCTCGATCAGGCTGCCTATCCCGGCCTTACGGGGGACCAGCCCGTTTTTCTTGGCGATCCTGAACGCCTTGACGTCATCGTCATTGGGATAGTTGATCAACAATGCCATATGATATTTGCTGTTCGGATTTTTTTTGACGACCTTGTATTTTCCTTCGGGTGTTGCCTGGTCACCGGCATAAAGCTTGTCTTTCGCCCCATTACGCCCCAGCTCAACAGGATAAGACTTGACCACTCTCCCTGATTTATAGAGCAGCAGAGTCTTTTTGATCTTGTTGACCACAATGGCCATGGATTGATTATTTTTCGACTCGACAATTGTGCTGTCAACCCAGTTTCTCCATTTCCGTATCTGATCTTCATCGGAATACCGGCCGATGATGGGAGCCAAGGATGATTCTGCGCGTTTAATCAGCGGGAAAATCGACTCGATTTTTTGTTCGGCGGCGAGGAGGTCGCCTTTATCATGTAAGGCGCTTACTTCCGCAAAGATCAGCTCGGCCTGGGTCAGGCTTTTTCTGGCCAGGCGGCCCTCATTGACCAGCATACTGGCCTGCTTCAGCCTGCTCACCCTATCCTGGTAATCGGAGATTTTTTGCGACAGAGAGTCGGACTTGGTTTGCTTCAGCTCATCGAGTCTGGATTTTAAAGAGTTTCCGAAACTAATGATCCGCCCATATTCGGCGGTAATATTTTCGTAATTTATGAATAGAGCAAATTGCGCACGCTCTTTTACGAAGGATTCATTCGCCTGCTTGAGTAATGCGGTATATTGACTGTATTCATTCTGCAGGAATATGTGGGTACCAGCCCTCCAGAGGAGCAGCTCCTGATTCTGAGCCTGCCCGACCTCTGGAGGATCTGGCGGTGTACTGCATCCGGAAACACTGATCAGCAGTAGAAATAGAACAACAATTTTTATCGATGCTCTCACAAGTTTCCGGGTTACCACATACTGTTACTAGTACTACTTACTTCTTTTTGCCGACCTTCATTTTTTCCATGGCGGCCTGAACTGCGGCAGAAATTTCACCTGCCTTAGCCTTGATGGTGTTCGCCTTTTCTATGGCAACGCTATAATCTTCGCTGTTGATGGTGTTCTGAACTTCGGGTAGTGACTCTTCCAGGGCCTTGAGATCCATTTTCATGGCTTCGATGTCAGCCTTGGAGCCCTTGCCGACCGGTGCATTATCCAGCAAGCCCTTGGCATCGGTGATGGCAAGGTTGGCATCATTCAGCGCAGTGTTTGCATCATTCTTCATCTGCTCCTTGATCTGGTCAAGTTTCGGCTTGAAACCGTCTGTTTCCGTTTTGAGCTGTACCAGCATCTGTTTTGCCTTGTCATAATCCTTGAAGAACTTGTCATCCTGAGCCTTGATTTCCTGATTGATGGCGTCCATCTGGCTGTTGAAATTCTTGGCATCTTCCGGTGCGAATTTTTCCACGCCGCTGGAAGTAAGTACTTCAATGGATGCCTTAGTGGCGTTAATCTCTTCCTGTGGTGCCTTTGCACAAGCTGAAACAAGTACCAGTGCGGCAACACCTAACACATATAAACGTGCGTTTTTCATTTACGTGATCTCCTGGGAGTGAACAATTACTGGAATAAGCGTCTGCGATATAAAATCCAGCGCATTCTGAGGCAAAGCGATAGGCTTGTCAATATGTTGTTTTAATAATCAATGACTTGACTTAACCATATGTGTGGGGCAGCAACTTGTTCTGCCTGGGCAAACCCCGTGGCTCTATCTGCCGGCGAACGTCCTTACTTCATGATATTAGGCGTGCTGAAGCAGGCGCACAATACTTTCTAAACCCAGGCAGTTTCTGGCCAATCCCTTGTTGGTATCGGAGGTCAGCACTTCACCCGGCGTTGCCTGTTTTGATAGGCCGCTGAAATTTATAATATTATTATGTAATCGTCACCAATCCCTGCCGGGAGTATGGCATTAGCGGGAACATCCCCTTTGGAAATGCTGACTGCCCCTCTTATGGCTGTTAGTGATACGCCTGCCACGGTTGCAAGGTTAGTTCATTTCGTGATACTGACTGTATAAATCAAGCCTGCCTGAGGCTGCGCAATCATTGTCGTTGATTGTGTTTCTGTGGATCAGACGCCAGTATTTCATTTTATATTTGGGAGTGAGGGTCATGAAGGTACGTCCGGTTGCGAAGAAGATTCAGGCCGTGGCCATTTCCGAAGGCGCCGGAGTCACGGTGTATCGTACCCTGGGTACCCCGGGTCTGCGGCATCTTGATCCATTCCTGATGCTGGATTTTTTTTGCAGCGATGACCCCAATGATTACATCGCCGGATTTCCCGATCATCCTCACCGTGGCTTTATTACACTAACCTATATGCTTGATGGCCATATGCTACATCAGGACAGCATGGGCAATAAAGGCCACCTGCATTCCGGGGGCGCACAATGGATGAAGGCGGCGAGCGGTGTAATCCACTCCGAGATGCCGCAACAGGAGGCGGGTCTGATGCGCGGATTTCAGTTATGGATCAATCTGCCCGCCAGGGATAAAATGACAGAACCGGCTTATCAGGAATTCATGCCCACGGCCATACCTGTGGTAGAAGAGGAAGGCAGGCGGGTGAAGATACTGAGCGGCTTCTTTAATGGCCGGCATGGCCCGATCGAAGATCCACTGACCAGGGTTCACTATCTGGATGTGGCGCTGGCGCCCGGAAAATCCATTGATGTGCCAGCGGGGAATGACAGACAGGGTTTTGTATATGTATTTGAAGGAAGCGCTCTGCTGGCGGAGACCCCATTAGTCCAGCATGATTTTGCAGCACTGGGCGACGGAGATACCGTAGTGATCAATGCAGGCCCGGCAGGCGCGCGCTTCATTCTGGCAAGCGGAATCCCCATCAATGAACCCATTGTGCAGTATGGACCATTTGTGATGAACAGCCAGGCAGAGGTTCAGCAGGCCTTTGCCGATTATCGTAATGGCATGCTGGTGCAGGGCAAGGCCAGTTTTGCCAGCGCCTGAGTTAACAACCTCCTGATTATTACAGCCCTTCCTCAACTATTTAGGAACCTCTGATGTCGACTGGAATATACCGTGATGATGCGTAGAGTTATATTGATCCCGCTTGTGCTGCTGTCGGCTTGTAGTCAACCCTTCGGGTTGGTGAGGGAGGGTGAATTTGATCAACTGCTCGATTATCGGTGTGTCGAAAAATCCCTTCGCAGTCTGAGCACGATTGTTGAAGTCGGTTATAAATATGGCGAAGCGGGCAATTCATTGTCGCTCAGCAAAAAAAAATCGGAGAAGGTCCACTATTTTTTCTATAAAACACCAGTATTAAATGGATACGTTCTATTAAGGACCATCAAAGATAAGAAGTCGGTCGTTTCCCAGTCCTACACCCTGATGAATAAAGCTCCCCAGCAAGAAGAGATCGATAAAGTACGGCCATTGATGATAGAGATAGAAAAATCCATCAGCCTGACCTGCGGCATCAGAGATGCAGAGTCACTATTCAAGGAAACGTGTACCGGCGTCAGGTGTGTGTCTGTGGATGATTTGTGATAGACCGGAATCATTGCCACTCTAAGTTCTTGCCAGCAATCCATTCCTGAATTTGAGTAATTCCGTTTTGACCCGGCGGGCATTGTCCAGACCCATGCGAATGAGCAGCTTCTGTCCGGCGGATAATCCTTCGATTTGCGGATTGGCGTATTGATAAAGAACATGCGGCTGAACCAACAGTATCGGTCCGGCAATCTCGGGTGTGGCGAGCAGGTGGTCGATGACATCAATCAACCGGTCATTAAAGTAACCTTCCGGGTACCCCAAGTCCTGATAGGCTTGCTGGAACAGCGGGTACAAATGTAAATAGAGCGACAGGAGTTTGTCGGTATTCACAGACTCAACAAGTTCTACATAGGCATTATAGCGCTGATAATTGTCGGCGCCGATGGCCAGCGAACCTGTTTCGTTCACTACAAAGCGGCCGGTAACCGCAGTGAGAGGAATGTCCTTGCGTGGTATGGTGGCGCGCGGAAGATTGTCGATCGTTATCACGGCACGCCGGATAAAATTCTGCACTACCACCAGCTTCTGCAGCTGCGCGGATGCGATCATGCGGATCAGCGCATCCTGTATTACCGAATCGCTTTCATCCAGGGCGGGCAGAGGCGCTTCCTCGCTGTGCTCGCCGCCCAAAGAGGGCTCCTGCCCGGGAACCGGATGGCGAATTGCAGGCGCGCCCGGTGAGTCGGTGGTAGTTGCGGGCGTGTCCTGTTCAACCGTCATATCCGCCTGGCGCATTTCATAATACAGAATCCCGGCTATCCCGGCGGATACCAGCAGGACAATTAACCAGACATAAGATTTCTGCATGTTTCTCCCCTGTCAGTAGAGGTAACCGGAAAATGTTCATCCACCTTGGATGACGCACTTGTATGTATAGTGACGGATAAAGTGTAATATTTCATTCTCGATATGCCAACATGGCAGGGTCTGGCACCATGATCCATGGCAGTTGTTGGTCCCGATCTTAAAGAAGCTATCAAGGATCAATGCCGGCTGTTGCGTCCGAAACCAGGCAGCTTATTGCCCCGAATTGCTGGCAGATCGATACTCTTCGTGCGATTCCTGATTTGACGATATGGTCTGGTGTTAATGTGAACAAACCCAAATCCACTGCTGCCAGAAAACCCGTGACCAGATCCAGCGTACACAAGGATCGCAGCCCCGGCAAGATCAGGGAAGTAAAGTATTATGGCACCGCCGCCTGTCAGGCATTGTGGCAGCAGCGCCCGCATGATGTGATCAGGATATATATCGAGGAGGGACGTGTTCCGCTGTTCTCTGCCATGCTCAAGTGGGCAGCGGCGCAACGCAAGGCCTATCATATTGTGACGGCGCAGGATCTGGAAAAAGTGACCGAGTCTGTGCATCACCAGGGCATTTGTATATTGGCGCGAGCGCGCGCGACAGTTCTGTTTGCCGATCTGATCCGGAATGTGCGCCAGAAAAAACGCCCACAGCTCCTGGTGTACCTGGATGGGGTGGAGAATCCGCACAATCTGGGTGCCATCTTACGCACCTGCGCTCATTTTGGTGTCCGGCATGTGCTGGGTCCGGCTTTACGATTGCCACAGCTTTCCCCTTCTGCCTGTCGTGTCGCCGAGGGTGGCGCAGAATATGTTGATCTGGTTTATCTGGACGACCCAGTGAAACAATTGCACGAGTTGAAAAGATCTGGATTTTCTGTCATTGCCACCAGTGTGGCACATGGCGCGTCCGTTTATAACTGCTCGTTTAGTGCGAATGTGGTGTTGGTCCTGGGGTCAGAGGTGGAAGGCATATCCGCGCAGTTGTTGCACGAGGCGGACGCACGGCTACAGATACCGGGCAGCGGGGATGTGGAGAGCCTGAATGTGTCTGTTGCCTGCGCAGTGCTGATCAGTGAATTCTATCGCCAGCATCAAGTGCGCCTGAAATAACGGCGGCACATGAATTGGTGGCTACATGGAAGAGGCACGGGGGCGTATGTCCCGCGGTTTAACGCCCCTTGCCGCGGGTGATTACTGGTTAATGCCCATTACGCGCAAAGCCTTGCGGATTTCCTCGGTGGCATCCATTATCATCCGTATCGCCTTCGGGTAATCACCGGCTTCGGCGGTGATCCTGGCCTGCGCAGCCTTTTCATGTCCGTTGCCAACCATGCGGTTGATGAGAGCGATCTGCTCGGGGGTGGGTTTGCGCATTTCAATGCCAACCGGTATCAGCTCGTCATAGCCCATGTAACGTTGCTCCTCATAGGCATATTCCTTTTCCGGCGTATCGATGTCCAGCTTGTAGATCACGGTCTTGGCATGAAACATCTTTTGCACGGCCATATTGACCAGCTTCTGCGCCAGCTCGAGCCGGTTGGTGGCGTCTTGAAACTGTTGGCGTGCGGCGAGTGTTGCCGCTTCTTTTTCCAGACGGGCAACTTCGGCTTCGTCATATTTGACGACCGCATCAGCCCCATATTGGGCAATCACTTTTTCAAGGCTGATGCGGTGGTTGTCGATCGCGCGGGTAAGCTCGTCACGATGATTCTGATATTGCTGTTTTTGTCCGGCCAGCACGCTCTCGCTGGGCACCATGCGTGAAGCCTTGTTCATCTTGCTCAGGGCATCAAGAATCAGGGCGTGCGCCGTCTCGTATTCGCCGGCATCGTAGGCTCGCTGCGCGTCGGTGGCACCTTTGCGCGCATCCCCCAGCAAAGCAATCGCTTCTGCATTTGAGCTGTTATGTATTCTGGTACTGAGACTGCTGCCAAGAACCTGCTTGGCGTAGTCGAGACGTTGCTTGAGCTCGGCGCGTGATGCTGTCGGTTTGATGGTTGTGGCTGGCACCGGTGTGGCAGGCGCGCGCTCAGGTTCTGGCTGAGGCAGGGCTGTGCCGGATGGTTCGTCGGGCTGGCTTGGAGCAGGTTCACGCGAGGTATCCGGCCGGGGTGTCTGGTCCGCGGCACTGACATCCGCCTTCAGTTCTTCCGTAGCGACATTCTTTTCCTTGGCCGATTCGGTAATCGCCGCATTGACAATGGCATCAATGGAGTTTTTATCCGCCTTTTTTTCATTGGATGTGCCGCATGCGCTGAGCGACAGGCATGCCAATGACAAAATAATGGCAGTGTGGTGCTTGATGGAAAACATGGTGCAGACCTCGCGGATTGTCGTAGCTAATCCCAGTAAATTCTTGAAGAAAATATATCACCGATAACTTAAATATCACTTAATTGCGCCCAGAATACTATGGCGCGCTCAAAACCCAAGTGCAACATTTATGGGAGATAATGTTGCATGGGAAAAATCTACAAGCAATTGAGTATTGAAGAGCGGACCATGATCCAAACCCAATTGGAAATGGGCATCAAACCGGCGGCGATAGCCAGAGGGCTGAATCGTTCGGCCTCGACGCTTAGTCGTGAGCTGCGCCGAAACGGCTGGAGTGCGCCGGAAACGCCTCGCGGCCCGGGGCGCCCCCCGCGGGCAGGCGGCTACCGTGCCGAGACCGCTCATAAACGGGCTCAGGTGTGCACGGTCACCCCGTGCGCCCCGCGCCGCCTGCGGCCAGGCACCGCATTGTGGCGCCATGTCCTGCGGTATCTGAAGGCGGGCTACTCGCCGGAGCAGATTGCTGGCACACTGGCGCTTGTGCATCCCGATACCCCTTCGTTGCAGGTTTCTCACGAAACCATTTACACCGCGATCTACGCCATGCCGCGTGGCGAGCTGCGCACACAAGTGATTGGCTGGTTGCGCTTTGGCCACACCAAGCGCCGCCCCCGTGCGCGCGGGGAAGACCGGCGGGGACGGATTCCTGACATGGTCAGCATTCATGACCGTCCGCCCGAGGTTGAAGAAAGACTGATACCGGGACACTGGGAGGGCGATCTCATCAAGGGGGCGTACAACCGCTCGGCGGTCGGTACCCTGGTGGAACGTACGACCTTGTTCACGGTGTTGTCCAAGATGGACGACGCCGGCGCCGAAGCGGCGCTGAGCGGTTTCAGCCATGTGCTCAATCGTATCGAGGCGCAAAAGCGCCTGTCGTTGACGTACGATCAGGGCCGGGAAATGGCGGCGCATCAGCGACTGACTGACGCCACCGGCGTGAAGGTCTACTTTGCCGATCCGCATAGTCCCTGGCAACGCGGGATCAACGAGAACACCAACGGCCTGTTGCGGCAGTACCTGCCCAAGAGTAGCGACTTGAGTGGTTACACCCAGAAAGAGCTCGATGCGATAGCCTGGAAACTCAACACCCGACCACGTAAGTCGCTGGGCTTCAAGTGCCCCGCTGAGTTGTTTACTCCGGACGCTTTCGATTTCAGGCAGCATCATGCTGCTCTTTTTGCACTTGGTCATTGAAACCGCCTATTTATTCGTCCGTGCCTGTAAAGATAATCTGTTTACCAGGGCACAGTGATCCGTTTTGCCATGGATGCGCGGAAATTCATTTGATCTTGATCAAGAAAGGATTGTGCAGCCGCTCCTCACCCAGTGTGGTGTGGGGCCCATGGCCGGGGATGACAGTGATATCGTCACCCAGGGGCAAAAGTTTATCCATGATACTGTGTATAAGCGCGGCATGGTCGCCGCGCGGGAAGTCGGTGCGCCCGATCGAACCCTGGAATAAGACATCACCGACGAAGGCGGTGTGGCTCCCGGCATGAAAAAAAACTACATGGCCCGGCGTGTGACCCGGGCAGTGCAGAACATCCAGCGTGATCTTGCCCAGCCGGACAGTCGCGCCGTCTGTCAGCCAGCGGTCGGGAATAAAGGCCTGCAGGGGCGCAAAGCCGAGCATTTCCGTCTGCCGTGGCAGCCGTTCCAGCCAGAAGGCATCTTCCTGGTGTGGCCCGATGATGGGGATCCCCAGCTGCTCGGCGATCTCCTGCGCCGCCCCGACATGATCCCAGTGGCCATGAGTCAGCAGCAGCATCTGCAGCTGAACCCCTTCGGTCCTGGCGGCGCGCAGCAAGCGGTCCGCCTCGCCGCCCGGATCGATCAGGGCGCCGTGATGGGTATGTTGGCACCAGATAAGCGAGCAATTCTGCTGATAGGGCGTGACCGGGATGATGCGGTATTTCATGGTATGGGTCGTGTTGATTGGTAATAAGGCCATGGTAATGGATGTGCACCGGCAAAAACAGCAGGTAAAATCCCTCTCACCATCAATTCATTGCTGTCAAACCTATGTTGCGCATACAAGAACTCAGGCTGGCGCTGGATCATCAGGACGATGAACTCCGGCCGGCCATCGTCAACCGGCTGGGGATCGCCGACACGGAGCTGTTGTCTTTTTCTATCCACCGGCGGGGTTATGATGCCCGCAATAAAAGGCTGATCACATTCATCTATACACTGGATGTCGAGCTGTGTAATGAGCAGGCCGTGTTGCAGCGCCTGCGGGATGATGCCCAGATCGGCCCGACGCCCGACATGCAATATCGCCCGGTGGCCCGGGCGCCGCGCCGGCTTGCCGTCCGCCCGGTGGTGATCGGTACCGGGCCCTGCGGCCTGTTCGCCGGACTGATCCTGGCGCAAATGGGCTTTCGTCCCATCATGCTCGAGCGGGGCAAGCCGGTGCGCGAGCGCACCCGGGATACCTTTGGCTTATGGCGCCAGGGACGGCTCGATCCGGAATCCAATGTACAGTTTGGCGAAGGCGGCGCCGGAACCTTTTCCGATGGCAAACTGCACAGCCAGATCAAGGACCCGCGGCATTATGGGCGCAAGGTGCTCACCGAGTTTATCCAGGCCGGCGCGCCGCCGGAGATACTCTATGCCAGCAAGCCGCATATCGGGACCTTCCGGCTGGTGGCGATGGTGGAACGGATGCGCGCGAGCATCGAGGCGCTGGGCGGCGAGTTCCGCTTCCAGAGCCGCATGGATGATGTGCTCATCGAGCAGGGCGCCGTGCAGGGGGTAATCCTCGCCGGCGGCGAGTACATTGCGACAACTCATGTGGTGCTGGCGGTAGGGCATAGCGCGCGTGATACCTTTTACAGGCTTCACGAGCGGGGTGTTTATTTCGAGGCCAAGCCCTTTTCCATCGGTTTTCGGATCGAACATCCGCAATCGCTGATCGATCGCGCCCGGTTTGGCGATTATGCCGGCCATCCGCGACTGGGTGCCGCCGATTATAAGCTGGTGCATCATTGTCAAAACGGCCGCAGCGTCTACAGCTTCTGCATGTGCCCCGGCGGCACCGTGGTGGCCGCCACCTCCGAAGTCGGCCGGGTGGTGACCAACGGTATGAGCCAGTATTCGCGCAACGAGCGCAATGCCAACAGCGGGATCGTGGTGGGGGTCACGCCCGCGGACTATCCCGGCCATCCCCTGGCGGGGATTGCGTTTCAACGCTACTGGGAGGAGCGCGCGTTTCTGCTGGGCGGTGGCGGCTACCTGGCGCCGGGGCAACGGGTGGGGGATTTTCTGGCTGGCCGGCCGTCGACGGCGCTGGGCATGGTATTGCCATCGTATACGCCGGGCGTGCATCTCACCGATCTGGCGACGGCGTTGCCGGACTATGCCATCGCCGCGCTCCGCGAGGCCATCCCCGCCTTCGACAAAAAGATTAAAGGCTTTGCCATGGACGATGCGGTGTTGACGGCGGTGGAATCACGCACCTCTTCGCCGGTACGCATTAGCCGTGATGACACGCTGCAAAGCGTGAACACCCGCGGTTTATATCCGGCCGGCGAAGGGGCCGGTTATGCCGGCGGCATACTCTCCGCGGCCATCGACGGCATCCGGGCAGCCGAGGCGGTTGCCCTGAGCATGGTGGGTGATAACGGGTGAAAGTCGTGCCGGACTCAGGCGCCAGTCATTTCATAGCGGGGCTGATTGGAGGGGGGTGTGTATTGCCGCTGCAGATAGTCAAGAATCAGGCGGTTGATGTCCAGACCCAGTTGATTGACCCCGGCGTTACCGAACAGGCGATTGAATTCCAGCAGATAGCAATGATTGCCGACCATGGCTACGTCAAAGCCGGCATGATTAATGCCGGTCTTTCTGATGACGGTCTGCACCAGGGCGCGTGCCTGTTCGGGAATGGGGTCAAAGACAATCTGCCCGCCTTGCGCCACATTGTTGTGGAAGCCCCATTCGGGGGCGACGCGCCAATAACCGCCGACGACCTGATCTCCGATCACCAACAGGCGCATGTCGCGGTCGATGGGCAGGTATTCCTGTACATACAGGATATCCACCTTCTGGCAGTAACTCCGGAATGCGGCCAAGTCCTCGATCAGGTAGACGCCGCGTCCCATGGAGTTTTTTACTTCCTTGGCAACGAAGGGAAAGTCCATTTGTTCCAAAACTTGCCGCTGGCTGCCGTCAGAATTATCCAGAATCAGGGTGCCGGGCACATGCTCGGGGCACAGCGCCTGAAACAGGCGGGTCATCTCGATCTTGTCATGCCCCAGGTAATAGGAGGCCAGGCTGGGAAAGATACGGGAGTTCAGGCCGTAGACCAGGGCATTGATCTGCCAATATTCAGGAAAAAGAATCCATTCGGCCTCCCTGATCAGCTCCTTGATACGGAACATGTTTTCCGGTTTGAAATGGCTGACCTTGGGAATGCCGAGGGTACGAAACGCATCGAATGATACGAGCCGCATACTTGATTTCTCTAGCGAAACAGGGCTGTGATACAGGTCAGGCCTATCATAGGGAAATTTTCAACACAGACAAGAGGGGCATGAAAATATACTTTGTCATCCTCAGTAGAGGGCTGGTAAAGGGCTACAGGTCGCCGGGGCGGGGTTTGCGATAACGGCGCAGGGAGCCGACGATGTCGAAGATCAGCCCGGAAATGGGGTTGAAACGCACCACGCGAAAGATCAGGGCAATGGAGGCGGTGCGCACCGGACGGACCTCCTTCAGCCGGGGCAGAAACAGCACGGCCACCAGCAGGCGGGCCAGCAGCGAAACGATAAATACACCGTACAGCACGCTCGGCCAGTCGAGCTGCCAGCGGGTCACGACGCTATGCAGTATATCCAGTCCGCCGAGCACGCCGCCCAGGATGGCGCCGATACAGACACCGATGCTGACGAAGACATTGTGTACAGCCAGATAGGTGGCGCGTTTGTTGGATGGAATCAAATCATAAAGGAAGTTGCCGGCGCTCAGGCTGAAGCCGGCCCAGAGCAGGCCGCCCAGCGCCTGGACGACCAGCAGATACCAGAAGTCCGCCGATATCAGCCACAGTCCCGGCAGGGCCGGGATGCAAAAGCCGGTGACCACCAGGATCAGGCGGTTGCCGAAGATATCGCTGATCCGCCCCCAGGCATTCAGGGTGAGGAATTGCATCAGCACCGTGCTGGCCGTGCAGGCCATGAATTGCAGATAGGAAAAATGCAGATCGCGCAATAAATAGACCGAGAAAAACGGCGAGGCGATGGCGACCGCAAATTGCATGGCGCCATAGAACATTGAAAAACGGGCAAATTGTGAATGACGGATGCGTTGCCACCATTCGCCGCCGAGCGGAATCTCCAGGGCGGCCACATGGCCGGGGATATCCTGCATCCTGGCGAGATGATAGGCCGAGATCAGGCGCGCTACGGCCGCGAGGATAAAGATCAGGATGAAGCCGGCCAGGGTATAGTCGCTCTCGGTGAAATAATGCAGGATCACGCCGCCCGCCACCAGGGCGGTGAAGGCGGTGATGCTGGCCAGGCGCGTGCGGAAGGCGAAATAACGTCCGCGGCGCCGTTCGGGCACCAGATCGCCCATCAGGCTGCACCATTGCGGGGCCGCCAGATTGGCGCCGGCAAAATAGATCACCACGCAGGTGATCATGAGTGACACGGCATCATCGGGAAAAAGCAGCGGCAGAAGTGCCAGCGGAAACCAGCTGATGGCCTGCAACAGCGCGCCGGCCAGCATGATGGCCTTGCGCCGGCCGGTGCGATGGCCCAGCCAGGCGGAGACCAGTTGGGCAAACGAGCCCAGCAGTGGCGGCAGGGACGCCAGCAGCGCAATCTGTTCGGTGGTGGCCTTGAGAAACAGGGCGAAGGCCGAAAAATAACTTTCCCCGCCGCCGGCCATGACCGAATAGGCAACACCGTCCTTGACGGAATGACGCAGGGATTTGTCGATGGACGGATCTTTGGAATAGCGTCGACGCACAGAAAAACTCCGGCCGTGTGGCGGAACAGACTGTTTGGCTTCTACAGACCGACAGGTCCGCCATTCTACTGCCGCCAAAATGACTCGGGCAAGGGATTTCCAATGATGGCCTATAGTAAAATGACCAGCAAACTGACTCAGGACACCGCCCATAAATCATGCTCAGCTATCGCCACAGCTTCCATGCCGGCAATGCCGCCGATGTCTTCAAGCACATCGCGCTGGTGCTGCTGCTGCGCGCCCTGCTGCGCAAAGAGACGCCGCTCTGTTATCTGGAAACCCATGCCGGGGCAGGCCGGTATGATCTGGGTTGCGCCGAAGCGCAGAAGAATCGCGAATATGCGGACGGCATCGGGCGGCTGTGGTCTCAGGGCCAGGCGCCTGCGCCGGTGGCCGATTATCTTGCGCTGATCCGGCAGTTCAATCCCGGCCAGGCATTGAACGCCTATCCCGGATCGCCCGCCATCGCGCAGTGCCTGCTCCGGCCGCAGGATCGCCTGGTGCTCTGCGAGTTGCACAACAGTGAATATCCGCTGCTCAAGCGCCTGTTCAGCACGGATGATCGTGTCGCCGTGCATCATCAGGATGGCTTGCAGGCGCTGAAGGCCTTTTTGCCGCCCAGGGAAAATCGCGGGCTGGTCTTCATCGACCCGGCCTATGAGCTGCCCCAGACCTGGCAGCAGGTGGTGGATAGTATCCAAATCGCTCATCGCCGCTGGCCCAATGGCAGCTATGCCATCTGGTATCCGCTGATCGCCGGGCGCAGCCGCCAGCCCTTCGGCACCCGCCTGGAACACAGCGGGATCCGCAAGATTCTGCGCGCCGATATGTTGCTCAATGAAAACGAGCGGGGCATGCAGGGCAGCGGACTCATTATTGTAAATCCGCCCTGGCAGGTGAAGGAGACCCTGGAGGCGCTGTTGCCCTGGCTGGTGCGCATCCTCGCCGTGGGTCAGGGTGCTTACACGGTAGACTGGCTGGTGGAAGAATGACCGACGTTTCCAGAATATTATTTACGGCCGTTGGGAAAAAGGTGTACATTCAGATTCAATGTCCGCGCAGCGCTGACATGAGGTTTGTCCATTCAGAGTGAGGAACGGCCATGGCGGATAAAGCGATTTTGCAAGTGGGTGACAAGAAGATCGAACTGCCGATTATCGAGGGTGTGGACGGTAGCAAGGCCATCGATATCTCCCAGCTGCTCGCGCAAACCGGCCTGACCAGCTACGATCCCTCGCTGGGCAACACGGCGATCTGCAAGAGCGCCATTACCTATATCGATGGCGACAAGGGCATTTTGCGCTACCGCGGCATTCCGATCGAGCAATTCACCGCCCAGCCCAAACCGAATTTTGTCGAAGCGGCCTGGCTGCTGATCTTTGGCCGCCTGCCCAACAAGGCGGAGCTGGCGGAATTCAGGCAACAGCTGATCGACAACGAACTGCTGCACGAAGGGATCAAGGATCAGTTCCAGCATATCCCGGCCGACGCGCCGCCCATGGCGATCCTCTCCGCGACCATGAACAATCTGGCCTGTTTTCACAAGCAGTTTCTCGAGGTGGAAAAACCCGAAGGCCTGGTGGCGGCCGCGGCGCGCCTGATCAGCAAGGTGCGCACCATCGCCGCCTTTTCCTACCGCCGCTCGCGCGGTCTGCCGTTCATCTATCCGGATCCCGGCCTGCGCTATTGCGCCAATTTTCTGCACATGATGTTTTCCCTGCCCTACAAGCAATACATCGTCACCCCGGAGATCGAGGACGCCCTGAACATGATCTTCATCCTGCATGCCGATCATGAGCAGAACTGCAGCACCTCGGCGGTGCGCGTGGTGGGATCGGCGCGCGCCAATCTGTTCGCCTCCTGCGCCGCCGGGGTGTCGGCGCTGTGGGGGCCGCTGCATGGCGGCGCCAATGTCGAGGTGATCAATATGCTGGAGCGGATCTATCAGGGGGGGATTTCGCCCGAACAATGCATCCGCGATGCCAAGGACAAGAACAATTCGTTTCGGCTGTTCGGCTTCGGCCACCGCGTCTATCGCAATTTCGATCCGCGCGCCAAGATCCTCAAGGAGTCCTGCGACCGGGTGCTGGCGAAGATGCACCGTCAGGATCCCCTGCTCGACATCGCCCGCCGGCTGGAGGAGCTGGCCCTGTCCGATCCCTATTTCGTCGAGCGTAAATTATATCCCAACGTGGATTTCTACAGCGGCATCCTGCTGCGCGCCATCGGCATTCCCACCAATATGTTCACCGTGTGTTTCGCCATTGGCCGCCTGCCCGGCTGGATTGCGCAGTGGAAAGAGCAGCATGACGATACAAGCAGCAAGATATTGCGACCGCGGCAGGTCTATATCGGCGCACAGGTGACGGATTATGTTCCCATGGAGCAGCGCTGATGGCGCAGGCCGGCTAATACTTTTGCAGGGGCGACCGTTAACAATTTCAACAGACTGCTGAAACACGCCCCTCGCTACAAACCCTACGTCCTACAGGCTCCTGGCATGAAATATGATGTTATTGATGCGCGCATAACCCCCGAAGGCCGCCTGGATGTGTTGTCCAAGGCCGAGGTCGGCAAGCTGCTCGATGCCAGCCGCGGCGACTTGCACACCATCTTTCGCAACTGTTCTCTGGCCGTGCTGAATTGCGGCAGCCATCTGGATGACGGCAAGGAACTGCTGGAAAGGTATCAATCTTTCGATATCCGCGTCATTCAGCAGGAGCGCGGTATCAAGCTGGAAGTAAAGGAAGCGCCGGCCCATGCCTTCGTCGACGGCAAGATGATCCGGGGCATCAATGAGCATCTGTTCGCCGTGTTGCGTGACATTATTTATGTCAGCGATGAAATCTATAATAATCCCAAATTCGATCTTGCCACCACGGACGGCATCACCAATGCCGTATTCCACATCCTGCGCAATGCCAGGATCATGCGGCCGCGCTCCAGCCTTAATCTGGTGGTATGCTGGGGCGGCCATTCCATCAAGCGCAAGGAATACGACTATACCAAGGAAGTCGGCCACGCAATGGGATTGCGCGGTCTGGATATTTGCACCGGTTGTGGTCCCGGCGCCATGAAGGGTCCGATGAAGGGCGCCGCCATCGGCCATGCCAAGCAACGTATCAATAACGGTCAGTACATCGGTATCTCCGAGCCGGGCATTATTGCCGCAGAGTCACCCAATCCTATAGTCAATGATCTGGTGATCATGCCGGATATTGAGAAGCGCCTGGAGGCCTTTGCGCGTGTGGCGCATGGGGTCGTGGTGTTCCCCGGCGGTGCGGGAACCGCGGAGGAGATTCTGTATCTGCTGGGGATACTGCTGCATCCGGATAACAGGGACTTGCCGTTTCCAATGATCCTGACCGGCCCGGATTGCGCGGTCGAGTATTTCAGGCAGATTGATCAGTTCATCGGCGATACGCTGGGCAAGGAGGCGCAACAGCGCTACAAGATTATTATCGATGACCCCAATCAGGTGGGGCGGGAAATGGTGGCGGGGATCGAACAGGTGCGCCAGTATCGTCGTGGGGCCAGTGATGCGTACTATTTCAACTGGTTGCTGAAGATCGAGCATGAATTTCAGAAACCGTTTGTGCCGACCCACGAGAATATGCGCAATCTCGAGCTGCACAGGAACCAGGAACGTCATCTGCTTGCCGCCCAACTGCGGCGCGCCTTTTCGGGCATCGTGGCCGGCAATGTGAAAGATGACGGTATCCGCGCCATCGAGCGATACGGTCATTTCGAAATCCGTGGCGATGATGCGATCATGGGCCCCATGGATTCCCTGTTGACATCGTTTGTCGCGCAACACCGCATGAAGCTGCCCGGCAAGACGTATACGCCCTGTTATCGCATCGTCAAATAATCACGCAGGTGGTTTATACCACCAGATCCAGCTGCTGAATGGTGCCGGTTGCGCCGTTCTCAGTCAGATACAAACCGGTGGCGCGTATCGCGCCCAGCAGGCCATTCTGCCCATCTTTCACGGCAAAAGGTGAGGCGACACTGCCCAGATAGATGGCACCGATATTATTCGAGCGAAGGTTCAGTAGCAGATCCTCTCCGGTAGCTGTCTTGCTCCAGATTCCCAGGCGATCGAAGACAGCATCATTTTCATCGATCCAGTGATTATGGTCGGAGTCATAGCGTGACAGCTCGGCAAACCCGTCACCCGAACCCGCGCCAAACAACTCGCTACCGTCGTTGATGATGCCATCAGCGTTTTGATCAAGCGCCAGAAAACCGCTGCCCGGGCTGACGAAACTGATCTGATCGACATAGCCGTCGGCATCGATATCAAAATTGAATTGGGTCCCGGTAAGTTCGGCGGCGCTGCCCGAGAAATTAATCACCAGGGGGTCCTTCAGGGCATCACCGGCGCGGATACTCAGTTGAGTGCTGGTGGAAAATTCACGCGACATGGACAGATCGACATTGATCTGGATCTGCTGTCCATCTGCAGTTCGGACTAAGCCCTCAATCGAAACCCGGGTGGATTCTGCCTCATAATGGGATTCATGATATTCATAGATCAGTCCGTACCCATCCCGGGGAGGGGCGGTCTGGACATTCCTGTCGGCCTGCGCCAGCTCGTCGAGCTGAGGACCGGTCTGCTCGGTAATTTTCTTGAGTTCCTTGGCATCGACAACCTTGATCTTCTCGCCGGTGAGTTGCTCGATCATCAACTTGAGCAGGGTGAGCTTGAAATCCTCCATGGGAGGATGGTCGATATCCTGCTTTTCATCCTGACCGGATTCGGCAGGCGCCGGGATTTCGACTGCCGGCGCAGGATTCTGCCTGGCCGCAGGTGGATTTCGATAAGTGAGTGCCTGGGGCAGCAGCGCCTTGCCGTTATTGTCACCGGTCAAAGTGACCCGGTCACTGCCGTCCCGCCACACGGTCAGGGACTCATGCTGTTCGTGTTTTTCAACATAAGTATGACTGGCGTGGAACTGGATCAGGCTGTCATTAATTTTCATAGCACGCCCCCGGCCTTGGTATATCATTAATAGCGTCTCTCTGTGAATTCTGCTTAAATCGAGCCATTCATGGAGAAGGTCTAAAACAGGATATGATCTATGCTGACGTTGTTCCGCACGAAAAAACTGCTTGATGATAATGTGAACCGCTGGTTGTATGACGGTTATGCCTGGGCATTACGGAATTTTGGCAGCGATATCTTTTATTACGATACGGTCCTGGTTACGCCCACCGATCAGCATTTTCCCGACAGGGTCGAAAATCCTGAACAGATGATGGCGAAGATCTTTGACCGGGTCAGGGCCTACGCCGGAATGACCTCATGGCCATGTGAATTGCTGGCGCTCAATACGGGTGATGATCCTGTCCTGCCGCCCGCCGTGACCGCAGAGCGGGCGCCCAGAGGACCGGCCGGCCATATCTCCGTGAGCGGGGATCGGCCCTATGTGCCGATTGTTTTTGATCGCACGCAGCTGGGTAATCCGGAGCTGCTGGTTGCCGGGTTTGCCCGGGAATTGGGCGGATACCTCTGTGCGGTGGCGCCCGAGGAGCCGCCGGGCGGCGCAGAATATCGCGGTCATGCCGCGGATCTGCTGGCCGTGTTCATGGGATTCGGGGTTTTCATGGCGAACACGGCCTTCATGATCAAAAAAGGCGGCTGTTCGGGATGTGGCATCACGGTGCATTGCCATGGAAATCTGACTGAAGATGAATTCACCTATGCCCTGGCGATGTTCGCTGCGTTAAAGGGTATCGAACATCGGGGGGTGGAGCCGTCACTCAAGAGCAGTTTACGCCCCTTCTATCGCAAGGCCGTCAGGGAAATCATGAATGATGCCGATGCCATCGTGCGGCTCAAGGATATCTGCTGTCCAATCACTCCTGCCATGGCATGAAGTCCCCGGAAGCACATGACAGAGTTGGCGGTTTAATAAATGAATCTTTGTTATTATCATGTTTAAACCTAAAAATCTCAGTTGACCGCTCATCTGGATATTTAACAGCATGTTTCTAAATTATATTTCCCCAAAAGCCTGTTCAACTGAGATTTTTAGGTTAAAGAAGCGTGACTAATTACAGCAGCACCTAAAACGCAGGTGAGGAGAGAGTGCATGAATGCCTATCTGGTAATCTCGGCCCTGGGCAAGGACCGGCCCGGTATTGTCAACGATCTGTCCAAAGCCGTATTGCACTACGGCGGCAATATCACCGACAGCCGCATGAGTGTGTTGGGTGGGGAGTTTGCCCTGATCCTCATGATAGCCGGTACCACAAACGCTATCGAGGATATTGAACGCCAGCTGCCATCACTGGGCGATCAGCTTGGGATGACCATTATCGCCAAACGCACCGATCAGGGCGCCAAGACGCCGGGGGTGTTGCCCTATTCCCTGGAGGTGGTTGCCATGGACCATCCGGGGATAGTCCATGAAGTGGCCAATTTTCTTTCCGGCAGAGGGATCAATATCGAGAGCCTGGAAACGGCCACCTATCCGGCAGCGCATACCGGAACGCCGATGTTCTCGCTGGAAATGACCATTGGTATCCCGGCCAGTGGCGCTATCGCCCAATTCCGCGAGGCGTTCATGAATTTCTGTGACGAGCGCAATCTTGATGCCGTTTTGAGGCCTGTGAAATAACGCATACCATCGGAGGTAAACAGTATGTCCATAGGTGATATTTGTAATCGTGAAGTGATTGTCATACAGAAACACGAATCTCTTCAGGACGCCGTCGAATTGATGCGCGCCCATCACGTTGGCTCACTGGTGGTGGTCGAGCGCAAAGGAAAAATGAATCTACCGGTCGGTATCATCACTGATCGGGATATCGTCATTGAAGTGATCGCCGAAAAGGTGGATAGCAATAGCGTGACAGTAGGCGATGTGATGAGCGATGATCTGCTGATCGCCAGAGAGACGGATGATGTCTTGGATACCCTGCAGCAGATGCGTGACCGCGGTGTCCGCCGTCTGCCCATTGTTGATCTGCATGGCGGCTTGGTGGGAATTCTCTCGGCTGATGATTTACTGGATGTCATCAGCGAACAGATCGCCGATCTGGTGAAGCTGATCGCCAAGGAACAGCGCCGGGAAGCCGTGTTGCATGATTAGGCCCGGCCTTTCAACCAGAGGATAAGCATGGCGCTGACAGCGCCGCTGAAGGCCAGGGACATATCCCGCTGCGCATCCCAGATGTCGCCCTGGGTGCCCAGATAGGCATCGCCGGTCTCGGGACTGACAATCATTGCCACCACCATTTCCATGACCTCATAGAAACCGCTGAAGGCCAATACCAGGCTGACGGTCAGAAAGTACGACCAGCCCATGGCCACCCTCGCCAGGCGCAGCAGGACTTCACGCAAAGGGTAGCCGCATAACAGCCCATAGGCGAAATGCGCCAGACG
>Ga0154729_1099_pt3 | contig 29448 bp, 34 predicted proteins | sample Rifle2008BG16ft_FD_105737 | JGI IMG/M metagenome (GOLD analysis project Ga0154729, IMG submission 105737) | Gammaproteobacteria bacterium RBG_16_57_12
GGTCTCCGACATCAGCTTTGATCCCAAGACGTACCAGGCCGTGGTAACGCTGCGCATCGACGCCAGATATGACATCCTGCCCAAGGACACCTCGGCAAGCATCTTCACCTCCGGCTTGCTGGGTGAGCAATATGTCAGCCTGGAGCCCGGCGGCGAGGAGGATTATCTGAAGGGAGGGGACGAGATCAAGATCACGCAGTCAGCCGTAATCATGGAGCAGCTCATCGGACAATTCCTGTTCAACAAGGCGGCGGAGGAATAAGGTGCGTAATCATTGTATCAAGGCCCTGTTGATCCTCTCTTGCCTGCCGACGCCGGCGTACGCCGAAACCCTGAACCTGGATCAGGCCGTGCAGTTGGCCCTGACCGCCGACCAGCGCATCAAGGAGCGTGAGCATCTGGTCGAGGCGGCGCGCTCCCTGTTGAGTGAGGTGACGGGCAACGAAGGTTTCACCGTGGATGCCAATGCCTTCGTGGCGTTGGCGCCGAGGGTCGACGGCGGCTTCTATCGGGATAATCTGGTTACCTGTAATGGCGGCTGCGAACCCCGTTCCGATCTGTACGATATCGACGGGGTGGTGCCCTGGACCAACCTGTCGGTGACCATCGTCAAGCCGCTCTACACCTTCGGTAAGATCGAGAACTATGCCGAAGCGGCACGCGGCAATATCGATATCAAGCAGGCCGATGTGACCCTGCAGCGCGGCAATACCATCCTGGATGTGCACCGCGCCTATTACGGCTATCTGACGGCGCGGGAAACGCGCAAATTGCTGGCCGATGTCGAGCGGCGCATCGACAGCGCCCTGGAACTGGTGAATAAATGGCTGGCGGACGGCAGCGGCGATGTACGGATGTCCGACCGTTACGCCCTCGAGTCCGGGCTTGGCCTGGTGCGCAGTTATCTGAGTCAGGCCGGGGCGGTGGAGCACATCGCGCTGGATGGTCTCAAGGTACTGACCGGCATCGGCATGGATAAGGAGCTGGAGGTGAGTGATACCACCATCCGCCCGGTCGCGCTTCCGGAACAAGGACTGGCGGCCTTGCAGGAGCAGGCCCTCGCCAGGCGGCCGGAGATGATTCAGGTCGAGTCCGGTCTGCGCGCGCGCCGCTCTCTGGTGGCCGCCAGGGACGCGGAAGGCAAACCCAATATCTACGCCGGCATCGGGGCGCGGGCGGCCTATACCCCGGGCAGAGACAGCCTGGAAAATCCCCATGTGTTCGATATCTACAATCACGCCGGTTTGTCTCCGGTGCTGGGTATCAAGTGGGATTTCAACGGCGGGGTGAAGGATGCCAGGGTTGCGCAGGAGCAGGCGCAGCTGGAGGCCCTGCTGGCCACCGCCGCATTCGCCCGGCAGGGTATTCCCTACCAGGTATCGGAACAATATCTGAAGGTACAGTCCAATTATGAGCGGACCCAGTCCCTGGAGGCGGGCAGCCGCGCGGGGCGGCGCTGGATGATCGGCACCTATGCCGATTTCGAGGCCGGACTGGAAAAGGCCGACAAGGTGATTACCGCCTTTCAGGGTTATGTGCTGGCGCATTCCGATTACCTGAAGACCGTTTATGATTACAATATGGATGTCGTGCGCCTGAAATTTGTGACAGGAGAACTTCAATAATGCGTTGGTTGATAACTGCGATAATCGTTCTGGCGACAGGACTTGCCAATGCCCAGGCGAGCATGGCGCCGGCGGCGCAGCAATTGGTGGAGGACACCGCCGGCAAAATCCAGGCACGCATGCATGAAGAAGATGCGCGCCTCAAGAATGACCCGGCCTACATCTATCGGCTGGTGGATGAGATCATCCTGCCGCATTTCGATTTCAAGCGCATGTCCGGCTGGGTGCTGGGGCGCAACTGGCGCACGGCGACGCCCGAGCAGCAGGAACGCTTTACCCGGGAGTTCCGCACCCTGCTGGTGCGCACCTATTCCAAGGCATTGGTGGATAACCGCGATCGCAAGATCGTGTATGAGCCGCTGCGCGCCGATCCCAAGGCCACCGATGTGATTGTGCGCAGCGAAGTGGAACAGGAAGGCAGCTTTCCCATCGAGATCACCTACAGCTTGTACCTCAACGGCGAGGGCGCCTGGAAGGTGTACGATGTCAACATCGACGGCATCAGCCTGGTGGCCAACTACCGCACCAGTTTCACCAATGAGATCAAGCAGTCCGGCCTGGATAATCTGATCAAGAAACTCTCCGAGCGCAATCAGCAGGCAGCCAATGAGTGAGCCCACGCTCACCCAACAACCGGACGGCAGTTATCTGCTGTCGGGAATCCTGAGTTTCGACACGGTCCCCCGGCTGCTGGCGCAGGGCAATGCCTTGTTCGCTCATGGCGAGGTGATTGTCGACCTCAAGGCGGTGGAGCGCAGCGACAGCGCCGGGCTGGCCTTATTGATCGAATGGTTGCGTATTGCGCGTCTGAAGCGGCAAGCCATGAAACTCCGCAATGTCCCGCCACAAATGCAGGCGATTGCCCGGGTCAGCGATCTCGATACCCTGCTGCCGATCTCCGGGGAATAAGTGACCTCCGCCGTCACCATCGCCGAGGTGCACAAGCACTATGGCGCGCTTTATGCCCTGCGCGGCATCGACTTCGAGATTAAACAAGGTGAATTCTTTGGCCTGCTGGGACCCAATGGCGCCGGCAAGTCCACGCTGATCAACATCATGGCCGGCCTGACCTATGCCGATCGTGGGGCGGTCCGGATCAATGGTTTTGATGTGCGGCGCGACTACCGTCAGGCCCGCCGCGCCCTGGGCGTGGTGCCGCAGGAGCTGGTCTACGATCCCTTTTTCGATGTGCGCGAAATGCTGCGCCTGCAATCGGGCTACTTTGGCTTCGGCCGGGAAAACCACGCCTGGATCGACGAATTGCTGGAGACGCTGAATCTGGGCGACAAGGCGGACGTCAACATGTATACCCTGTCGGGGGGCATGAAACGCCGGGTGCTGATCGCCCAGGCCATGGTGCACAAACCGCCGGTGCTGGTGCTGGATGAGCCGACCGCGGGGGTGGATGTGGAATTGCGCCAGATCCTGTGGCGGTTTGCCAGGCGCCTGCATCAGGACGGCCACACCATCGTCCTGACCACCCACTACCTGGAAGAGGCCGAACAATTGTGCGAGCGCATCGCCATACTCGATCAGGGTTCGATCTGCGCGCTGGATACCAAGCAGGCCCTGTTGTCGCGCAGTCCCTATCGCCGGGTCAGACTGACCCTGGCCGATGCGGCGATCGAGCTGCCGGAAAGTATTTTGCGCCTGGTGGAAGAGCGCGAAGCGCAGTCCATCACCCTGCGCCTGCACCGGTTGGATGACCAGTTGGGCGCGGTGCTGGAGGCAATGCACCAGTGCGGCGGCCGGCTGCTGGATGTGCATACCGTGGAGCCGGGACTGGAAGAGGTGTTCATGGAGCTGACCTGCCGCAAGCGTGGAGAGGTGGGCTGTTGACGGGCTGTTGAATAACGCGCTCAGGGGCGTAGCGCGATGCTCACCCCTCGAGCCGGTGTGGACTACCATAAACAATCTGGCCGCTGGACTTTACCGAGTTTGTGGATGTATTCCTGATGCAACAGGACCTTGCCCAAAAGGTGCAAACCGGGTTCAATAAAATGATCGACCAAATTGCCACTGGAAAGGTCTGACAGACATGCCCGCGACACGACTCAGAATATTCATCAGCAGTGTGCAAACGGAGTTTGCACAACAGCGGCTGGACCTGAAGGCATTTCTGCTGGGGGATGCCGTGTTGCGCCGTTTCGTGGCCGAGGTGTTTTTGTTTGAGGAACTCCCCGCAAAGGATCGGCGCGCCGACCATGTCTATCTGGAAGAAGTCGAACGCTGCGACATCTACCTCGGTATCTTCGGCTATGAGTATGGCTTTGAGGACAAGAAGGGCATCTCCCCCACGGAGCACGAATATAATCATGCCACCCAACATGGCAAAATCCGTCTTGTGTACGTGTGGGGCTCAGAAGAGGAACGTCGCGCGCCGAAAATGCGCAGACTGGTCGTCAAGGCCAGCGGTGAATTGATCCGCCGCCGTATCGAAGACGCCAAGGCCCTGACCGCCGAGGTGTACGCCAGCCTCGTGGATTATCTCGACGAGATCGGCGCCCTGCGTGTTCCGCCTTTCGATACCACGGCCTGCGACAAGGCCACCCTGAAAGACCTGTCCCGCAAACGCATCGACTGGTTCCTGGAAACCGCCCGCCGCGAGCGTGGCTTTCCGCTCAAGGCTAACACCGACTCCAAGGTACTGCTGACCCATCTCAACCTGCTTGACGACGGTAAGCCCACCAACGCCGCCATGCTGTTGTTCGGCGCCAATCCGCAACGCTTCCACCGCACCGCCGAAACCAAGTGTATACACTGTCACGGCACGCAATACCGCCGTCCCTTTGCCTCGCAACAAATCTATTCCGGCGACCTCTTCGAGCAGGCAAATCAGGCGCGCGATTTTGTGCTGGCGAAAATCAATCGTGCCGTCGGCACCCGCGCCACCAGCATCACCGCGCCGGCCACTTACGAACTGCCGCCCGACGCAGTGGGCGAGGCCATCGTCAACGCCATCGCGCACCGGGATTACCACAGCAACGCCTCGGTCGAAGTCCGGCTGTTCGCCGATCGACTGGAAGTCTGGAATCCCGGTACGCTGCCCGGCACCTTGACGCTGGATAACCTGCGTGAAGCGCATCCTTCGGTGCCCAATAACCCGCTGATTGCCGAGTCGCTTTACCTCGCCCGCTACATCGAAAAGGCCGGGTCGGGCACCCTGCGCATAATCGAACTTTGCCAGGAAGCGGGACTGCCCGAACCGAGCTACGAACTACGCGCTGGCAGCTTTGTCATCACCCTGTGGCGTGACTGGCTGACCGCCGAAGTGCTGGCCAGGTTCCAGATCAATGACCGCCAACTGCAAGCAATTGCCTATGTCAAAGCGCGAGGCCAAATCACTAATCGGGAGTTCCGCGAGGCAACGGGGGTGATTGCCAGAACTGCCTCGCGCGACTTGGAAGACCTGGCCCATAAAGGCGTACTTGTAAAAGTCGGGGCCACGGGCCGCGGCACCTATTATGTTCTGGCGCACAAACCGGACATAATCCGGACAAACAGGACATAGGGCCGGTATGGCTAAAGCCGACATAAACCGGACAAACAGGACATGCAAAGGGGGGCGCAAAGGGGGGCATGAACCGGGTCGAAAGGCTCATGAAAGGGCCAGGATGGAAAGGGCTCACAAAAGGCTCAAACGACTCATTCCGACGCAGGGAACGCGCCGTGAGTCCATCGAATGCATCGGGAAGTCGCCAATTGAGGCATTTATGGGACAAATGGGACATGGCGGGCACAATGAAACACGGGAACGAAGAGGTATAAGCATGGCCAAGAAACCCACATTCAAACTCAGCGTCGAAACCCTCAAGCACGGCGACGTCAGCCGCAAGAACATCCCCGCCGCCGAGAGAGGGGCCGGGGGTGTGGGAGCCGGGAGAAAGGGTGATTTTGAGCGAATCGGCCTCTTCGCCACGACTTTCGCTCCAGGCCGGCGCCACGGCGTTTCGAATCCCCCGGCACCCCCGGACCCCTTGGTGAACTATGCGGGCTAACACCATCGGTTTCTACACCCTGTTCACCAAGGAGGTCTGGCGCTTTTTGAAAGTCATCACCCAGACCATTCTGACCCCGGCGGTGACGACACTGCTCTATCTGGTGGTGTTCGCCCAAATCCTGGAAGGAAGGGTGGAGGTCTATGAGGGCATTTCCTATGCCGCCTTCCTGGTGCCCGGTCTGGTGATCATGGCCATGATCCAGAATGCCTTTGCCAACAGCTCCTCGAGCCTCATCCAGTCGAAAATGAACGGCAATCTGGTGTTCGTGCTGCTGGCGCCGATCTCGGTGTGGGAATTCTATCTGGCCTTTGTGCTGGCCACCGTGGTGCGCGGCCTGCTGGTGGGCGCGGTGGTCTATGTGGCGGCGCTGTGGTTCGTGACCCTGCCGATCCATCATCCGGCTCTGGTGCTGCTGTTCGCCGTGGTGGGGAGCGCCATTCTGGGAGCTTTGGGGGTGATCGCCGGTATCTGGGCCTCCAAATATGATCAATTGGCGGCCTTCCAGAATTTCATTGTCCTGCCTCTGTCGTTTTTGAGCGGGGTGTTTTACTCCGTGCACACCCTGCCGCCCTTCTGGCAGCAGGCCACTTTCTGGAATCCGTTTTTTTACATGATCGACGGGTTTCGCCATGGCGTGATAGGTGTGTCCGATGTGGACCCCTGGAAAAGTCTGCTGGTGTGCCTGCTGTTTCTGGCGGTCGTCAGCGCCGTCTGTCTGGTCATGCTGAAAAAGGGTTACAAAATTCGCGGATAGCGGGTATTCTTTGCCGTAATTTAAACAGGAACACGAGCCATGAACGAACAGACCATCAAGACGCTGCTGGAGGCCGGCATGCCGGGCAGTCAGGTGCAGGTGCAGGGTGACGGCCGGCACTTCGAGATCATCGTGGTCAGTGAGGCCTTTGCCGGCAAGACCATGGTGCAGGAACAGAAGATGGTCTATGCCGTGCTGAACGAAGCGATCACCCGTGGCGAGCTCCATGCCGTGATGATCAAGGCCTATACGCCCGATGAATGGTCCGGCGTCAAGGATCTGCAGGTACTCAGATAACGCTGGCCAGCCAGTGTCGAGGTTTGTTAGCAATGGATAAATTGATCATTACCGGCGGTATTCCGCTCAACGGCGAAATCAGGATCTCCGGGGCGAAGAATGCCGCCCTGCCGATACTCGCGGCCACCCTGCTGGCGGATGAGATCGTTACGGTGGGCAATATTCCGCACCTGCACGATATCACCACCACCATGGAGCTGCTGGGCCGCATGGGCGTGGATCTGGTGGTGGACGAGAAACTCAATATCGAGGTGAATCCCACCACCATCCGCGAATTCTACGCCCCCTACGAGCTGGTCAAGACCATGCGCGCCTCTATCCTGGTGCTGGGTCCGCTGCTGACTCGTTACGGCCGGGCCGAGGTTTCCCTGCCGGGCGGTTGCGCCATCGGATCGCGGCCGGTGAACATTCATATCGAGGGGCTGCGCGCCATGGGCGCGGACATCAAGGTGGAGAACGGCTATATCAAGGCACAGGCCAAGCGCCTCAAGGGCGCCAAGATCGTCATGGATGTGGTGACGGTTACCGGGACCGAGAACCTGATGATGGCGGCGGTGCTGGCGGAGGGCACGACCATCCTGGAAAATGCCGCGCGCGAGCCCGAGGTGGTGGATCTGGCCGGCTTCCTCACCGCCATGGGTGCCAAGATCTCCGGCGCCGGCAGCCATACCATCACCATCCAGGGTGTTGGTCGGCTCAAAGGTACGCACTACAAGGTCCTGCCGGACCGTATCGAAACGGGGACTTATCTGGTGGGCGCCGCCATCAGCGGCGGATGCGTCACGCTCAAGGATACCCAGCCCGATCTGCTGGATGCCGTGGTCAACAAACTGATCGAGGCCGGCGCCAAAATCGAGACCGGACCTGACTGGATACGCCTGGACATGCAGGGCAATCGGCCCCGGTCCGTGGATATTCACACCGCGCCCTATCCGGCGTTTCCCACCGACATGCAGGCCCAGTTCACCGCGCTCAATGCCGTGGCCGAAGGCTCGGGGACCATTACCGAAACGGTGTTCGAAAACCGCTTCATGCACGTGCATGAACTGCAACGCATGGGCGCGAATGTGCGTCTGGAAGGCAATACCGCCATTATCAAGGGCGTGGATCATCTGACGGCCGCGCCGGTGATGGCCACCGACCTGCGCGCCTCGGCCAGCCTGGTGCTGGCGGGCCTGGCGGCGGAGGGGGATACCGAGGTGCAGCGCATCTATCATATCGACCGCGGTTATGAGCGCATCGAGGAGAAGCTGCATCAGCTGGGAGCGAGGATCCGCCGGGTGCCCGCCTGAGCCGAACAGAGTAAGATAAACATCTCAACCGCCCTAACCGTTACCCAAGGCATTATGAGCGCGACATTGACCATCGCCCTTTCCAAGGGGCGCATCTTCAAGGAGACCCTGCCGTTGCTGGCGCATGCCGGCATCGTGCCCGCCGAAGATCCCGAAACCAGCCGCAAGCTGATCCTGGCCACCAATCATCCCGATATCCGCCTGGTGATCGTGCGCGCCGCCGATGTGCCTACCTATGTGCAGTATGCCGGCGCCGACCTCGGCGTGACCGGCAAGGATGTGCTGATGGAGCACGGCGGTGAAGGGCTCTATGAACCGCTGGATCTGCGTATTGCCTGCTGCCGGCTGATGGTCGCCGGCCCCGCCGGCCAACCCGAGCCCGCCGGACGCCTGCGCATCGCCACAAAATACGTGACGACGACACACCGTTACTATGCCGCCCGGGGCAGGCAGGTGGAAATCATCAAGCTCTACGGCTCCATGGAACTGGCGCCGCTGGTGGGCATGGCCGACCGCATCGTGGACGTGGTCGATACCGGCGGCACCCTGCGCGCCAACGGCCTGGAACCGCTGGAGCATATCGCCGATATCAGCTCGCGGCTGGTGGTGAACAGGGCGGCCATGAAAATGAAATCCGCGCAGGTGAAGGGGCTGATCCAGCGCCTGGAGCAGGCGGTGGCCTCCAGGGGCAAGGTCTGAGCGGCGACGGGATGAGCTCATGAGCGCAATGAAATATCTGGATACAAGCCAGAGCGGTTTCTGGGCGGAGCTGGAAGGCCTGCTGGCCTGGGAGTCCGTATCCGACGAGGCGGTGTTCGCCACGGTCAAGACGATACTCGAGCAGGTGCGCCGCCGCGGCGATGCCGCCGTGGTGGAATACACCAACCGCTTCGACCGCATGCAGGCCAAGACCCTGGCCGAGCTGGAGATATCCCCGGAACGGCTGGCCGAGGCCCTGCGCCGGATCCCGGCCGGGCAGCGCGCCGCGCTGGAATTATCGGCCCGGCGTCTGCGCCTCTACCATGAGAAACAGACCCTGCATTCCTGGAGCTACACCGAGGACGACGGCACCCTGCTGGGCCAGCAGGTCACGCCGCTGGACCGGGTCGGGTTGTATGTCCCGGGCGGCAAGGCGGCCTATCCTTCCTCGGTACTGATGAACGCCATCCCGGCCAAGGTGGCGGGCGTGCCGGAACTGATCATGGTGGTGCCCACCCCGGATGGCGTGCTCAATGAACTGGTGCTCGCCGCCGCGGCCATCGCCGGCGTCGACCGGGTTTTCACCATCGGCGGCGCCCAGGCGGTGGCCGCCCTGGCCTACGGCACCGCGACCATCCCGCCGGTGGCCAAAATCGTCGGCCCGGGCAATATCTATGTGGCCACGGCCAAGCGCCTGGTATTCGGCGCGGTGGGCATCGACATGATCGCCGGGCCCTCCGAGATCCTGGTGGTGTGCGATGGCCAGACCGATCCCGACTGGATCGCCATGGATTTATTCTCCCAGGCCGAACACGACGAGGACGCCCAGTCCATCCTGATCAGCCCCGACGGTGACTATCTCGCCAGGGTGCAGGCCAGCATCGACCGCCTGCTGCCGGAAATGGAGCGCGCCGCGATCATCCGCCGCTCCCTGTCCGGCCGCGGCGCCATGATCAGGGTAAAGGATCTGGCTGAAGCGGTGACGGTGGCGAATTTCATCGCCCCGGAGCATCTGGAATTGTCCGTGGCCGATCCCCAGACCCTGGCGGCGCACATCCGCAATGCCGGCGCCATCTTCATGGGCCGTCATACCGCCGAGGCGGTAGGTGATTATTGTGCCGGCCCCAACCATGTGCTGCCGACCTCACGCACCGCGCGCTTCAGTTCGCCGCTGGGTGTTTATGACTTCCAGAAACGCTCCAGTCTCATCATGTGTTCCCCCGCGGGGGCCTCGGAGCTGGGCAAGACCGCCTCGGTACTGGCGCGCGGCGAAGGCCTGACGGCGCATGCCCGCTCGGCGGAATACAGAATGAAGCCATGAGTCGCTACTGGAGCAGGGTGGTGCACGGCCTGACGCCTTACGTGCCGGGCGAGCAACCGAAGCTGCCCAATCTGGTCAAGCTCAACACCAACGAGAATCCCTACGGCCCGAGCCCGCGCGTGCTGGAGGCGTTGCGCGCCGAGGTGGGCGACACGCTGCGGCTCTACCCCGACCCCAACTGCGACCGCCTCAAGGCAGCCGTCGCCGCCTTCCACGGCCTTGCGCCCGCCCAGGTGTTCGTCGGCAACGGCTCGGACGAGGTGCTGGCGCACGTGTTCCTGGCGCTGCTCAAGCACGAGGCGCCGGTGCTGTTCCCCGATATCACCTACAGCTTCTATCCGGTGTACTGCGGCCTGTACGGCATCGGCTACCGCCAGGTGCCGCTGAACGAGTCGTTCGCGATCCGTGTCGAGGATTATTTCCAGCCCAACGGCGGCATCATTTTTCCCAACCCCAACGCGCCCACCGGCTGTGCGCTGCCGCTGTCCGACATCGAGCGCCTGCTCCAGGCCAATGCCAGCTCGGTGGTGGTGATCGACGAGGCCTACGTGGATTTCGGCGCCGAATCGGCGGTCGGGCTGGTGGCTCGCCATCCCAATCTGCTGGTGGTGCATACCCTGTCGAAATCCCGCTCGCTGGCCGGCCTGCGCGTCGGCTATGCGGTCGGCCACCCGGAGCTGATTGAGGCGCTGACCCGCGTCAAGGACAGCTTCAACTCCTATCCGCTGGACCGCTTCGCCATCGCCGGGGCGGCCGCTGCAATGGAAGACCGCGCGTATTTCGAGGAAACCCGCCGCAAGGTGATCGCCACGCGCGCGCTCCTGGTGGCGGGGCTGGAGGCGCTCGGCTTCGAGGTACTGCCTTCGGCCGCCAATTTCGTCTTCGCCCGCCATCCCGGCCGCGAGGGCGCGGAACTGGCCGCCCGGCTGCGCGAGCGCAGCATCATCGTGCGGCACTTCAGGAAGCCGCCGCGCATCACGCCATTCCTGCGCATCACGGTCGGCACGCCCGAGGAGAATGCCGTCTTTCTGGATGTGCTGCGCAGCCTGCTCTGAGGCCGTTCGTGACAGGCATTACCCAATTAACCTAGAATGTACGCTATCTGAACTGATATTGGCCCGATGGGGCTGGAGAGTGTAATGGCGGAGCGCAAGGCCACGGTAAAACGTGAAACCCTGGAGACCCGGATTGCGGTGTCGGTCAATCTGGATGGCCGGGGCGATGCCAGCCTGGAAACCGGCCTGGCGTTTCTGGACCACATGCTCGAACAGGTGGCGCGCCACGGCCTGATCGATATGGAGATCAAGGCCACGGGCGATCTGCAGATCGATGCCCACCATACCGTGGAAGATATCGGTATTACCCTCGGGCAGGCCTTTGCCAAGGCCGTGGGTGATAAAAAGGGCATCTGTCGTTACGGCCATGCCTATGTGCCGCTCGACGAGGCTTTATCCCGGGTGGTGATCGACTTTTCCGGCCGGCCCGGCCTGGAGTATCAGGTGGATTTTCAGCGTGCCCGCATTGGTGATTTCGATGTGGACCTGTTTTTTGAATTTTTCCAGGGCTTCGTCAACCATGCCCAGGTGACCCTGCATATCGACAGCCTGCGCGGACGCAATGCCCATCACATCGCCGAGACGGTGTTCAAGGCCTTTGGCCGCGCGGTACGCATGGCGCTGGAAAGCGATGCGCGCATGAAAAACATCCTGCCTTCCACCAAGGGGAGTCTTTAAGACTAATCCTGATTGCGCGTGGCCTATCCTATCGAGTTTCTGTAAATGAATACCGTGGCGGTAATTGACTATGGCATGGGTAATCTGCACTCGGTGAGCAAGGCGCTGGCCAGGGTGGCCGGCGACTCACGTGTCGAAGTGACCTATGAGCCGGAGCGTATTCTGCGGGCCGATCGGGTCGTGTTGCCGGGAGTCGGCGCCATCCGTGACTGCATGGCCGAGCTCACCCGCCTGGGCCTCGATGAGGTGGTGCGCGAAGTGGCCGGCAGCAAACCGCTGCTGGGTGTGTGTGTCGGCATGCAGGTGTTGATGGACTTCAGCGAAGAAAACGACGGCACCCCGTGTCTGGGCATCCTGCCCGGGCGGGTGCAACGATTTGCCGATGGACAGGTGGATGCGCAAAGCGGTGAACGCCTCAAGGTGCCGCATATGGGCTGGAATCAGGTTCATCAGCGCCAGAAACACCCTCTGTGGGAGGATATCGCCCAGGACGCGCGGTTCTATTTCGTGCACAGTTATTGTCTGCCGGATCAAAAATTGGAAATCACCGCCGCCACCACGTCCTATGGGGTCGATTTTGCCTCGGCCGTGGCCAGGGACAATATCTTTGCGGTGCAATTCCATCCCGAGAAAAGCGCCAGGGACGGCCTGCAGCTCTACGCCAATTTCATGCGCTGGAATGCCTGATGATGCACTTAGTGAATGACTGCCTGATGAGGATGCAGCAATGTTACTGATCCCCGCCATCGACCTGAAGCAAGGTAAATGTGTGCGTCTGCGCCAGGGACGCATGGAAGACGACACGGTATTCTCGGATGACCCGGTCGCGATGGCCAGACGCTGGGTGGAGGCCGGCGCGCGCCGCCTGCACATCGTCGATCTGGACGGCGCCTTTGCCGGCAAGCCGGTCAACGCCCGGGTGATCCGCGCCATCGCCGAGGCCTGCCCCGAGGTGCCCATCCAGGTGGGCGGCGGCATCCGCGATGAAGATACCGTGCAGTCCTACCTGGAATCGGGTGTGCAGTATGTGATCATAGGCACCAAGGCGATCAACGTGCCGCACTTCGTCGCCGATCTGTGCAAGGAATTTCCCGGCCACATTATCGTCGGGCTGGATGCCAAAGACGGCAGGGTGGCGATGGATGGCTGGTCCAAGCTGTCCAATCACGAGGTGACCGACATGGCCCGGCATTTTGAAAAGGACGGCGTCGAGGCCATCATCTATACCGATATCAGCCGCGACGGCATGATGCAGGGCGTCAATATCGCGGCGACGCGCAAACTGGCCGCGGCCATCACCATCCCGGTGATCGCCTCCGGCGGCATCACCAATCTGGAAGACATCCGCCGGCTGAGCGAAATCGCCGGCGAAGGCGTGATCGGCGCCATCACCGGCCGGGCGATCTATGAAGGCACGCTCGATTTTTCGGCCGGCCAGAAACTGGCGGATGAGCTGGCGGCCAAGGCTTAATACAGAGCGAAATCATTCCATGGGACTGGCCAAACGTATCATACCCTGCCTGGATGTGGATCGGGGCCGCGTGGTCAAGGGCGTGCGCTTCGTCGATATCCGCGATGCCGGTGATCCGGTCGAGATTGCGCGGCGCTATGATGAACAGGGCGCTGATGAGCTGGTGTTTCTCGATATCACCGCCAGCTCCGACGATCGCGCGACCATGGTGCATGTGGTGGAGGAAGTGGCCAGCCAGGTATTCATCCCCTTGACCGTGGGCGGGGGGATCCGCAGCAATGCCGATATCCGGCGCATGCTCAATGCCGGCGCCGACAAGGTGGCGATCAACACGGCGGCGGTGGCCAATCCCGAGTTCGTGCGCGAGGCGGCCGAACGCTTCGGCTCGCAATGTATCGTGGTGGCCATCGATGCCAAACGCGTCAATGAAGACGCCGGGCCGCTGCGCTGGGAGGTGTTCACCCACGGCGGACGCAAGCCGACCGGCATCGACGTGCTGGAGTGGGCGGTCCGGATGGTCACCTGCGGCGCGGGTGAATTGCTGGTGACCAGCATGGACCGTGACGGCACCCGGGATGGCTTCGATCTGGAATTGATGCGATCCATCACCCAGGCGGTTAATGTGCCTGTGATCGCCTCCGGCGGCGTGGGCAACCTGGAGCATCTGTCGGCGGGGGTGTTGCAGGGCGGGGCCGATGCGGTGCTGGCGGCGAGTATCTTTCACTTCGGTGAATATACCGTGGAGCAGGCCAAGCGTAACATGGCCGCACACGGCATCGAGGTGCGTCTTTAGCCTTGCATCTGCCTTTCCCAGGGTTGACACTATGACCATGAATGCATGGCTCGACGAGATCAAATGGGACGCCCAGGGCCTGGTGCCGGTGATCGCCCAGGAGGCGGGCAGCGGCCAGGTGCTGATGGTTGCCTGGATGAACCGCGAGGCGCTGTCCCTGACAGTGCGCGAGGGGCGGGTGGTCTACTGGTCCCGTTCCCGGCAGAAGCTCTGGCGCAAGGGCGAGGAATCCGGCCATGTGCAGCAGGTCAGGGATATCCGCCTGGACTGTGACGGCGATGCGCTGCTGCTGCACGTGGAACAAGTAGGCGGTATCGCCTGTCATACGGGACGGCAGAGCTGTTTTTTCCGGCAATTGCAACAGGAAAACTGGGTGACGGTGGCGCCGGTGCTGAAAGATCCCGGGCGGATTTATGGCGAGGATCGATGACATGTCGCGCGATGTATTGAATTCACTGGCCGACATCCTGGAGCAGCGCAAGCAGCAGGATCCCCAGCACTCCTATGTGGCGGGGCTCTATGCCCGGGGTCTGGACAGCATCCTCAAGAAAATCGGCGAGGAGGCCACCGAGACCGTGATTGCCGCCAAGGGCGGTGACCGCGCTGCGCTGGCCCATGAAATGGCCGACCTGTGGTTTCATTGCCTGGTGTTGCTGGCCCATGAAGACCTGCGTCCGCAGGCGGTGCTGGATGAATTGCAGCGCCGGTTCGGCACCTCCGGGCTGGAAGAAAAGGCATCCCGCAGCCGCTGAACCGGGGAGGAGGCAAGGTGTCCGAGTGTATTTTCTGCAGAATCGCCAGGGGCGAGATCCCGGCGGGCATCGTCTATCAGGATGATGATATGCTGGCGTTCAAGGATATCAACCCCCGCGCCAGGGTGCATGTGCTGGTGATTCCGCGCCTGCATGTGGCCAGCCTCGAAGATATCGACGAATCGCATGACAGCCTGATGGCCAGGATCATGCGCCGCTTGCCGCAGATCGCCCGGGAGCAGGGGCTGGAGACGGGGTTTCGCACGATTATCAACACCGGATCAGGCGGGGGTCAGGAGGTGTTTCATCTACACGTACATTTGCTGGGCGGCGGGCGCCTGCCCGGATTCGGCTAATCATTCAGGAGAAGTTCCATGGGTCATATCAGTATTTGGCAGTTACTCATTATTCTGGCGATAGTTATTGTGCTGTTCGGCACCAAGAAGCTGCGCAGTATCGGCTCCGATCTCGGTGGCGCGCTGAAAGGTTTCCGCGATGCCTCACGGGAGGGCGAGCAGGCGGCGAAGAAGGAAACCGCGGAGTCGTCCGGTACACAAACGGCCGGCAAGGTGATCGAGGGGGAGGTCGCCTCCAAGACGCAGGACAAGGTCTGAGCCGGATGATCGTTCGTGTAGGGCGGTGAAGCGGTGTTCGATATCGGATTCCTGGAGCTGGTGCTCATCGGCGTGGTGGCGCTGGTGGTATTCGGGCCGCAACGCCTGCCCGAAGTGGTGAGGACGGCGGGTTTCTGGGTCGGAAAGCTGCGCGCTGCCATGAGCAATGTGCGTAGCGAGGTCAAGCGTGAAATGCACAACGCTGAAGTCCTGCAGCGTGAACTGGAAGAAAAAATAAAAAAGGATGTGGCATTACCTCCCGCTGTCGAGAAGCCGGCGGCGGATCAGCCCCCCGGCAGTTCCGATAAAACCCATGCCGACAAACCACTCTGATTCGCCTGGCGAGTCCAGCCTGATCCAGCATTTGATCGAGCTGCGCAGCCGCCTGTTGCGCAGTATCGCCGTGGTACTGCTGGTTTTTATCTGCCTTTATCCCTTTGCCAACGACATGTACACCCTGCTGGCGCAACCCCTGCTGAGCCAGTTGCCGGAAAACGCCACCATGATCGCCACCGATGTGACCTCGCCGTTCATGGCGCCGCTCAAGTTGTCGCTGCTGGTGGCCTTGCTGATCGCCTTGCCGTATGTGTTTTACCAGGTCTGGGCCTTTGTCGCCCCGGGGCTGTACCGGCATGAGCGCCGCTTGATCTTCCCCCTGATTGTATCCAGTGTCGTGCTGTTTTATCTGGGCCTGCTGTTTGCCTATTATCTGGTGTTCCCCATGGTGCTGGGCTTCTTCACCAGCATCGCCCCGGAAGGGGTGTCGGTGATGACGGACATCACCAGCTATCTGGATTTTGTGTTGAAGATGTTTCTCGCCTTCGGCCTGGTCTTCGAGGTGCCGATCGTGACCGTGGTGCTGATCTATTCCGGTTTGGTCACTGTGCAGCAGCTGGTGGATAAGCGCCCTTACATCATCGTGGGCGCCTTTGTGATCGGCATGCTGCTGACGCCGCCGGATGTCTTTTCTCAGACCATGCTGGCCGTGCCGATGTGGCTGCTCTTCGAGCTTGGCCTGCTGGTGGCGCGGCTTATTCCGGCCAGGACCAAACCTGAAGCGGAGACAGTGAAGGAAGACTCCAGGTAATATGGCCTGTAATTTCCGCGGATCATATGGTATTTTTCCGGGGCAGTGTTGGCAAAGCGGAAATAGATTGAGGGCATGATGAGATACAGAACTCCATACACCGTAACAGCAGGACTGTTGCTGGCGATGGCCGCGGGATGCGCGTCAAAGCCGACGCAGATGGCGGAGGTGCGCCAGTCGGTGGCAAGCGCTGAGAAGTCGGCGGCGAGCGCCACCATTTCGGAATGGCGATTCATGGATTGCATGAAGGCCTATGCCGCCGATCACATGGATGCCAAACAGGATACACAGAACCTGGCCGACATCGCGCTGGCAAGCTGCCGTGCCCCGCTGAATGCCTATATCGAACTGCGCAAGATGTATCACGAGCAGATGGATATGGGGGATGCGAAGTCCGGTGCGCGTGCCGAGTTCCTGAGGCATCAATCCGCGGCCAGGGCGAATGAAGAAACTCAGGAGCTGATCGAGCGCGGCAGGCAGGCCGTCATCCAGGCCCTGACAGATTCCACACCGGCGCCCCCTCCGCCAGAACAGGAATAGAATACAAGCCCTTCAGGGCGCGCTCACCGCTACCTTCTGACAGGCCGCTGGCCCACCTCTACCTCCACCTCATGGCGTTGACCACCGCGCAACAGGGTTACGATGATTTTCTGGCCCGGTTGGGTATTGGTGACCAGGTTCATCGAGCTCTTGCTGTTGTCCACGGCTTGGCCGTTGATGGCCACGATGATGTCGCCAGGGCGCAATCCCGCCAGATGGGCCGGACCATTGCGCAGGATATCGGTGATGATGACGCCGCGCAGGTCCTTGAGATTAAAGGTCTCGGCAATCTCGGGGGTGAGATTCTGGGCGTCGATGCCGATCCAGCCGCGTTTGACATAGCCGTAAGCCAGGATCTGCTTGAGCACCTCTTTGGCGATGTCGATGGGGGTGGCAAAACCTATGCCCTGCGAGCCGCCGGAGCGGCTGAAGATGGCGGTATTGATGCCGACCAGGTGGCCATAGACATTGACCAGGGCGCCGCCGGAATTGCCGGGATTGATGGCGGCATCGGTCTGGATGAAATCCTCAAAGGTGCTGATACCCAGATCAGTGCGGCCGGTGGCGCTGATAATGCCGAAGGTCACGGTCTGGCCAACCCCGAAGGGATTCCCCATGGCCAGAACGACGTCACCGACCTGCAGATCACCCGAGCGGCCCAGGGTGATGCTGGGCAGGTCCGGCAGATCGACCTTGAGCACGGCCAGATCGGTATCAACATCATTACCCACCACCACGGCGCTGGCACTGCGTCCATCCTGCAGCGCCACCAGGATTTCATCGGCGTCCTGTATCACATGATTATTGGTCAGGACATAACCTTCAGGGCTGATAATGACGCCGGAACCCAGGCTGTTTTCCCGACGAGTTCTGGGTTCCACCAAGGTACCAAAAAATTTCTGCACCACGGGATCATCAAACAGCAGAGGCACACGCTGGGTGACCACCTTGGTGGTGTAGATATTGACGACGGCCGGCGCGGCCGCCTTCACCGCCTTGCTGTAGGAAACGGGACCGCTGTCCCTGGCGTTCGCAGTAATGGATTGATCCGGTGTGGAAACGGCCTCCCTGACTTCGACGACCGATGTGGCCTGTTGCAGCAACTCCGGATAAAACATGCGCAACAGCACCAGGGCGATGAAGGCAATGGCCAGACCGAGCAGGATGTGATCGTAAAAAAATTTCAGCGTCTTCTTCAATTGCATGGATTGCGCCGCCGTCAGGTATGATGGGGACATATGGTAACGCATCAGTGAGGTCAGATGCATGGTGAGGTTGGTAGAACTGGTGTCCTATGCCGATCAATTGCTGGAATCCGCGGCATTTCAGGATTATTGCCCCAACGGTTTGCAGGTGGAAGGCCGTGCAGAAGTCCACAGGCTCGTGAGTGGCGTCACCGCCAGCCTGGCCCTGCTGGATGCCGCTATCGCCAGGGAGGCCGACGCCATCCTGGTGCATCACGGTTATTTCTGGAAGGGAGAATCTCCGGTGATCAGCGGGATAAAGTACCGGCGGCTGCAGCGCCTGATCAATGCCGGCGTCAGCCTGATCGCCTATCACCTGCCGCTGGATGCCCATCCCGGGCTGGGCAACAATGCGCAACTGGCGCGGCGTTTGGGGTTAACGGAACTGTCCAGCAGTGGACCCGGTCTGGTGATGCAGGGATCCCTGCCCCGGCCATTGAGCATACCGGCGTTCTGCGAAAGGCTTACCGCTTCCCTGGCGAGGGCGCCGTTGCACATTCCGGGGACCAGTAAGCAGATTCACCGCATCGCCTGGTGCACCGGGGCGGCGCAGGATTATCTCGAAGCCGCCGCGGCCAGTGGTGTCGATGCCTACCTTACCGGCGAGATATCGGAGCGCACCGTGCATATTGCCCGGGAATGCGGGATTCACTTCTATGCTGCGGGCCATCACGCCACTGAACGCTATGGCGTTCAGGCCCTGGGCGAGCATCTGGCCGAACACTTCCCCCTCCATCATGAATTTATCGATATCGATTGTCCGGTTTAAGCATTACGCATAAAAACATGCGATTTACATACAGTTTTTATTTGCAAAATTAGCGGGTGCGGATTGGTAAATGACGTTGACTGCCTTTTTAGTTTCCACTACGATCGGAAAAATAAATAAAAATCAGACTTAATTACCTGGCAGTATTCCAAGTTGAAAATCAGGTTTAATGCGGTAATGCGCCAGCTTACCGTCCTGTCGATGACAATAGTCTCAGGAGAGGGAAATGAGTGGTGAGGTTGATAAAAGCAAGCGTCGCTTGCTCGGTGTCGCCGCTGGCGCGATGGGGGGGGTCGGTGCAGCCGGTGTTGCCATACCTTTCATCGCATCCATGTCACCCAGCGCACGAGCGCAGGCTGCCGGTGCTCCCGTGGAGGTCGATATCAGCAAAATGGAGCCGGGCCAGCGCCTGACCGTCGAATGGCGTGGCAAGCCGGTGTGGATACTCCGGCGTACCCCGGAAATGCTCGCTGCATTGCCTACCCTGGCCGGCGAATTGCGCGATCCCAATTCCGAGGAGGAGCAGCAGCCCGACTACGCGAAGAATCCCCTGCGTTCCGTCATTCCCGAATATCTGGTACTGGTGGGCATCTGCACCCACCTCGGCTGTTCACCGGGATTTCGTCCGGAGTTTGCACCGGCGGATCTGGGGCCGGGATGGAAAGGCGGATTCTTCTGCCCCTGTCACGGCTCGCGCTTTGACCTGGCCGGCCGGGTATACAAGGGCGTACCGGCGCCGTTGAATCTGGAGGTACCACCGCACCGGTATCTGGGCAAACTGCCTGATACCAAAGACCGCATCATCATTGGCACCGACCCGGAGAACGCATAATGAACGAAAAACTCACTGCGCTGCTGGGCTGGATTGATGCACGTTTCCCGCTTACCAAGATGTATAACGAACATGTGGGTCAATACTACGCCCCAAAAAACTTCAATTTCTGGTATTACTTTGGTTCCCTGGCGCTGCTGGTGCTGGTGATACAGATCCTGTCCGGGCTGTTCCTGACCATGCACTACAAGCCGGACGGCAACCTGGCCTTCGCCTCGGTGGAATACATCATGCGCGATGTCCCTGGCGGCTGGATTATCCGTTACATGCATTCCACGGGCGCCTCGTTTTTCTTCATCGTGGTTTACCTGCACATGTTCCGTGGCCTGATGTATGGCTCCTACAAGAACCCGCGCGAACTGATATGGCTGATCGGCATGGGGATCTATATGTTGCTGATGGCCGAGGCCTTCATGGGTTATCTGCTGCCATGGGGACAGATGTCGTTCTGGGGCGCCCAGGTCATCATTAATCTGGTTGGCGCCATTCCGGTGATCGGTGAACCGCTGACCTTATGGGTGCGTGGGGACTATGTGGTTGCCGACGCCACCCTGAACCGGTTCTTCGCCCTGCACGTGATCGGACTGCCTTTAATCCTGTTGGGTCTGGTGGTCGCCCATATCACGGCGCTGCACGAAGTCGGCTCCAATAATCCGGATGGTGTGGAAATCAAAAAGAACAAAGGACCGGACGGCCATCCCGTCGACGGGATACCGTTTCACCCCTACTACACCGTCAAGGATGCCTTTGGTGTCGGAGTGTTTCTGTTCTTTTTCTGTGCGGTGCTGTTTTTCATGCCGGAAGGAGGTGGCTATTTTATCGAGGCGCCCAATTTCATTCCGGCCGATCCGCTCAAGACACCCGAACATATCGCGCCGGTATGGTATTTCACGCCTTACTACGCCATCCTGCGCGCGGTGCCGGATAAGGTGCTGGGTGTAATTTTAATGAATGTCGCCATCTTCATGTTCTTCCTGCTGCCCTGGCTGGACCGCTGCAAGGTCAAATCCATCCGCTATCGCGGACCGATATTCAAGACGGCGCTGGCGATCTTTGTCATCAGTTTCCTGGGGCTGGGCTATCTGGGCACCATCCCCGCTACTCCGGCGGCGACTGTAGTCTCCAGGATATTATCAATACTCTACTTTGCCTTTTTCCTGCTGATGCCTATTTACAGCCAATTGGATAGGACCAAACCTGTTCCGGAGAGGGTGACATGCAAATGAGGAAAATAATAACAATATTGATGTTCCTGGGGCTTCCGACCCTGGGCGCGGCCTCCAGTGACACGGTGCACCTTGATCAGCCGACGATTAACCTTAAGGATATGGCCTCTCTGCAGCGTGGCGCCAGAGTGTTTATTGAAAACTGCTTGAACTGCCATTCCGCCGGTTACATGCGTTATGCCCGCATGGCCAGTGACCTGGGCATGAGCGAGGATGATACCCGGGCGCTGATGTATACCAGTGACAAGCTGGGCGAGCTGATGAACGTGTCGATAGACGAGGCGGAGGCCAAAGTCTGGTTTGGCACCGCGCCGCCGGATTTATCCGTGATCACCCGATCACGCAAGCCGGCCTGGATATATACCTATCTGCGCTCGTTTTACGCCGATACCAAGCGCCCCTTCGGTGTGAATAACACCGTATTCAAGGATGTCGCCATGCCCCATGTGCTGGCGCCCTATCAGGGCGTGCAGAAGGCGGTGTATGCCGAAGGTCACAATGGGGATAAAAAGGTCGAAAAACTCCTGCCTGACCAGCTGGGCAGTATGAATACGGCCGAATTCGACGCCATGATTAACGACCTGGTCAATTTCATGGTCTATGTGGGCGAGCCAGCCAAACTGGTGCGCTACAACATCGGCATATACGTGCTGGTATTCATTGTCTTGCTGGCCTCATTGCTCTATATGCTTAAACGGGAATACTGGAAAGACGTCCATTGATCCTGTGCCGACCGGGGCACACCGACCTGCAAGCTCGATAAATTAGGGGGACAAGTTCCCCCTAATTTATTTATTTGCTTTATAATACCCCGCTGTTTCCTAAGAGCCTATTTCAGTAGGGCCTCGGTCGCCGGGCGGCCGATCCATCCCGGCCGGGGGCGTTGCGCCTCGGTTGCAGGGCCGACGGGCATGCGCCTTCGTCGCGCCTTGCCGGCCGGGCGCCTCGACCACCGGGCTCGGTCGGCTCTACTGAAATAGGCTCTAAGTCCCTGTTACCTGCCGGAGAGCAATGCATATGGTGGCACTTGCCAATAGAAGATCTGTCATGACACTTTTTTCCGATCCCGCCTGTATCCACAGCCACCGTGTGCGTATCGTCCTGGCAGAGAAGGGGATTCATTACGAGATCGTCAATCTGGTTGCGGATGAGCGGCCCGAGGATCTGCTGGAACTCAATCCCTATGGTAATGCGCCCACCCTGGTAGATCGCGATCTGGTGCTCTATAACTCACAGATTGTCATGGAATACCTGGATGAACGGTTTCCTCATCCGCCCCTGATGCCGGTCGATCCGGTGACCCGTGCACGTACCCGCCTGATGCTCTATCGCATCGAACGCGACTGGTATACCCTGGCCGCCGATATCCTGGACGGGGGTGAAAAGGCCGTCGCCAAGGCCCGCAAGGAATTGCGTGACAGCCTTACCTCCATCGCCCCGGTGTTTTCCCAGCAGCCGTTTTTCCTCAGTGATGAGTGTACCCTGGTGGATTGCGCCATCGCCCCGCTGCTGTGGCGGCTGCCTTTATACAAGATCGACCTGCCGGTACAAGCCAAGCCGGTCCAGGTTTATGCAGACAAGATCTTCAAACGCCCATCCTTCAAGGTGAGCCTGTCCGAGTCGGAAAAGGAAATGCGCGGCTAGCCCAAGGGTGATTTTCCCTTGTGGTATCAGCACAGGTCTTTGATATGACAAGCAGCATGTCTTCCAGTCGTCCCTATCTTATCCGTGCCCTGTATGAATGGATTGTAGACAACAACATGACGCCCTACCTGCTGGTCAATGCCGAGGCGGAGCGCGTCGTGGTGCCGGCTCAGTACATCCATGATGGCAAGATCATCCTGAATATCGCCCCCCAGGCCGTGCAGGGCTTGAAGCTGGGCCTCGATCAGGTGGAATTCAGCGCCCGCTTCGCCGGCAAGATTATCGATATCATGGTGCCGGTGGCGGCGGCCCTGGCGATTTATGCGCGGGAAAATGGCCGCGGCATGGTATTCAATGAGGAACACAGCACTGAACCGACACCGCCCGAATCCGGTGCGCCAGGTGATAAATCGGGACGATCCCATCTCAAGCTGGTCAAGAACTGATGCACGCACCTGCAAGGGGTGTGATTATCGCAGCCCTGCTCCCATGGTATCGGTTATTCAGGCCAGGCTTCAGTGCCCGAGCAAATTGCGCAAGCAGTTCAAATAGCCCTGTTCGTCGGGGAATGTGTGGTTGCGCTGTGACTGCCAGAGCGTTTCAGCCAGGCATTCCATCATCCGGTGTTCAGTCTCGTGCGGGTCCTTGATTTTTAGCAGCAATTGCCGGGCAAGATCGCGGATGCCGGCAGGACGATCGGTGCCAAGCTGCTCGTGCAGTGCAATGTGCAAACCCAGGTGCAGAAAGGGATTAGTCGCGCCAGCCTCCTCCGGCAGATAGTCGTGTTGCAGTAGCCTGTCTTCGTTTTCCAGCAGCGAGTGATATTCCGGATGCATGGCGATGACGCCGGCAATGGTCTGTTCCAGAGGCGTCAGGGGAAGCCGGGTGCGGCGCTTGCGCCAGGCCTCGAAAAACTGACGGCGTAATTGATCGCGGTCCTGTCCAAAGAGCATGGCGCCTTATTCCAGTCCGGTTTTATCCGGGTATTCGCACAGATCTTCAATGATACAGGAACCGCAGCGCGGTTTGCGCGCAACACAGGTGTAACGTCCGTGCAGGATTAGCCAGTGATGGGCATCCTGCCTGAATTCTCCCGGCACATACTTCAGTAATTTCCTTTCCACCTCCAGCACTGTCTTGCCTGGGGCGATGCCGGTACGGTTGGCCACCCGGAAGATATGCGTATCCACCGCAATGGTGGGCTGTCCGAAGGCGGTGTTCAGAATCACATTGGCGGTTTTGCGCCCTACTCCGGGCAGGGCTTCCAGCGCGGCACGATCGACCGGGACCTTGCCTTGATGCTGTTCTAGCAGGATTTGGCAGGTCTTGAGGATGTTGCCGGCCTTGCTGTTATACAGGCCGATGGTCCTGATGTAGCCCTTGAGGCCGTTCTCGCCCAGCTTCAGGATACTGGCGGGGGTATTGGCAACCTTGAACAAGGTGGCGGTGGCCTTGTTAACCGATTTATCAGTGGCTTGGGCCGAGAGTATCACCGCCACCAGCAATTCAAAGGGGGTGGAGTAATGCAACTCGGTTGTCGGAGCGGGATTTTGCGCCCTGAAACGCCTGAAAATGTCTGTCCGCTTGGTTTTGTTCATGGGATTGAGTGTATTGGGTGCCGTGTTCTGTCGCTGTGTATAAAACAGGCGGTTACTCTATCAGTTTGGTCCAGGCTGGTAAAAGGGACGCTGGGATACAGAATTGGAGGGATGGTTACCACAGAGATAGGCTACAGACAAGGACTTCTGATGAATTTTTTGAGTGATTATGCACAACAGGCGGTACGGCGCTGAAATTTTGACCGCACATGAACAAAAACCTGACATTGATTCTGTAAAATTACATAACTATATGTTTATTATAAATAATATATGTAGCTCAATTTTTATACAGTTTAACAAAAATGTAATAATGGAGCCATTTTTTATGTTTTTCCCTGTGTTCATCCACAGACTTATCCACAGCTTCTGTGGGTAAGTCCACATCTCTTTATTCCCACAATGAGTTAGCTGACTTATCCTAGAAACAGTCTCAAACACTACGTCTAACTTGAGCATTTTCAGCTCATGATGCTCGCTGGTTTTTGAAGTGCTAGAGTAGCGCGATGCCTGAACCCCCATTGATCCTGCGCGTGGCGGTGCCTTCACCGTTGCGGCGGGTGTTCGACTATCTGCCGCCGAAAAAATGCCAGATCACTGACTGGCCCGTGGGTATTCGCCTGCGGGTGCCGTTTGGTCGCACGCGAATGATCGGTGTTCTGGTGGGGGTGGCCACGCAAAGCGACATACCCCGCGACAGGCTCAAGGCCGTGATCGAGGTTCTGGATCATGAGCCACTCTTGCCCAAGGATATCCTGGCGCTGCTGGAATGGAGCAGTGGTTATTACCATCACCCGCTGGGTGAAGTGATCGAGACAGCGCTGCCGGTTGCGCTGCGTCAGGGCCGGCCGGCGGAAATACGCGGAGAATCCACCTGGGGGTTGACCGGGACCGGCAGGCAAGGTGATGTGGCGACATTGCAGCACGCCCCCAGACAGGCGGGGCTGATTCAGGCCTTGCGTGAAGCTGCGGCCGGATTGAAGGCGGAACAGCTTGATCGCACCTTCCAGGCCTGGCGGCCCGCCATGAGCCGGCTGGTTGAAAAGGGGTGGGTGGAGCTTGTTCAGGCGCCTTGCCTGGGGCGCGAAGAGGCCGCGCGCGAGAGTCCCCCTCGGTTGAACGCCGATCAGGCCGCCGCCGTCACCGCCGTCACCGAGACGCTGGGAAGCTATCAGGCCTTCGTGCTGGACGGCATCACCGGCAGTGGCAAGACCGAGGTGTATCTGGCCCTGGCCGAGCAGGTGTTAGCCGGCGGTGGGCAGGTGCTGGTGCTGGTGCCGGAGATCGGCCTGGCGCCGCAGATCGTGGCGCGTTTTCAACAGCGCTTTGCATTGCCCATCGCCGTGCTGCACTCCGGCCTGAGTGACCAGGAGCGCCTGTGCGCCTGGCTGATGGCCAGATCGGGTGAGGCGCCGATCGTGATCGGCACCCGTTCGGCGGTGTTCACGCCGCTGCTGACGCCCGGTTTGATCATCGTGGATGAGGAACATGATCCTTCCTTCAAGCAACAGGAAGGCTTTCGCTATTCTGCCCGTGATATCGCCGTGATACGTGCCCGTAATCACCGGATACCCATTGTGCTGGGAACCGCCACACCGTCCCTGGAGAGTACCTACAACATCCAGCAGGCACGCTACCGGCAGCTACGCCTGACCCGGCGCGCCGGCAGTGCGCAACTGCCCAGGATCAGTCTGCTGGATGTGCGGGGCCAGACCCTGCACGGGGGGCTGTCGGCGCCGTTGCTCAAGGCCATGGAGGCGCACCTGGTGCGCGGTGAACAGGTCTTGCTGTTTCTCAATCGCCGTGGTTATGCCCCGACCCTGCTCTGTCATGAATGCGGCTGGGTGGCCGACTGCAAACGCTGTGACGCGCATCTGATCCTGCACCGACGCCGGCAGCGGCTGTGCTGTCATCACTGCGGCGCGGAACGCCCCGTGGAAAGACAATGCCCGGCCTGCGGCAGTGCCGACCTGGTAAGCGTGGGGCAGGGTACGGAGCGGGTGGAGTCGGTATTGCGGGAGCGCTTCCCCTCGATCGGCATCGCGCGGGTCGATCGTGACACCACCCGGCGCAAGGGCAGCCTGCAAAATCTGCTCGATGGGATTCAGGACGGCACCTCGCAACTGCTGATCGGCACCCAGATGCTGGCCAAGGGGCATCACTTTCCCAATGTCACCCTGGTGGGCATCCTGGAGGCGGAGCAGGGCCTGTACAGCAGCGATTTTCGCGCCGGCGAGCGCATGGCACAGCTCATCATGCAGGTGGCGGGCCGGGCCGGCCGCGCCGAACAACCGGGGCAGGTGCTGGTGCAGACCCACCATCCCGATCATCCGCTCTTGTGGTCGCTGATTCAGGGTGACTACCCGGGCATTGCCGGCGCCCTGCTGGAGGAGCGCCGCCAGGCCGAGTTGCCGCCCTGCAGCGCCATGGCGCTGTTACGCGCCGAAGCCGCGCAAGAAGTTCCGGCCATGCACTTTCTCGAGCAGGTCAGGGATGAGGCCCTGGCCCTGAAGATACGCGGTGCGCAGATCCTGGGACCGGTGCCGGCCCCCATGGAACGGCGTGCCGGCCGCTACCGGGTGCAATTGCTGATGCAGGCGGGCAAACGTCAGGCCCTGCATCGACTGCTGGACCAGTTGCTGCCGTTGATTGAAAAACTCCCAAGTGCCCGCAAGGTGCGCTGGTCCCTCGATGTTGATCCCGTGGATACGTATTGAAGATTTTATCTGGTGCGGAAACTTGTGATTTTCCCTTTCTCCCGGGGTGCCAGGTCCAGTAGAATGTTGCCCCCAAGAGCCCTAAGGAGTTCTCCTTGAAACATCACTTGTCAGATTTGCTCGGTGCCGCGCTGGCGCAGTTGTCTCGCCAGGGCGTCATCAGTGCCGATCAATTGCCACAGATTCAGGTGGAGCGGGCGCGCGAGCGCAGTCATGGCGATTTCGCCAGCAACATCGCCCTGCTGTTGGCCAAGCCGGCGCGGCTCAAGCCCCGGGATCTGGCTGAACTGATCGTCAGGCACCTGCCAGCCTCCGCGCAGGTGGCCAGGGTGGAGATCGCCGGACCCGGCTTCATCAATTTCTTCCTCCAGGAGGGGGCCTTATTCAATCTGGTCGCGCAGATACTCGAGGCCGGCGAGGCCTATGGCATGAGCACGGTCGGCGCGGGCAGGCTGGTGCAGGTCGGGTTCGTGTCCGCCAATCCCACCGGCCCCCTGCACGTCGGCCACGGGCGCGGCGCCGCCTATGGCGCGGCGGTGGCGGATCTGCTGGCGGCCGCGGGCTTCCGGGTGCACCGGGAATATTATGTCAATGATGCCGGGCGGCAGATGGATATCCTCGCCGCCAGCGTCTGGCTGCGTTATCTCGAGCTGTGCGGCGAGACCATCACCTTCCCCGCCAACGGCTATAAAAGCGAGACCTATGTGTACGACATCGCCCGCACCCTGCAGGCCCGGGCCGGTGAGACCTTGCGCCGCCGCGCCACCGAGGTCTTTGCCGGACTGCCGCCGGATGAACCGGCCGGCGGCGACAAGGAAGCGTACATCGATGCGGTCATCGAACGCTGCAAGGCCCTGCTGGGCGCGGTCGATTACCGTGTGGTATTCGATACCGGGCTCAACCTGATCCTGGCGGATATCCGTGATGACCTGGAAGAATTCGGCGTGGTCTATGAACAATGGTATTCCGAACGCTCCCTGACCGCGTCCGGCGCCGTGCAGCGCGCCATCGAGCGCCTCAAGCAATCCGGCCATGCCTATGTGCAGGACGGCGCCCTGTGGTTTCGCTCCACCGACTATGGCGACGAGAAGGATCGCGTGATCGTGCGCGATAACGGCCAGACCACTTATTTCGCCTCCGATATCGCCTATCACATGGACAAGCTGGAGCGCGGCTATGAGCGCGTGATCGATATCTGGGGCGCCGATCATCACGGCTATGTGCCGCGCGTCAAGGCGGCCCTGCAGGCGCTGGGAGATGATCCTGCCCGGCTGGATGTGCTGCTGGTGCAGTTCGCCATTCTGTATCGCGGTGGTGAGCGTGTGCAGATGTCCACCCGCTCCGGCTCCTTTGTCACCCTGCGTGAATTACGCGACGAAGTCGGCAACGACGCGGCGCGCTTTTTCTATGTGCTGCGCAAGTGTGAACAACACATGGACTTCGATCTTGATCTGGCCAAGTCGCAGAGCAACGACAATCCGGTGTATTACATCCAGTACGCCCATGCCCGGGTGTGCAGCGTGCTGCGTCAGATGACGGAGAAGGGCCTGGTGTATGATCAGGCCCTGGGCCTGGCCAATCTGCAACTGCTGAAGGAAAGCCACGAGCAGGAACTGCTGGGAAGCCTGTCCCGCTATCCCGAGATCGTGGAGACCGCGGCGCTGGCGCACGAACCCCATCAACTGGCGCATTATCTGCGCGAGCTGGCCAACGCCTTTCATATCTATTACAACGCCCATCAATTCCTGGTCGAGGCGCCGGGCCTGCGCAACGCCCGGCTGGCCCTGATCCTCGCCTGCCGCCAGACCATCGCCAACGGCCTCGGCCTGCTGGGCGTCAGCGCCCCCGAGGTGATGTGAGTGTCCAGGGATTACAAAAATGCCGGCGGCAGCAAGAAAAAAAGCCCGCGCGGCAAGGGGGGCGGCACACCGGGCTGGATGTACTTCGCCGGCGGGCTGTTCATTGGCCTGCTGGTGGCGGCGGTGTTCTATTTCAAGTCCTCATCGGAGGCGCAGGACAAAACCGAGGTGCTGAAAAAACTGGAAATAGTCGAGGGAAAAACTACCGCGACCAATAAGAAATCATCATCGGCAAATAACAAGACTACGGCACAACACAAGGAAGAGAAACCCCGCTTCGATTTTTATTCGATCCTGCCCAAGCTGGAGGTCGTCATCCCGGAATCAGAGCTGCGCGATAACAAGCCTGCACCGGGCAAGCCGCGTGAAATGGTCTCGGTAAAACAGGAGGGCACCTATATCCTGCAGGCCGGCGCCTTCCGGCAATACGAAGAGGCGGATCGCGTCAAGGCCGAGCTGGCCATGCTGGGCATCGAGGCGGGCATCGAGACCGTCACCATCAACAACAGCGAGAAGTGGCACCGGGTGCGGGTTGGGCCGTTCCGTGATCTCAATCAGCTCAACAAGGTGCGCCAGCGGC
>Ga0154729_1139_pt2 | contig 22002 bp, 21 predicted proteins | sample Rifle2008BG16ft_FD_105737 | JGI IMG/M metagenome (GOLD analysis project Ga0154729, IMG submission 105737) | Gammaproteobacteria bacterium RBG_16_57_12
GGTTCCGGCAAGACCTGGCAACTGGTCACGCGCATCGTCCGTCTGCTGCTGGACGGCAACCGTCCGGAGTCCATTCTGGCGATCACCTTCACGCGCAAGGCGGCGGCGGAGATGCTGGTGCGACTGAATGAGCGCCTGTTTGAGCTGGCCTGTCTGGATGATGCGGGGCTCATGGATGCGCTCGGGAAGATGCAGCTCACGCCCGATGAGCGGACGCTGGCCCGCGCGCGGAATCTCTATGAGGAATTATTGTGCGCGCCGCGCACGGTGCGCACCTCGACCTTTCATGCCTTCTGTCAGGACATTCTGCGCAATTTTCCGCTGGAGGCGGATGTGCCGCCCGGTTTTGAATTGCTCGACAAGACCGGCGATCTGATCAGGGAGGCCTGGGCGGCACTATTCAGTGAAGCGACGCAATTGCCGGATGGCGCGATCGCCAAGATCCTGGAGGATCTTTTCGAAATCTGTTCGGGTCTACATGGCACCCAATCCTTGCTCAACAGCTTTCTGGAACATCGCGGTGACTGGTGGGCCTTTACACAGGGCGCCGCTGATCCAGTTGGCCACGCCAGTGGAATTCTGCAGGGGCAGCTCGGTATCGATCCGGCCCATGATCCGCTGATGAATTTCCCGGCCCCGGACCTGAAGGCGCTGCTGGCCGAGTTTGCCGCGCTGCTGGCCACGCACGCGACTCAGACGAACCTGAAATATCAGCAGTTGATCATCACGGCGCTGCACGAGCTGCCCACGGCACCACTGCGGTACGAAAACATTAAAGAGGCCCTGTTTACTGGCGAGGGGACGCCACGCCTGCGCAAGGTTTCCGGAGTTCAGGCCAAGGCGCTGGGCGAGGCCGGCGTGACGCGTATCCTGGAGCTGCACGAGCACATCGTCCGTGCCCTGCAGGCATTGGAAGATCAACTGAACAGCCTGGCCACCTATCGGATATCACAGGCCTGGTTCAGCGCGGGCAGCCGTCTGCTGGAGCACTTTCAGCGTATCAAGGCAGAGCGGCGCCTGCTGGACTTCACCGATCTGGAGTGGCAGGCCTATCTATTGCTGTGTCATGAAGACAATGCCCACTGGATCCAATACAAGCTGGACCAGCGCATCAATCACCTGCTGGTGGATGAATTCCAGGACACCAATCCGACCCAGTGGCACCTGTTATTGCCGCTGTTGCAGGAGCTTGAGGCCGGTGATCCTGAACGGCGCCGCAGCGTGTTTCTGGTGGGCGACAGCAAGCAGTCCATCTACCGGTTCCGGCGCGCCGAGCCGCGTCTGTTCAATCAGGCGCAGCGCTGGTTACAGGAGCACCTGGCCGCGCACAGCTTTCCTCTGGCCACCTCGTGGCGTTCCTCGCCGGCGGTGATCGCCTTCGTCAACCGGTTGTTCTCAACGACGGCGCTGGCCGAACAACTGGACAACTTCACCCCGCACACCACGCACCGTGATTACTGGGGTCGGGTGACGCTGTTGCCGCTGTGTGATAATCCGGTGATGGAGATTGCTGCCCAGGACGCCGAGCTGCGCAATCCGCTTCGCCGCCCACGTCAGATCATCCTTGACCAGCGTCATTATCAGGAAGGTCAAGGCATCGCGGCGACCATACTAAACCTGCTGGAGACCCAAAGCGTCATTGATGAGAACTCCATGGCAAGGCCTTTGCACCCTGGCGATATCATGATCCTGCTGCGCAATCGCAATCATGTGCATGATTATGAGCGCGCGCTGCTGGAGGCAAACATCCCCTTTGTCGGCGCCGACCGTGGCACCTTGCTGCAATGCCTGGAAATCCATGACATGGTCTCCCTGCTGGAAACCCTGGTCACACCCTATGACAATCTGGCCGTGGCGACGGTATTGCGCAGCCCCTTGTTCGGCTGTAGTGATGAAGACCTGATCCTGCTGGCCAGCCAGCCGGGTGAGGCCCTGTGGATGAAACGTCTGATGACTGTGGCCGCTGATCAACCGCCCGGTTCGCCTCTGGCGCGCGCCGCCCACCAATTGGCGCATTGGCGGAATCTGGCGGGCCAGCTCCCGGTTCATGATCTGCTGGATCGCATTTATTGTGAGGGTGATGTCCTCTATCGTTACCGCTGTGCCTTCCCCGATCACCTCCAGCATCGCGTCCAGGCCAATCTCACCCGATTCCTGGAACTGGCGCTGGAAATCGACAGCGGCCGTTTTCCGTCTCTGGTGCATTTTCTGGTGCGTCTGGGTGAATTGCGCGAGCACGCCCAGGAAGCCCCGGACGAAGCGGTTGCCCTGAGTGGTGAACAGCGTGTGCGCCTGATGACCATCCATGCCGCCAAGGGCCTGGAGGCGCCGGTGGTGTTTCTGGCCGACAGCACCAGCAGCAGTAACAACACTACGGCATTCCGCGCCCTGATCGATTGGCCGGTGGAATCGGAGCGCCCGCACGGCATGCATATCACCGGCAAGACGCTCGACCCCTACAGCCAGCGGCGCGTGGAACAGGAGATCGTGGCCGATCAGCGGGAAGAGACCAATCTGCTGTATGTGGCTGTGACACGGGCCAGGCAATATCTGTTTGTCTCGGGCTGTAGACCCAGCAAGGGTGATCGGCTGGGCTGGTATGGCGCAATCGCCGGCAGCTATGAAATGGTATGCATTCGGAGAATTGATAAACACCATCAACTGGATGCCTCCAGTCTGGACGACCAGGTCATCCTGGAACAGCATGGCCATAAAATGGTATGCCTTCGGAAAATAGATAGACACCATAAAATGGTATGCCCTCGGAAAATAGATAGACACCATGCACCGCCCCTGCCGGCGGGCACGCCTGTCGCTGCCGCAACAACATATTCAGTCGATCCGCGTCTGGGTTCCGTCATTGCAGACCGGCGCCTGTTCAGGGAGATCGCTCCGAGCCGCAGCGCATCGGCAATCCATACCGGCGAGGAAACTCCAGGAGAGGATGGCCGACAGCGTGGCCTGCTCATCCATTACATGCTGGAACAATTATGCCGGCAGCACGATAGCAAAACGCAGGCGGTTTTTCTCAATGACATCGCTGCCCGTTTTGCCCGGAACAGTGATGATGAATTGCTGAAGGTGTGCTGGGATGAAGCCGTGAATGTTTTCCGCCATCCCGAGTTGCAGATGATCTTCGATCCTGCCCGCTATCAGTCGGCCTATAGCGAAGTACCCATCCAGTATCGCCAGGGAGGCATGACCGTCCATGGCATTATCGACCGCCTGGTCATGGCGCAAGACCGTTTATTACTGATCGATTATAAAACCCACGCCCTTGTTGACCCCGCGCGTCAGGATGAAATTGCCAGGGAATATTATGAACAAATGCACTGGTATGTTGAGGGGGTCCGGCGGCTGTGGCCCGGGCAGGTCATACAGCCCATGCTGCTCTTTACCCATACCGCCCGGTTACATCACTGCCCGGTGTGATCACCGCGTTTATTTACCTTCGAGCATCTTGGCCAGGGTATCGGCCGGCACATAACCGGGCAAGGTCTTGCCATCTTCCAGCACCAGCATCGGCGTGCCACTCAGATTCAACTCGCGCCCGGCCTGATAATGCATCTCCACGGGGTTATCACATTTTTTCGGCTCAGGCTCCTGGCCCAGCTTGGCTGTGGTCAAGGCCTGCTGGCGGTCCTTGGCGCACCACACCGACACGGCCTTTTCATAGGAATGGGATTCCAGACCGGCGCGTGGATAGGCCAGGTAGCGTATCTTGATGCCCTGCTCCAGGTACTTGTCCATCTCGGAGTGCAGGCGACGGCAGTAGCCACAATCAATGTCCGTGAACACGGTCACCGTGTGCTTCACCTTCTTGGGCGCATAAACGATCATCGAGGATTCGGGGATCTTGTTGATGACCTGTAGCCGTCCCTTGGTGCGTATCTGGTCAGACAGGTTGACCTGTGCCTTCATGTCGATCAGGTCACCTTCCAGCAGATAGCGCCCATCTGCCGTCACATAGATCACCTGCATGCCATAGGCGACTTCATAAAGCCCCGGGATGACACTGGCTCGGATAGTGTCAGGCTTGCGATCGGGCACCAGTGTGGACATGATCCTGGTGATCTGTGCCAGGTCATTATCCGTTGACTCGGCCCCGGCGGGCAGGGCGATTGCCCATGTCAGGCAGATAACAAAAATAAATTTATGCATGGTGTGTCTCGCAAGTTTTGTAAGAATTTGAGCTGCTGTTATCCCGCTGTGTTAATACTGAGAAGGGCGGTAAATAGTGCGCACACCCACATCCCTTAAGTCCCTTCTCCTCGTGGGAGAAGGACAGGATGAGGGCCGGTTTTGCGCTGTTTTGCCCTCACCCCGGCCCTCTCCCGCGGGGAGAGGGAGAAAAGCGACGCGCACCATTTATCGACCAGATCAGTAACCTCATTCGACCAGCGCCTTGATGATAAATTCATCACCCGGCACGGTTATTCTACCTATCCCCGCGGATGATGTCGCGCATGCAGATCCTTGAGACGCTCTCTGGCAATATGGGTATAGATCTGGGTGGTCGACAAATCGCTGTGCCCCAACAGCATCTGCACGGCACGCAAATCCGCGCCGTGATTCAGCAAATGAGTGGCGAAGGCGTGGCGAAGGGTGTGAGGTGACAGGTGTTTCTGTATCCCGGCCCGGCGGGCATGACGCTTGATCACGTGCCAAAAGGCCTGCCGGGTCAACTCGGTTCCCCGTCTGGTGATGAACACCGCCTCACAGGCCGGACCACGGGTCATGGCCGGCCGGGATTCGCCGAGATATCGCTCGATCCAGCTGATCGCTTCACCACCCAGCGGCACCAGCCGCTCCTTGCTGCCCTTGCCCAGTACCCGCACCACGCCCTGGCGCAGATTGATCTGCCCCAGACCCAGCGTCACCAGTTCGGATACACGCAGCCCGCTGGCATACATCAATTCCATCATGGTGCGATCGCGCAGGCCGATGACATCCCCGACCGGCGGCATCAGCAATAATTTTTCCACTTCCTCTTCGGTCAAGGTCGCCGGCAGGCTGCGGCCCAGCTTGGGCGCATCGATACGCGCGCTGGGATCTGCATCAAGGCGTTTTTCCCGCACCTGATATTGATAAAAACGCCGTAGACTGGATAACAGGCGCGCTGTGGAGCGTGGCCGTGTGCCCTGCTGCACCCGTTGCGCGATATACTCCAGCAAATGTTCGCGCCGGGCTTGGTGCAGGTGAGTCTCATGATGCCGGCGCAACCAGCGCGCCAGGCCTTCCAGATCACTGCGATAGGCCTTCAGCGTGTTCCCGCTCAGGCCGCGTTCCATCCACAGGGCATCGAGAAAACTTTCCAGCATGCCAAGATCATCGGGATGCAGCGCCTGGACAGCCGGATCATTCATCATGCCGGTACTATTGGCCACGGGCTGACTCGTGTTGTAACAGCCACTGTTTGATCGCCAGCATCTCACCCTGCAATTGACCGCAATACCCGCCGCGCCCCTGGCGCGCCAGCACCCGGTGGCAGGGCACGATAATCGGGATCGGATTGTTGCGGCAGGCATTGCCGATCGCGCGCGCCGAGGTGCCCAGCGTGCCGGCCAGCTCTCCATAGGTAAGCGTTTCACCCGGCGGAATGGCCTGCAAACAATGCCAGACCCTTTGCTGAAACTCGGTCGCCGTAAACGACAGCGGCAGATCGAAGCGATACCCCGGGGTCAGGAAATAGTCGCGCAATTGTGTGACGACCCGTTGCGCAACTTGGGTGCGTGGTGATTGCAGCGCGGTATCTTCCGGCAGAAAATCAATGGACAGCAGTTGCTGCCCGTTGGTATGGATCGCCAGTCTGTTATAGACCGATGCCAGCGGCGTGGCCATCACGGCATCGGGCTGAGTGTTAGTGGATGGATACATTGGAGGATTCCGCTTCACGCAAATTGTCCAGACGGATATGAATCATGTTTCGTGTCCCGGCATCCAGTTCCCTGCCGAGCAGGCGGCGATAGATCGCGGCGGCGTCGGTCAACTGCCCTGCCCTGGTCAACATATCCGCCGCCTGCATCAAGGCCAATACGGGCACGGTTTGACCAGCTTCCTGCCCACCCCGGTTGGCCGCCTTGAGATACAGCGCGGCGGCATCGTCATAATCCCCCATGGCACGTTTGGCATCCGCCATCCTGAACAGGAGATCGTGCTGTAGCTGTTTATCATCCAGCCGGCCCCAGAGTTCGTCATACAGCCCAAGGGCCGTCGCCGATTGGCCAGCATCGTGCAGCAGATGGATGGTCTCAACCAGCGGCTTTATCCAGTGCTGGTCCAGTGCGGGGTGATCCTGCAATAACCTCTGCAATATCTGACCCGCCGTAGTGTAGTCTTCAATGCCCACATTCACCCGGCTGGCCAGCAGCCGCCAGGCTACCTCGTCCATGCCTTCCGGCGCCTGGTCCTGCCCGCGCAGCAAATCGGCCGCCAGCCTGGCGTTGTCTTCCCGCATGGCCTGCTCTGCCAGAAGCGCGCGGGCCAGCGCGGGGATGCCGGGCAGCGTCTGGTACTGTTCAGAGCCAAGATATAAGGACCAGAGCAGATCCTGGTCAGCCGCGTCCCGCAAGGTATTGATGAATCGATGTTGGAAAAAGTTGCGATTCTCGTCCAGCGCCGAATGCCGTGCCAGGGCGGCGAACAGGGCGCGCGACTGCACAGGACTATCGGCGTAACGGCTGGTGGCCAGTTCAAACCAGCCCTGGTCATCGCCGATCAGTAGTTGGGCCTGATTGGCCAGTTCTTCGGCATAGCTGTCATACGCCTGCCATAGTTGTGCGGCCGTCGGCAATTGCAAACTCGCCTGAGGCGTGATGCGCCTGGATAAGGCAACAACCTTCTCCATGGCGCTCAGGGTGATGAAACTGTCCCGGCCCGCTTGTGAAGCTTCATACAGGCTCAGCCACAGCAGCATTTGCGACCAGTCATCCTTGGGTAAGGCATGATCGGCCAGCACCGGCTGGACCTGGGCTATGATCTCGTGGGCCGGTTGGCCGCCACTGCGTATTAATGCCAAGGCACGCATGCCTCTCGCCTCGGCGGTCGATACACCGCTTGGCAGCGCGGCAAGTTCATTCATCCGGCCGGCCTGTAATAATTGGCGCGCCTGCTGCATGGTCCATTCCGGGCGCACTTCATTATAGTCCTGACGATAACGCAGGATGGCGCTCTCGGCATCCCCCAGGCGGCCCTCCCGCAAATAGGATTCGATAATCATCCGGCGCCAGAGCGAGTGATGCGTCTGGTCATTCGTGGCGAAATCACTCCAGATCAGCCCCAGCAACACCTCGCGCGCCCTGGCGGGTTCATCGATGGCCAGCAGGGCTTCGGCCTCGAGTGATCGGGTGAAAAGATTGTGTTCCGGTGCCAGGCGTTCGGGATATTGCCCGATACGATCGACAATGGCCTGCCAGTTGTGTTGTTGCCGATAGGTTTCCAGGCGCAAGCGTTCGGCCCGGTTCCACTCGGCGGCTTCCAGATCGGGCTGCACATGGTCCAATTCATACAGGGCCAGATTGACGGCGCCGGCCTCATGCATGGCCTCGATGTCAGCAAGCTGCACGGTTGCCGCCAGCGCCGGCCCCGGCAGCGGGACCGCAAGGGCAGCCAACAGAATAAGCCGGTGGCAGAAAGTCATTGCACTCCCGGGCGCACAAAAAAAAAGCGCCATGTTCTCACATGACGCTTTTTATTACTCAGTACTGGCATCGCCAATCCTGTGCCCATCCGCGGGCGATTACAACTTTTCCTTGATGCGTGCCGCCTTGCCTTCCAGTTCGCGCAGATAGTACAGCTTGGCGCGACGCACATCACCGCGGCGTTTGACCTGGATATCGCCGATGGCGGGGCTGTAGGTCGGGAATACACGCTCGACACCTTCACCGTGGGATACCTTGCGCACGGTGAATGATGAATTCAGACCCCGGTTACGCTTGGCAATGACCATGCCTTCAAAGGCCTGGACACGCTCGCGCTCACCTTCCTTGACCTTTACCTGAACGACAACCGTATCACCCGGACCGAAATCCGGTATCTTGCGAGTCATCTGTTCCGCTTCAATTTGTTCAATGATATTGCTCATAGCACCTGCTCCCGGTAAAACGTCGCCAAATTATAAACCTGAATCATGAATTTTCATATTCATTTATGAATTCATCGAGCAAGGTCCGTTGCTCATCGCTCAGCGTCATGGCCTTGATCAGATCAGGGCGCCGCAACCATGTCCTTCCCAGGGCCTGTTTGAGCCGCCACCGGGCAATGGCCTGGTGATCGCCGCTCAACAGTACTTCCGGCACCTTCAGCCCCTCGATGATCTCGGGGCGGGTGTAATGGGGGCAATCCAGCAGACCTCCCATGAACGAATCCTGTTCGGCTGAATCCTGATGCCCGAGCACTCCGGGCAACAGGCGGCTGACCGTATCGATCATCACCATGGCCGCCAATTCGCCACCGCTCAACACATAGTCGCCGATGGATAACTCCAGATCGATATCCAGGGCGATGACCCGCTCGTCGATGCCTTCATAACGTCCGGCCACCATGACCAGGTGATCGAGCTGCGCCAGCTCACGGGCCAGGCCCTGATCAAAACGCCGGCCCTGGGGTGACAGATAGATCACCCGAGTGCTACCGGCAGCGGCCTCTCTGGCATTGCGGATGGCATCGCGTAGCGGCTGCACCATCATGACCATTCCCGGTCCGCCGCCATAGGGCCGGTCATCCACCGTGCGGTGCCGGTCCCGGGTATAATCGCGTGGGTTCCACAAGCCCACCTGCAACAGGCCCCGGTCTATCGCCCGGCTGATCACACCGTATTCGGTCAGGGCATCGAACATCTGCGGGAACAGTGTGACGACGTCGACCCGCATGTCTTTCAATCTCTCCGATTCGGCCGACTGCGCCGGCTCAGTATCGTTATTCGTCTTCCTGCCAGTCCACCCGCATTATCTTCTGCTTCAGATCGACCGTCTGCACGATCACATCCTTCACATAGGGGATCAAACGCTCCTGATCCCCCTTGACCACCAGGACATCGTTGGCCCCGGTTTCCAACAGATCGGCCACCTTGCCCAGCGAGCGGCCCTCCTGATTGATGACCTCCAGACCGATCAGGTCGATCCAGTAATATTCACCTTCACCCGCCGGCGGTAACTGACTCCGCTCGATGGCAATGTCCACCCCGGTCAGGGTGGCGGCAGTGTCCCGGTCATCATAACCTTCGATCCGTGCGATAATGCCCTTGCCATGGGCCTTACCCTGGTGCAGCTTCACAGCCCGCCATTGCCCCCTGATGCACAGCAGCCAGGGATTGTAATTCAGGATATTGTCGCGTGGTTGCGTATAGGAAAATATCTTTACCCAACCCTGCACGCCATACAGGCCGGTAATCCGGCCCACCGTGATCAGGTCGTGTTGTGCCTCAGTCATGGCTGAACCGGATACGGCCACCTTTGACAGAGGCATGATCCCTCAGGCCGCTTCGATCAACTTGGCGACACGTTCAGACGGCTGAGCGCCCTGTGATATCCAGTACTGAATCCTGTCCTTGTCAAGGCGCAGCTTTTCTTCATTGCCGGTGGCCACCGGATTAAAAAAGCCGACCCGCTCAATGAACCGGCCGTCACGCGCATTGCGCGAATCGGTGACGACGATGTTATAGAAAGGACGCTTCTTGGCGCCGCCTCTAGCCATACGAATAGTGACCATGGAATATCCTCTTCAATAAAACAAACATGCCCCACCTCCCGGCAGGGCAATCGGATGCCGCGCATTTTAAGATATTTTGGAAAAAAGTGAAAGGTTTAGCGTATTCAATCCGGATGGATGAGCAGAAGTCAAAAAGGCATGCCGCCGGGAAACCCGCCCTTCATGCCCCGCATCAGCTTCATGAGTCCGCCCTTGGAGGAAACCTTTTTCATCATTTTCTGCATCTGGGCGAACTGCTTGAGCAGGCGGTTGACGTCCTGCACCTGGGTACCGGAACCCGCGGCGATACGGCGCTTGCGTGATCCGTTGATGGTATCCGGGAAGTGGCGCTCCCGGGGCGTCATGGACAGGATAATGGCCTCCAGGCGGCGTAAATCCTTGTCATTGACCTGAGACTTGACGTTCTGTGGCAGATTCGCAATCCCCGGCAATTTGTCCATCAGCGCCCCCAGCCCACCCATTTTCTGCATCTGCAACAACTGGTTGCGGAAATCCTCCAGGTCGAAGCCTTTACCCTTCTTGAGCTTGGCCGCCAGCTTCTGGGCCTCCTGAACGTCGATCTTCTGCTCGGCCTGTTCAATCAGGCTCAGCACATCCCCCATGCCGAGGATGCGCGAGGCCACCCGGTCGGGATGGAATGGCTCCAGCGCCGCCGTGGTCTCGCCGACCCCCATAAACTTGATGGGTTTGCCGGTGATCTGCCGCACCGACAGGGCGGCTCCTCCGCGGGCATCACCATCGGCCTTGGTCAGGATTACCCCGGTCAGAGGCAAGGCCTCGTTGAAGGCCTTGGCGGTATTGGCCGCATCCTGGCCCGTCATGCTGTCGACCACAAACAGCGTTTCGATGGGGGTGAGCGCCTGGTGCAGCCGCCTGATCTCATCCATCATTTCATTATCGATATGCAGACGGCCCGCCGTGTCGATAATGACCACATCGCTGCTCATGATGCGGGCCTGCTGTACCGCCCCCTGGGCGATTACCACCGGATCCTGATCCGTCCGGCTGGGGAAAAAATCCACCCCGATGCTGGCCGCCAGGGATTCGAGCTGGGCGATGGCGGCGGGACGGTAGATGTCGGCACTGGCCACCAGGACCGATTTTTTCTCCCGTTCCTTGAGGAATCGGGCCAGCTTGGCCACGGTGGTGGTCTTGCCCGAGCCCTGCAGGCCCGCCATCAGGATCACCGCCGGGGGGCGGGTGCTCAGATTCAGCCCTTCACAGGACTCGCCCATCAGGCGGATCAGTTCCTCCTTGACGACCTTGATCAGCGCCTGTCCGGGGGTCAGGCTTTGCAGCACCTCGGCGCCGATGGCGCGGGCACGCACCTGCTCAATGAATTCACGCACGACCGGCAGTGCGACATCGGCCTCGAGCAGGGCCATGCGCACCTCGCGCAGGGAATCCTTGATATTGTCTTCGGTAAGGCGCCCCTGGCCACGCAAATCACGCAGAGTACGACCAAGGCGTTCAGTCAGACTGTCAAACATGGCAGATAACCACTATAGGAAAAAAATGCTGGGCTATTATAACGTGAAAATCTCACCGCCGGTGAGACATTGTACGGGCACATGGATGGATAGCTTTTGCAAGGCCGTCTTGACCTGTTCGCAGATTACACATTCCTGACCGGGTTTGGCATGGGTGATATAGACATCCGGCCGGTGTTTTAACTTGGCTATGTCATCGGTGAGCAGTGAGGGACAATAATGATAGGCCTTTTTGGACAGCTCCAGATCGTCATCAGTGAAGGCGCATTCCACAATCAGGAGATCCAGGCGATCCCGCGCATTAAGCCCCTGCCAGAAACAGTCGTTGGACGTGGTATCGCCACTGAAGGCGAATACCCCCTGCGGCCCTTCCACCCGGTAGCCCACCCCGGGCACCACATGATTGACCGGAATCATCTCGATGGTGCGGCCGTCCAGGGTGATTTTTTCGCCGGGGCGCATGGGTTCAAATTTGATGACGGGGTGATCGGTACTCGGCAATTTGCTGAAATCAGGCCAGATGATCCAGTTGAAGATATGTTTGCGTAATGCCTCGATGGATTCCGGCAGGGCATGAATAATGATGGGCTCCTTGATGCGGTCGAATATGCTGTCAATCAATAATGGCAGGAAAGAGATGTGGTCCATGTGGGTGTGGGTAAGAAAGATATGCCGCAGCGCCGCCATTTCCTCCAGGGTCAGATCCCCTACTCCGGTGCCCGAGTCGATGATGATGTCGTGATCCAGTTGCAGGCAAGTCGAGCGCAACGGTCCACCGACTCCTCCACTACACCCCAATATCTTTAACCGCATAGGCCCGCCGCGCGTTTTCCTGGTATTTTTATCGTGATATTAGTCTATTTTTATACTTATTTAGTAAATACTTCATAATATTCGCATATTTTCGGCAACAGTTCCAAAAAATTGACGCTGCAGGATATTTTATTAGTGAATATCATCAGGGCTCTTCTCTGATGTGGACACTTATGTCATCATGCCTGCTATCGAATGAACCCTATTCCGTGAACAAATCATGTTAAGCGTCATCGCCATAACCCTGTATCTGGCCTGTACAGTCCTGCTGCTTTATCGACTGGTTAACCGCGACAGTAACAATCCCGCTCCCTTCTATGCCGGCAAGCCGTTCATTTTGACCCTTGGCCTGATCGCAGTGGCGCTGCACACCCTGACGCTCACCCACACCCTGTACACGCCAAATGGCCTGAACCTCAGCATTACGTCGGTCATGTCATTGACTACCTGGCTGATTACGGCCCTGCTGTTGCTGGTCGCTGTCACCACGCCGGTGGAAATGCTCGGCATCATCATCCTGCCGAGCACCGCGCTGGCGCTGGGCATCGACAGTTATTTTCCTTCCGGCCCCATGATCCTGAACCAGATCGACCGCGGACTGGAAACACATATCCTGATATCCATCATTGCCTACAGCGTGCTGAGCATCGCCGCCATACAGGCGATTTTACTGGCCATTCAGGATCATCATTTACGTCATAAACAACCGGGTGGTTTCATACGGTCGCTCCCGCCCCTGCAAACCATGGAAACTCTGCTGTTCAGGGCGATCACTCTGGGCTTTATCCTGGACAGCATTGCCCTGCTGACCGGCGCGCTGTTTCTCGAGGATATCTTTGCCCAGCACCTGGTGCACAAGACTGTGCTGTCGATTGTTGCCTGGCTGGTATTTGCTACACTGTTGTGGGGCAGGCATTTCCACGGCTGGCGCGGCCAGACCGCCATCCGCTGGACCCTGAGCGGTTTTGTGTTGCTGTTTTTGGCTTATTTTGGCAGCAAATTTGTCCTCGAGGTTCTGATTCAGAAACAATAGCAGTACCAGAACCACCCCGGTTCTGCCAGTAGTCCGCATGTTTTCACGTTGAAACAGATCCATTGTCAGGTAACAAAAGGAACCATCATCCTTGGACGACATCCCCATAAGCGCGCTTGTCGGGGCGCTGATTTTTCTGCTCATTATCGCAGCATTCTTTTCCGCCTCTGAAACGGGTTTGCTGTCTCTCAACCGATATCGGTTGAAACATCTGGTCAAGTCCAAACACCGTGGCGCCGTGCGGGCCTATTTATTGCTGAGGCATCCTGAAAGGTTGATCGGCCTGATCCTGCTGGGCAACAATTTCGCCAATAACCTGGCCGTGGCTGTCACCACCATCATTGCCATCAAGCTCTGGGGAGAGCCGGGCATCTGGTTCGCCACCACAGTACTGACCCTCGTGAGCCTGATCCTGGTCGATGTCGCCCCCAAAACCATCGCCGCAATCCGTCCGGAACGGATTGCCTTCCCGGCCAGTTATGTGCTGCAGCCTCTCCTGAAGCTGGCCTACCCGATCGTCTGGCTGGTCAGCATCCTCACCAATGGCCTGCTGAGGCTGTTTGGCTTCAGACCTGCCAACCGGGACCAGCATAACCTGACCCGCGAGGAATTGCGCACGGTAGTCAATGAGGCCAGTGCCATCATCCCGCAGCGCCACCAGGAGATGTTATTGAGCATTCTGGATCTGGAGCAGGTCACTGTCGAAGACATCATGATTCCCCGTAACGAAATCGATGGCATCGATCTCGATGAGGATGTGGACAGTATCGTCCGCCAGCTGTCCGCCAGCCAACATACCCGCCTGCCCGTTTATCATGGCGATATCGATAATATCGTGGGCATACTGCACGTCAAAAACGCGCTCTATCTCAAATTGCTTGATAACCTCAGCAAGGAATCCTTGCAGCAGATCATTCGTGAGGTCTATTTCGTACCGGAAGGCACACCGCTGCATACCCAACTGATCAATTTTCAGCAGCAGAAACGCCGCATCGCCATGGTGGTGGACGAATACGGTGAAATCAAGGGTCTGGTAACCCTGGAAGATATCCTGGAGGAGATCGTCGGTGAATTCACCACCACACCGGCCGGCGCCAAGGGTATTCATCGGCAGGAGGACGGCAGTTATCTGATCGATGGCACCATCAATATCCGCACCCTGAACCGGCTCATGGGCTGGCCGCTGCCGACTGACGGCCCGAAGACCCTGAGCGGTCTGATTATCGAACGACTGGAGGCGATTCCCGAACCGGGCACCAGCCTGTTGATCGCCGAACATCCTGTTGAAATCATCCAGGTGAAAGACAATACCATCAAGACCGCCTGTATCTATCCGCGCCTGCCGCAGCCGCCTCGCCCGGATGAGGCCATCGATATCGACTACTGATTCGCGCGGATATCCCATGCACACGAAACAAACGTACACCCTGCCGCCGGAATGGGCGGATCAAAGCGGAGTCATGCTGACCTGGCCCCATGAGCACGGCGACTGGCAACCGATACTTGAATACGTCGAGCCCTGCTTTGTGGAAATTGCCCGGCAAATCACCTTGCGGGAAAAGGTACTCATCACCTGTTACGACGCCCATCATCAGCGTCATGTGCACGGCTTACTTGCCGCGGTACAGATCGATCCTGCCCGGGTGCGCTCATTCTGTTTTCCATCCAATGACACCTGGGCGCGCGATCACGGCCCGATCACGGTCGTGCATGATCACCAGCCCCGCCTGCTGGATTTCACCTTCAATGGCTGGGGAGGGAAATACCCCGCCGCGCTGGATAATCAACTGACCCGGCGCCTGCATCAAGCCCGTGGCTTTGCCGGCACCGCCCTGGAAACCATTGATATGGTGCTGGAGGGCGGCGCTATCGAAGTGGATGGCCGGGGCGGCCTGCTGACCACGCGCCGCTGTCTGCTGGCGCCGACCCGCAATCCCTCCATGAGCCAGACCGATATCGAACATCGGCTTACCGCGTTGCTGGGTGTGCAGCGCATCCTGTGGCTGGATCATGGCTACCTGTCCGGCGATGATACCGACAGTCATATCGATACCCTGGCGCGGTTTTGCAGCCCGGACACCATCGCCTATGTGCAATGCGATCGGCCGGAGGATGAACACTACGGCGAATTGCAGGCCATGGAAGAGGAACTCAGGGCCTTGCGTACCTCGACAGGCAATCCCTATCGTCTGGTGGCGCTGCCCTGGCCGCAGGCGAAATACAACCACGAGGGAAAACGCCTGCCTGCCACCTATGCCAACTTTCTGATCATCAACGGCGCCGTGCTGGTACCCACCTATGAAGATCCCGCCGACACCATCGCCTTGAATCGGCTACAGGACTGTTTTCCAGACCGCGAAATCATCGGCATCCCCTGTCTGGCGCTGATACACCAGTTCGGCAGCCTGCATTGCGTCACCATGCAATTACCCACGGGTGTTTTGTTGTAACACAACAATGCTCACAGCAGGCACAGCTGTTCGGCTATACTGATGTTTTAATCGAACTGTTGCACTTTGCCATGTCCAGAAAAATAACCATCAGCACCATTCAGCAACACTGCACGCAGGATCGCGATGCCAATCTGGCGCTGACCCTGCAAGGCATCCGTCAGGCCCACGAACGCGGCGCCCAGCTGGTGCTGCTTCAGGAGCTGCACACCAGCTTGTATTTCTGCCAACGCGAAGATGTCCGGCAGTTTGATCTGGCCGAAACCATACCCGGCCCCTCCACCAGAACCCTGGGCGATCTCGCCGCGCAGCTGGGCATCGTGATCGTCGCCTCCCTGTTTGAACGGCGTGCCCCGGGTTTGTATCACAATACCGCCGTGGTGCTGGATCGTGACGGATCTATCGCCGGGCAATATCGCAAGATGCATATACCGGACGATCCCGGCTATTATGAAAAATTTTATTTCACTCCCGGGGACCTCGGCTTCACGCCGATCCAGACATCGGTGGGAAAACTCGGGGTGCTGGTCTGCTGGGATCAATGGTATCCCGAGGCGGCCCGTCTGATGGCCCTGGCCGGCGCCGATCTCCTGCTCTACCCCACCGCCATCGGCTGGGGCAGAAACGATTCCGCCGACGAGCAGACCCGCCAGCGCGACGCCTGGATGATCAGCCAGCGGGCACATGCCGTGGCCAATGGCCTGCCGGTGGTGGTCTGCAACCGCACGGGATTCGAGGAAGATCTCTCCGGACATTCTTCCGGCATCGAGTTCTGGGGGACCAGTTTTATTGCCGGGCCGCAGGGTGAAATACTGGCCAAGGCACCGGCCGATCAGGCCGAGATTCTCACGGTCGACATCGATCTGAAACGCAGTGAACAGGTGCGGCGTATCTGGCCCTACCTGCGCGATCGCCGCATCGACAGTTACCAGGGACTGCTGCAACGTTATCTTGACTCATAACCAGTCACAGGAATCGCCATGATTGTCATACTCGAGCCGAATATCAACAAGGTCGGTGAAACCTACCGCAGACTGATGGATCACCTGGGGCATCTGCCCAATGTTCAGGTGCGCATTCATGAAGAGAAAGGCGCCCAGCAGGTGCTGACCGAGGTTTATCTGATCGGTGATACCGCTGCCCTGGATGCACAATCCATTGCCAATCTGCCCGGCGTCGAGCGGGTGGTGCGCATCTCCCAGGAATACCGCATCCTGGGCCGCCACCGGGACGATAGCCGCTCCACGCACTTTGACTATAACGGCGTCACCTTCAGCCAGGATAATCTGCATATCTTTGCCGGTTTGTGCGCGGTCAGCTCACGCGAGCATGTCGAAGCCATGCTCAAGGCCTTGCAGCAGCACGGCCAGGTCTGCACGCGCATGGGGGCCTATAAACCACGCACCAATCCCTACGCCTTTCAGGGCTTCGGCAAGGACTGTCTGCCCTATGTGTTCGAGCTGGCGGGCAAATACGGCATCAAGGTGATCGCCATGGAGATCCTCTCCGAGGGGCATTTTCAGGAAATCGCCGAAGCCTTGCACCGCTGCGGCAGTCCCACCGGCGTGATGCTGCAGATCGGCACGCGCAATACCCAGAACTTCGAGTTGCTCAAGGTGTGCGGCCGGCAGCGCGAATTTCCCGTGCTGCTCAAGCGCGGTTTTGGCATCACCCTGGAAGAGTCGCTGAACGCGGCGGAATATCTGGCCAGCGAGGGAAATCGCAAGGTGATCTTCGCCTTGCGCGGCATGAAGACCAACATGGGCGACCCGCACCGCAATTTCGTCGATTTCGCCCATGTCCCCACGGTCAAGCGCCTGACGCGCATGCCGGTCTGTATCGATCCCTCTCACTCGGTGGGCACACGCGCCCAGTCCCCCGATGGCTTGCTGGAAATCATGCACGTCACTGCCCAGGGCATTATCGCGGGCGCCAATATGATCCTGGTGGATTTTCATCCCGAGCCTGGCAAGGCCCTGGTGGATGGTCCTCAGGCCTTAACCCTGAAGGAGCTGCCCTATTTTATCGAGGATGTCATGGTCACCCGCGCCGCTTATGAAAAGCGGGTGAGCAATGCGCGTCAATTCCAGGAGCGTCCGCTCTAATTCCAGAGCAAAGGCCGGGGAGATTTAATCCAGAAATGGAGTAAACTTACATAGCCGAGCATTTTACTCAACGAGTGGAGGTGACCCATGGTTTGTAACGTAGGTACCATCGACAGGGTAATCCGGATTGTTCTGGGATTGGTATTGATCAGCCTGGTCTTTGTCGGACCGCAAACGCCGTGGGGATGGATAGGTGTGATCCTGCTGGCAACCGGCCTGGTCAGTTTTTGCCCGCTTTATAAAATACTCGGCATCAGTTCTTGCCAGGTATCCAAACAGCAATAAACACAGGGGGGCGTATTGCCCCCCCTGTCAGCCATCTGGCAAGCGCTTGATAAGGACTAGCCGGTACTGGTCACAGCCACTGTCATTTGACCGATATTGAAGGCATGAACTCTATTGCGGCCGTTCTTTTTGGCCAGATACATGGCCTTGTCGGCCTTGTCCAGTATCTCCTCCGCTTCCATGGCATCATCCGGGAAGGTGGTGACACCGGCGCTGATGGTCACCTTGCCAAAAGGTTGGGTCTCGCGCCCCTTGAACGCATATTCTGCGATGCGGGCGCGTATGGATTCCGCAACGATATAGGCACCCTGTTTATCGGTTTCCGGGAGCAGCAAGGCAAATTCCTCACCCCCGTAACGGTAGGCAAAATCGGATTGACGCAGGCGGCCCTTGGTGATCTGGGCAATGATCCGCAGCAGGCTATCGCCTTCCACATGGCCATGGGTATCGTTGTATTCCTTGAAATGATCGATATCAAAGAAGATTAGTGAATATTGGCGCTTGTGCCGCCGACTGCGGGAAATCTCCGTCTGGTGACATTCCTGGAAAAAGCGATGATTGTACAGACCGGTCAACCCGTCCCGGATCGCCATTTCAATCAGGCACTTGTTCGCTTTTTCCAGCTTCTCGTTGTTTACTTTCATCTCCTGTAGCAGGCGTTGGGTTTCCTCGGCAACACGGTGTTTCTCCAGCGCCTGTTCGACGAGCGAAATCACCTGGGCTTCATCTATCCTGGATTTAACCAGATAATCATAGGCGCCTGAGCGCAGGGCTGTCATCGCCGTCTCCAGGGTGGCCTCGCCATTCATGACGATGATCTGGCTGGTGTCATCGATCCGTTTTATCTGTTTCAACAGCTCAATACCATCCCTGCCATACAGATTGATGGCGGTCATGACAACGGGAAAATGCCAGGTGGAAAAGAGTTCCAGGGCTTCTTCAGCGCTGGTGGCGGCAGATACTTCAAAGCCAGTTCCTTTGAGCATCCCGGAAAGGGATATCAGGCAATCACTGTCCGTATCGACAAGCAGGATTTTTGATTTCATGGTGTCCCCGAATTGTTATGGTTGTTGTGCAAGGTTCTCCAACGCATATCCCTTGCCCCGACAGACCATCCCCAGAGTGTGGTGTCGACTATCACCAAATCTGCCAAGACACTCTAAAAACTGGTTATAACTATATGTTGCTCAAAATAGTTTTTCAATGTGCAAAATATCAGCCACATTGAGATTGTGAACGGGTTCACAGTTTATATCTACTGCTCTCATGGCGCCTAATATTCAGAATTTATTAGATGTATTCCAATAACACAGGGAACACCATGAAATATGTCTGATATATATCCTGATTGCTCAAAATCTGCTGCCTGCTGAAATATCAATGGACCACGAGCTCGGGGCGTGTCGGTGGCAGTTGCAAATAATATCCCTGGGTCTCGAGCCACCCGATGATCTCGGCCGGGTCGGACTGGGCCAGCTTGCGCTCCGGATCCAGATTTAGTTCCATGACCAATTCCAGCTTGCCCAACATATCGAGCAAGGCCTGTGGCACCCTGGACAAATCGTCCTGCCTGACGACAAACAGATAGGCATCCTGTTTCTTGCTGCCTTTATAAATGACACAGTCCACGCCATCACCCCTGCAATAATTCCAGCGCCTTGCGACCCGCCGGTTCGTTAGGAAAATCTCCTGCCACGTCCCTGAATATCTGATGGGCCTCTGTAGCGCGGCCTAAAGCCTGCTGCAACAGCAAGCCAAGATTCAGCTTGGCATTGGCAAAACCGGGAAAATCGCCCACGACTTCACGAAAGGTCCGTTCCGCGTAGGATAGAATTCCGGCGCGCCAGTACATGGCGCCCAAGTCCGTTTTTACATCGGGCTGGTCGGGTTTGATCTGCAGGGCAATGGTGTAATAAACAATGGCCTGTGCCGGTTCATTGTTATCGTAATAGGTATTACCAAGATAGACAGCCGCCTCCACGTCGAGGGGATTATTGTTCAGCCGGTCGATATAAGCGTTTCGATGATCCGAATATGGATTGATATCCATGATGGGCTCCTGTCAGCACAGACATGCGTCTTCATTATTTTTCGATGCGCTTATAATCCTTGGGCAACACATCGAGATTACTGGCGGGTTGTACATTTTCGGCGAATTCTTTCAAAAACCGCTGATAACCATTATCGCCCCACTCACGCACGATGAAGCCGTGGTTATATTTGTGCGATGGCAACTGGGTATCAATCGCTGTGGCACAATCATTCGCGTTCTTCTCCATTCCCTGCCTGGCCTGATAGAAGGATACAATGGCATCGATCTCGGACAAGGCGCTCACGACATCCGGCATCAGGCCAGCGACCGCAATGGTGTTATAGCACGTTTTATCGTTGAGTTTGTAGCGGTAATGCACCGACTGCCCCTGATCCATGAGCGTGCTTTCGCCGGACTCCTCCACCATTGTCAGAGCGGGCTTGGCCGCTTTCGGGTCGGCACGCATGACATGTATGGTCTTCTCCTCATCCGATATCCGATAGACCACTTTTTTCAAACGATCATATAACAGATATTCATTGGGCGGCCGTCTGCTGTCCATGAGCACATAGTCCCGGTGTACAAACATATGTACGGCATAGGCTTCTTCGTTGGCAAAGCGTTCGGTAAATTGCAGGCCGACACCCGCACGTTCCATGGCGCTATCTTTTTTATCGGAAACGGAAGTGGTGCAGGCGCTCAACAGGATACCCGCTCCCAGTGCCAGCAGTAATATCGCTCTTTTATTTGTCATAACCTTCCTTAAACCCAGATTTTCCAGTTTACACAGCTCACTTTGCTGCCCCATGCAAGATATGGCAATTATATCGGGTAAGATATGGTATGGTGTCAATCTATTTTCCGGATGTATACCATCTCAATGGTATTGCGGCGGGATCGGAAGTTTATCTCAGGCAGCGAAATCCCTGAGATAGATCGGTATGCGCTTCGCCCCCCAATTACCCGGGCTGGCCTGGAATATTCCTGCGCAGCGTGTCCCGCAAAAGCGGCATTGACCGTCTTTGTCGAGGTTCCAGTCTGACAGCAGATACCAGTCACGCCCGATCAGTATCTCGCCACACTGGTGGCAATAGGTGCTCTCGCCCGCCTTGTCGTGGATATTACCGGTATAGGCATAACGCACGCCGTTTTCCCTGGCGATACCGCGCGCCCGGCTCAAGGTGGCCGGTGGTGTGGGTGGTTTGTCCAGCATCTTCCAGTCCGGATGAAAGGCCGTGAAATGCATGGGAACGTCCGGCCCCAGGTGTTCCACTACCCATTGGGTCATGGCATGGAGCTCCGCATCGGAGTCGTTTTCGCCGGGAATCAACAGCGTCGTCAATTCCAGCCAGGTCCGGGTGTGATGTTTGATATAAACCAGCGTATCCAGCACGGGTTGTAAATGCCCGCCGGTCAGGCGATGGTAAAAATCCTCGCTAAAGGCCTTGAGATCCACATTCGCGGCATCCATGTGGCGGTAAAACTCCTCGCGCGGCTCAGGGCAGACGTAACCTGCCGTGACCGCCACCGATTTGATCCCCCGCTCATGGCAGGCCTGGGCCACATCGATCGCGTATTCGTGGAAGATCACCGGATCATTGTAGGTATAGGCCACACTGTGGCAACCCAGCTCCTGGGCGGCACGGGCGATCAACTCGGGGGACGCCTCGTCGGCCAGGGTATCGACCTCCCGGGACTTGCTGATATCCCAGTTCTGACAGAATTTACAGGCCAGATTGCAGCCTGCCGTACCAAAAGAAAGCACCGAGGTACCGGGCAGAAAATGGTTGAGCGGCTTTTTCTCGATGGGATCAACACAATAACCGCTGGAACGCCCGTATGAGGTGAGTATCAGCTTGTTCCCGACATTGGCGCGCACAAAACATAGACCCCGCTGTCCTTCATGGAGCTTGCAATAACGCGGGCAGAGATCACATTGCACCCGGCCATCGTCCAGGATATGCCAGTACCGGGTCGGCCAGACGGACTCCTTCGCGGTGACATGCATTTCTTTGGTGTTCATGACTTTTCCCCAGCTAGTTTTCCAAAATTATAGTACAGAACCTAAAATGCGCTGGCAGTGGGA
>Ga0154729_1010_pt1 | contig 19248 bp, 18 predicted proteins | sample Rifle2008BG16ft_FD_105737 | JGI IMG/M metagenome (GOLD analysis project Ga0154729, IMG submission 105737) | Gammaproteobacteria bacterium RBG_16_57_12
GGTTTGCCAGAATCAGACCATCGCCGATTCAAGCGCCGAGCTGGCGATCGATCTGAAAAACCAGGTGCGCGAAATGCTGGTGGCCGGTAAGAGCGAGCAGGAAATCATTGATTACATGGTGCAGCGCTACGGTGACTTTGTGCGCTACCGGCCGCCGGTCAAATCCACTACATACCTGCTATGGTACGGGCCCTTTGTATTATTTGTGCTGGGTGGTGGCCTGTTGATATACAATCTGCGTCGTCGCCGCCAGCTGGTGGATGAGCGGCCATTTTCGGCCGAAGAACACAGTCGCGCCGAGGCATTGCTGAAGCGGGGGTCGGGGGAGAATAACGAATGATACTGTTTTGGTTTCTGGCGATGTGTCTGGTGGCCATCGCCCTGCTGTTTATTATCCCCCCACTGTTCAAGCGCCAAGGCAACAATAATGGTATTGATCGTACAGAATTGAATATTGCGGTGCGTCGCGATCAATTGCGCGAGCTGGAGGCGGATCTGCAGAACCGTACCATCAGCCAGGAACAATATGATCAGGCGCGGATGGAACTGGAGCGATCCTTGCTGGAAGATGTCAGGGGCACTCCAACGACCAGTGATGCGGCCGTGCAGGTGATTGCCGGCAAGGCAGCGGCCTGGTTTGTCATCCTCGCGATACCGCTGGTATCCATCACGTTATACAGCCAGATCGGCGGGGGCAGCGCCGCCCTGAAGCCCCAGGAGGCGCAGACGGTTGTGGATGCCGAGGGGCATCAGGGCACCATCCAGGACATGGCGGCCACCCTGGAGGAGCGTCTCAGGGCGAATCCGGAGGACGGGGAAGGCTGGGTGATGCTGGCCCGTTCCTATTATTTCATGCAGGATCCAAAAAAGGCGGTCGCGGCCTATGCCAAGGCCGTGGAATTGACCGGCGGGCAAGATCCCAATCTCCTGGCTGATTATGCCGATTCCCTGGCCTTGCTGAATAACCGCAGCCTCGCGGGGCAGCCCACTGATCTGATCAAGCAGGCATTGGCGCTTGATCCCAATCATGTCAAGGCGCTATGGCTGGCAGGTACTGCCGCCTTCGAGGCGCAGGACTTTGCCTCCGCCAAGTCCTACTGGGAACGTGTTCTGCCGATGGTGGCGCCGGGCTCGGAGAATGCCCAGGCCATCGAAGGAGCCATTGCCGAGGCCGGGCAGCGGTTGGGTGAAGCGCCGGTCACGGCGGCCTCCGGCAAGGGTGTTGGTGCCGCCTCGATACGGGGTGTTGTCAAGCTCGATCAACGTCTGGCGGCCCAGGCAGCGCCAATGGATACTGTATTTATTTTTGCACGTGCCGTAAACGGGCCGCGGGCGCCACTGGCGATTATTCGCAAACAGGTGAAGGATCTGCCAATCAGTTTTGAATTGAATGATTCCATGGCCATGAATCCGGCCATGAAGCTCTCTGGTTTTGCCACCGTGGTGGTCGGTGCGCGCATATCCAAGAGCGGCACGGCCATGCCTCAGTCGGGAGACTTGCAGGGCTTTGCGCCACAGATAAATCTGGCTGATGGGAAGGATGTGAATATTACCATCGATCAACGTGTAGACTGATTCTGAAGGTAATCTTGCATGTTGGCCAATGGTGCCTGAAATCAGGAATGGGATAATTAGCAATGTTCAGACATTATCTAAAAATCACGTTGGCAGTTTCTGTCATTAGCCTGCTCACCGCATGTGGCGACCCGAGCGACGCGCCAACAACCTCTCAGGCGGGGGCACCTCAGGTTACACGTTATCAGGTCAGGGACAGCTTTAATGTGGGTGAGGGCGTCTATGTAAGGGCCCTGGCGATCGATCGACAGGACAACACCCTCTGGATCGGCACCTCGGTAGGGGCCCTGGAGGTGGATCTGGTCACCCGGCAACTGCGTGGCACTTATACCCGGCAGCAGGGCTTGGCCAACGAATACGTATTTTCGATCTTCGTCGACAGCCAGGGCAATAAGTGGTTTGGCACCGATGGGGGCGGTGCCTCAAGATATAAAAACGGGGAATGGAAGACCTATTTCCCCATGCATGGGCTGGCGGATTACTGGATTTACTCGTTTGCCGAACAGTCCGATGGCACCCTGTGGATCGGAACCTGGGCGGGGCTGAATTCCATTGACAAGGAAACAGGCGGTTTCACCACCTATCTCGAGGAGCTGGTCAATGAGTGGGTATATGGCCTGGCGGTGGATTCGAAGGATCGGCTATGGATAGGCACCGAGGGTGGTGTGAATATGTATGATGGCAAGACCTGGGAGACCTGGAAACACGAGGATGGTCTGGGTGCGCCGGACTCCGACAGATCGCCTGTCAGCACGAATACCGGCCTTGGCACACGCTCCCGGCACGATCTGAGCGTAATGGCGCTGGGCATGCTGACGTACAATCCCAATTACGTATTCGATATCCAGATCGATTCACAGGACAATGTGTGGGCGGGGACCTGGGGCGGCGGCGTGGCCCGCTATGACGGTGACAAGTGGACCAACTTCACTGCCCGAGACGGATTGGCCGGAAACATTGTATACAGTGTTGCGCAAGGACCGGACGGGGTCTTATGGTTTGGTACCAATGGTGGCGCGACCCGCTATGATGGCAGCACATGGCAGACCTACACCACGAATGACCGCCTGTTGGGCAACGATGTGTATAGCCTGGCCGTTGATCCTGCTGGCGATGTTTGGGTAGGCACTCGTAATGGAGTGGTCAGACTCGGAAAATAAGCACCTGTCTGACGATGCAAATATAATAATTTTTTGTGAAGTGGCGGAGGCGTGATGCATGAATATTAAAACAATTTCCTTGGTGCTCGTGGTTGGAGCCGTTGTGGTTGGGGCGTATTTCCTGGGCACCAAACAGGCCGGTCAGCCGGTACCGGTAGCCACGGTTGCTCAGCAACAGCCGGCCACCTCTCCTTCAGCGATGCCCCCAGCTCCCGTTGCGGGGCCATCAACGCCGGTGCCGCAAGGCCATCCATCACTGGACCGCTTTACCCATTTCCAGGTGGGCAACAGTAATGTCAAGGCCATGCTGGCTGACGGTGATACCGTATGGATTGGAACCTCGGGCGGCGTTGTCCGATATAACCTGGGGAATGATGAACATAAAGTCTACAACGTGGGCACCGGCAACTTGCTGGCCAACGGTATTTTCCACCTTAGCAAGCTGGGGAACAATTTGCTGGTCGGAACCTATGGTGGCGGCATGAGCACCTATAATCCTCAAACCGATCAATGGAAGAATTACAATATTCCCCAGGGGTTGGCCGATCAGTTTGTTTATGACGCCCTGGTGACCCCCAATGGCGATGTCTGGTTAGCCACCTGGTCGGGCGCCAACCGGATACGTGGCGGCAATCTGGATGATGCCTCCAAGTGGGACACCTTCACGGTGGAAAATACCAAAGGCGGGCTGCCGAATGATTGGGTTTATGGACTGGAGAATGGCAAGGATGGTGAAGTCTGGATAGCGACCGAAGGTGGTTTGGCGCGCTTCAAAGACGGCAAGTGGCAGCATTGGAATCATGAGGCGGGACTTGGCGAAGCCTATGAGAAGGTCAAGAATGATATCAATTTCACGAATGACCCCGGCAAGGCTTCCAAACACCACGCAACTCAAAAGACCGAGCAGGGATTGGAGAATGTCAATATTGCCTATAATCCCAACTATATCATTTCGCTGAAAGTGGACAAGAAAGGCATCGTCTGGGCCGGAACCTGGGGCGGTGGGCTGGCCAGGTTCGATGGCAAGCGTTGGCAGAACTATACGGTGGCGGACGGTCTGCCTGCGAATCATATCTTCATGCTGTATCTGGATAAAGGCGATAATTTATGGATCGGCACCAGCAGCGGTCTGGCCCGGTTCAAGCAGGATGGCAAGGGCTTTGAAGTGAAAACCGCGCGAGATGGCTTGTTCTCCGATAATGTGTTTTCCATGGCAGAGGCCAGCAATGGAACAGTCTGGGTTGGTAGCTTTGGCGGGGTGGCACGTTTGGCTGGACTGTGATTTATATAAGAAATATTTGCTGCTGTATCGGATCCTCTACAAGGCTGTTGTCATGTAGAGGATTTTTTATGAAATGATTTTATGCGGGCGAGCACAGGAAATGAACGGTGAATGTATTGGTGGGCTGTCAGAAAATGCAAAAAGGTAAAATAGTGTGCGCAATCTGATCCAAAGTCTGAGCACGCAGCTGGCTTTGATTATATCCCTGGTACTCAGTGTATTGACAGTGTTGTCAGGTGTATTGATTGAACGGCATTTAGCCCGCGCCATTGAACAGCAAGAACTCGATAATCTTGATCAGCAGGCCAGTGTACTGATGTCGACGCTGATGACCCTGATGATGGATGGCAATGGCACGCTTGCCAGGGATTGGCTGGAAAACCTCCATGGTGCGTCAGGCTTAGTGGAGGCGGAAGTATTGGGTAATGACGGACAGATAGCCTTTCGAGATACAGGAACCCTTCAAAAAGTGAATGCCTATCTGGGGCACGATCGCTTCACCCGGAAAGCGGAATCGCTGCATTTTTCGCTGAACTGGGTAACAACAGATAGCATTACACAGGCTCTGGCCGGTGAAAAGGTCTACCAATATAGTAACGACAAACGGGTTTTGTCGATCGTATTACCGATTCTTCAGCAAAACGAATGCAAGACATGCCACGGATATGATACCGCCTCATTACGAGGCGCCTTCCTGGTTTCAGTTTCTACTGATGCGGCAAATGCCAGGATTGCCGATATGCAACATACCCTGTGGATTTTGGCCATCGTATTAGTTCTCATGCTCGGTATATTGCTGTGGATTGTGCTCAGGACAGGTGTTCTTCAGCCGATAGCACGACTGCGTGATGGCATTCTTCGTGTTGCAAAGGGCGATCGAAACGTGGTTCTTGCGGCCATACGCGCTGACGAGCTGGGGGATCTGGCCAGGCAATTCAACCATATGCAATCAGCGCTGGCACACAGTGAAGCACGGATTCGGGCGGTGATGGATAATGTTGCCGACGGTATTGTAATTACCGATGCGACGGGTAAGATCGAATCACTTAATCCTGCGGCGGGCAGGTTATTGGAATATGCCCCGAATGAACTGCTGGGGAAAAATCTGAATAGTGTCATTTCATCAATCGATGAGGATGAATATACGGACATTATTTCGCGCTATCAACAGACGAACAATTTGCAGGAAGCCTTCATTTGTGAAGTGGTCGGTGTGCGCAAGACCGGCGATAAATTTCCCATGGAAATCAAAATGAGCAGAATGTCTGTGGGTGAGCAATACCATGTTGTGGCGATATTGCGCGATATTACCAGCCAAAAAAAAGAAACCGCCGCCCTGCAATTCCGGGCCATGCATGATCCTCTGACAGGAATACCCAATCGCACCCTGTTTTTCGACCGCCTGGATCAGGCGATTTCGCAGGCCTCGAGAAAGTCGACACCCTTTGCCTTGATCATATTGGATCTGGATCGGTTCAAACATATCAACGATTCACAAGGCCATCATGTGGGCGATGAGGTGTTACGGCAGATTTCTCATCGTATCCAGGGCTTGCTACGCAAAAGCGATACCGTTGCGCGTCTGGGCGGAGATGAGTTCGCAATCATCCAGCCTGGCATGGATATCACGAATGCAACGCACATTGCTTCCAAGATATTGCAATCGCTCGATCAACCTGTGGTGGTGGAAGGTAAGCCTCTAATGGTGGGAGTAAGTATCGGCATAGCACTTTTCCCCTTGCATGGAAAGGAACGGGCAATGTTAATGCGGCATGCCGATGCTGCGATGTATCACGCAAAAAGAACGGGATCGGGGTTTGTACTCTATAGCCCGGAGCGGAAAGATTATGAAGTCTAGGTTGTGATAGTGGGGACCATGCCTGTCATGAATGATCGCAGTTCCCCCCTGGTTGTCCTCGGTATGTTGCTCAAGCCGATGCTGATCGTGCTGATGATCCTCTCGCTTACCCGGCTTGGGCTGGTGGCCTGGCAGCTGGAGCGCGTACAGGAGGCCGATGGACTGGGGTTTATTTTTCTACAGGGGCTGCGCTTCGATCTGGTGTTGCTTGGGATGATTCTCCTGATACCGGCGACACTGACACCGCTAATGGCCATCAATGTGCGTCTGCTCGGCCTATGGAAGCGCCTGATGTGCGTCTATTTGACGGTGTGGGTGATCATTATTGTCTTCATGGAGGTATCGACACCATCATTCATCAATCAGTACGATTCGCGCCCCAATTACATCTTCGTCGAATATCTCCAACACTATAAAGAAGTCGCCTCGACACTGATAGCGCAATACCCGCTACAGTTGTTGCTGGCCGGAATCGTGGTGCCATTGGCGGCGGTGTCGTTCTATCGTTATATGAAAAGAACCTGGCTCTTGGAGGCGCCTCTGCATTGGCCATATGCGTTGGCGTTGATGCCGGTGATTCTGATTACCTGTGCAATGATGGTCCGCTCGTCCCTGGGACATCGTCCGGTTAATCCCAGCACCGTCGCCATCTCGCCGGATGGTATGGTCAACGATCTGGCCCTCAACTCCACCTACACGGTGGCCTATGCCATCTACCTCACCAAAGATGACGAACATGGCGGGGTGAGTTATGGCGAGATGGATCGTAATAATATGCTGCAGATCATTCATGAAGAGATGTTGCTGCCTGATACCGCGTTCATCTCGCCTGAAATTCCCACTCTGCACCGGCAGCAGGCCGGGCAGGTGCGTGAACGTCCCTACAACCTGGTGATTATTCTGGAAGAAAGCCTGGGCGCAGAGTTTGTTGGTGCTCTGGGCGGCTTGCCACTGACACCCAATCTGGACCGCCTGAGCAGGGAGGGCATCTGGTTCAGCAATATCTACGCCACCGGAACTCGCTCGGTACGCGGTATCGAGGCGGTGGTTACCGGATTTACCCCGACCTCGACACATGCCGTGGTCAAGCTAAACAAATCTCAGCGCGGCTTTTTCACCCTGGCCGCCTTGCTCAGGGAGCGTGGTTTCGATACGGGCTTTATGTATGGCGGTGAATCGCATTTCGACAACATGCGCGGCTTTTTTATGGGCAATGGCTTCAACTATGTCATCGATGGGAAAGACTACGCCAATCCGGTATTCACCGGTTCCTGGGGCGTCTCCGACGAGGATTTGTTCAATCGCGCACATGAAAAATTCAGCAGCTACAGCCCTGAGCAACCTTTTTTTGCTCTGGTCTTCACCTCGACCAACCACTCGCCCTTCGAGTTTCCGGATGGCCGGATCGAACTCCATGATCCCGAGAAGAACACGGTCAACAATGCCGTGAAATATGCAGACCATGCCCTGGGTGAGTTTATCGACAGGGCGCGCCGTTCCCGCTACTGGGACAATACCCTTTTTCTGATTATCGCCGACCATAACTCAAGGGTCTATGGCAACAGCCTGGTTCCCATCGAGCACTTCCATATTCCGTCACTGATCCTCGGGGGCGGTATCAAGCCAAAGACCATCAATATTCTCGGCAGCCAGATCGACATGGGACCAACCCTGCTGCCCCTGATGGGAATCTCCAGCGAACACCCCATGATCGGGCGTGACTTGCTGCGCCCCGAACTGGGGGACGTGCCTGGGCGGGCAATCATGCAGTTCAATACCATTCAGGCCTATATGGAAGGTGAGCAGGTTGTACTGTTGCGCCCGGAGATGGCGCCGGAAACCTTTGTATATGAACACAACACATTAACGCCACAGCGCAGTGACGCCAGCGAACGCCTGATAGACAAGGCACTGGCACACGCACTGTTCACCAAAACAGCCTACGACGAGCAGCTTTACCGCATACCCTCAGAATAGGCCTTGGACCGATGAACTGCATGATAACTCTATGCCATTGATGGTAAGACGAGGTTTGGGAATCGCGCAAAAGAGTAAGGCGCTTTGCAGCGCCTTATCATGTATGGAATAGTGACAGAATTCTACTTCTTCTTAGACTCTTTCATTTCTTTTTGTATCTGTTCACGATAGCGAGTGCCAAGGTAACCATCTTCGCGTGTCAGCTTGGCTGGGCGGAATATCTCCAGCTTGCTAAAATACTGATCGATAAGATATATCCGCCCGTCTTCATCAACATCGATACCTGCCGGCAGCATATATTTGGCAGGGCCGCCTTGTTCATCACGGTTGCCGATAAACAACAACAATTCCCTGTCCTTACTGAAAATCTGGAAGTTGCCAAATGCCGCATCGGCAATGTAGATATTGCCTTCATTATCGGTTGCTACGCCTTTGGGGCGTGAAAAATCACCTCTATTGCGACCTGCCTTGCCCCAGGAAAACTTAAAACTGTTATCCGGATTGAAGGCCTCGATGCGGAAATTACCCGTGTCCACAACATAAAGCGTGCCATCCGGACCAGTCGCCGCTTGTAGTGGCAGGTTAAATTCACCGTCGTTTACGCCTCGTTTGCCGATAGTGCTCAGATGTTCGCCGGATTGAGTGTCAAAGACAACGACATTATGCCGCTCGGAATCAATGCCCCCGGTGTCGACCACATAGGCGAGTTTGCCATCGGGGCTGATGGTCACGCCTGAAGGTCGTTCCAGATTATCTTTATTGCCCAGTGCCCGCAGGAAGTTGCCATCCTTGTCGAAGACGACTACACGCTTGGCGGTGTTGTCGGCCACATAGACATCACCATTGCTGCTGGTATCAATCCCCAGGGGTTTGAGTAGTCTGCCTGGGCCATCGGTACCGATGAATTTGGTTTCTCCGCGTGGCGCATCGAACATGAGTACAGCCCGCTGGACTGTGTCTGAAACATATATTCTGCCCTCGCGGACCGCCACACCATAGGGCTTGGACAGACCGAAGGATTCGCCAGCGCTGCCGGTAGCAAATATCAGAAATTTATCTGAAGTAGTTATATCTTTTATATCAGCACCACTGCGGATAGTTGCCTCGTATACAAAACGCGGCTCCTCAGGTGGCGAGGGGAATACTAAAGGTTTTAATTCTTTTTGGGCTGTACTGCAGCCGCCAAGCGCGATCAGTATGGATATTGTAAGTATTAAATATGATGAAAGGGATCTGTCTTTTACTTCACGTGGCAGGTTGCGCATAGTATGTCTCTTCTCTGAGTTAGAAGCAGCTCATTGCTTGGATCATGCAGGTTGTGGCATGTAGCACATTCAACCGAACCATTATACAACTTTACCCCAGTATTGAAACCATGCTGGAAATCATCGGGTAACTTGAAATCCGGATCTTTCCAGTTATTGCCACCATAGGTCATTGAAACCGGGTGCTCATCCTGCAGACCAGTGCCAACCACTTTGACGCTTATGTCATGTGCCACAGTGCCGTTATGACATTGTCCGCAGCTCGTCAGTTCCTTGGCGCCATTGAGTCTCATATGAAGAGCGGCATCCTGTTTATTTCTGAATGCAGCGGGTTTGAAAAGTATCATATCCACTGCCATGGTGCCGTCGTGGCAGGACAAGCAGAGCAAACTGATGGAGCTAGGCGAGTTGGGTTTGTTATCCATGGATCCGCTGTCATACAAACGATAATTTTCTGTAGCGGGCATGTAGCGATTCCAGCCCTCAATTACACCACTGTTTTCGAGATTAAGATTCTGCCCGGGTGTAATGCCGGCTTCTTCAGGAGATAGATGGCAATATACGCAGGGATTGCCATAATCGGAAAATGCTACACCGCCCATGGCGACTACACCTGCCCGGTGGTTGAGGCCGGTAAAGTCGTGTTTCGAGCCACGGATAGGATCGGCATCCCCTGCAATGGGATCTGCAAAGATTGGCAAGGGTTCAGCCGCCTGCAGGCTACCAGCAGCAGTAACCATTATCCACAGGCAGGCCATTTGTACAGCTTTTTTGATCCGCATTCCTGTTACTCCAGGTAACTGAATATATTCAGGGTCAAAATCATTTTAAGAATATCATCATTCTAACCCTACATATATAATATCGCACTTAAACATCATTACTTTAATGGTTATCAGATTAGCACGAATAAGCCTGGACTGATTCTTGAAAATCCCCGAACAGCAATATTCACATGAATGCCATGGTTGGTTCCCGGCATATTTTACGACGAGCCTCAACTAAAAAAAACGCTTGTGATAGCATAGGGTACTTTTTAGAATCCGCTTATCAAAATTGGTGTATTTATTGACTATATTTATGGGTAATAAAAAATATTTAATGGCCTTCGTGGGTTTCGCCTTTGCCCTAATGAACGGTGTGCAGGCAGCCGAAGGGCAATTTGAGGTGCTGTATGCTAAAAATTGTGCAGTTTGTCATGGGATAAAAGGAGATGGCAAAGGGTCCGGGGTCAGTAACGTGGTACCGCCACCTGTGGATTTTACTCGCCCGGATGTTATTGTGGATTTGAATCGTAATCGCATGATCGAGTCAATCGCCAACGGTCGGCAGGGGACGGCTATGCAGGCCTGGCGCGACCGTCTATCCGCAAAGGAAATCGAGGGGCTGGCTGATTATATTCAGTCTGATTTGATGCGTATCCAGTTGAGCCGTACTGTGATGCAACTGCCACAACGATTGAAGCAGGGTGAAAAGATTTATCAGCAAAACTGTTCGGTGTGCCACGGTGACTATGGACAGACCGGGGTATGGACGCGCAGCAGCATGGGCAAGTCTGCCCCGAGGAACTTTACTGCAGATGCCTCGAAAAGCAAGCTGGACCGCAGCCGTATGATTGACGCCGTAACTCATGGCAAGCCGGGTACCGCGATGATGCCCTACAGCTCCCGGTTATCACCGGAACAGCTAGGGAATGTGGTGGATTATATTCGCGTGGCCTTGATGGGCTTCCCCCTGGAGCAGATCGAGAAAGAGGCAACACAAACACCGCAGGCTGAAATCGGCAGTGAACAGGTTGCGTTCAGGGCAAAATCATTGCCGGATAATCTGCTGGGCAACCCCCAGGAAGGACGCAAGCTCTTCGTGCGGAATTGCGTGCCCTGTCATGGGGTGAAGGGTGATGGCGATGGGCCACGCGCTTATTTTATCACCCCCAAGCCGCGTAATTTCGTCAGCGAAGACACACGGCGCGCCTTGAATCGGCCCAAGATATTCAATGCCGTCTCCAATGGTCTGCAGGGCTCGGTAATGCCGGCCTGGAGCAAGGTGCTGAATAATCAGGAAATCGCCAATGTCTCGGAGTACGTTTTCAGGGCCTTTATTGTCGGCGATTACAAGGGTGTCAGCCAGCAAGAACCGAACGAGGCAATTGAAAAAAAAAACTGATTGAAGAGAAGATTCTACCCGTATCGAGGGAGAGTACCGGTTATGCCAGCCCTCGATGGGCGGTGCCCGGGGCAGGCCCGTCTGAATCCTCGTCCGCGGCGTCCCGGCACGAACGGGGGCGTGCCATCTATAATTTCCGTTGTTATTACTGCCATGGTTATTCGGGGGATGCCAAGACCCTGGCCGCGCGCTTTTTGAATCCCGCGCCCAGGAGTTTTGTCGCCACTGCCCCGGATAAATTAAGCCGGGCCTCGATGCTGGATGCCATAATGCACGGACGCACGGGAAGTGCCATGATGTCGTTTCAGAAAGTGTTGGATCCCGGTGAAATTGAACTGGTGGCGGATTTCGTGCGCAAGGAATTCATGGTAGACAAGGCGCCCAACACGCGCTATCACACCAAGGAGAACGGCTGGCCGCAACACGAGCGGTATGCCATTGCCTATCCGTTTGCGACCGGCGAGATTCCTATCGATGCCCCCTGGGCAGATTTGACACCCGAGCAGCAGGCGGGCCTGCGGTTGTTTATGAGATCCTGCGTGTCCTGCCATGACCGGTCAGAGGTCCTGGATAGCCAGCTTGTCTGGAAGCCACGGCCGGTTTCATATCCGCGCAATAACTATTCACACAAGGCCCCGCGTCCGGATGCCGTAAGCTCGGCGTCGATCTTTGGCAAACACGATGTTCCGCCCACGCTGACCCGTGCCACGTCACTGGAGCGGCAAGGGGAGCAACTGTTTCAGGTGAATTGTGCGTTTTGTCACGGGGGGGATGGCACCGGCAAGAACTGGATCGGCAGTTTCATGGATCCGCCGGCGCGCGACCTGACTGATCCGGCGGTAATGTCGGGCATGACGCGGCAACGGTTGTATCATGTGCTCATGGAAGGACTGCCGGGAACCAAGATGCCGGCCTGGAAGAGCGTGTTGAATGAAGATCAAATCGATGCAATCATCGCTTATGTTGCAGTGGCTTTTTATCGCTTGCCGGAGAAATAACTCGGTGATGCTAAGACGATTGGGTGAACCATTATGATCAAGGCGGGCATTGTAGGTGGAACGGGATATACCGGCGTGGAGTTGCTGAGATTATTGGCGCTGCATCCACAGGTAGATCTGTCGGTGATCACCTCGCGATCGGAATGCGGCCTTCCTGCAGCCGATCTGTTTCCCAATCTGCGCGGTTATGTGAATCTGGCATTTGCCGAACCCGATCCGGCGGTGTTAAAAGCCTGTGATGTGGTTTTTTTTGCAACCCCCAATGGCGTGGCCATGGGCATGGTCCCCGACCTGTTGGCCGCCGATGTGCGGGTTATCGATCTTGCGGCGGATTTCCGGCTCAAAGACCCGCAACTCTGGCAGCAATGGTATGGCATGTCCCATGCCTGCCCGGAGTTACTGGCTGAGGCCGTGTATGGTCTGCCGGAGTTGAACAGGGCGGCGATCCAAAAGGCCCGCCTGGTGGCAAATCCCGGCTGTTATCCCACCGCCGTGCAGTTGGGCCTGATACCTCTCCTGGAGCATGGACTGGCTGATACGCAATATTTGATCGCTGATGCCAAGTCGGGCGTCAGCGGGGCGGGCCGGAAGGCGGAGCTGGGGATGTTATTGTGCGAGGCGAGCGAGAATTTCAAGGCCTATGCCGTGTCCGGCCATCGGCATCTGCCGGAAATCAAACAGGGACTGCGTCAAGTGGCGCATACAGAGGTAGGCCTGACCTTTGTGCCGCATTTGACACCGATGATCCGTGGCATTCACGCCACACTCTATGCCGTAGTGGAGGACCGGTCAGTCGATTTACAGGCGCTCTATGAGCAGCATTATGCCCGTGAGCCCTTTGTCGACGTTTTACCCCCCGGCGCCCATCCGGAGACACGCAGTGTGCGGGGTGCGAATTACTGCCGTATCGCCGTGCATCGTCCGCAAAATGGGGATGTCGTGACCATTCTTTCCGTGATCGACAACCTGGTAAAGGGTGCGGCTGGCCAGGCGATTCAGAATATGAACCTCATGTTTGGCTTGGCTGAAGAAAGCGGCCTGGAATCTCCGGGTTTAATGCCATAATAAGTTGAGAAAATGATGTCCAAGAATATTTCCCAGATGATCATCTTGCCCCGTCAGACCAAACGGCTCTGGCTGTACGGGATATCGTTCATTATCGGATTGTTGCTGTCCGGGTGGCTGTTGTTTAGTTGGGGGTGGGGCAGTGCCGGAATCGATAATCTCGAACTGCAAGCCGAACGCGATCGCTTACATGAGGAGGTTGCTACATTACAAACCGCCAATGACGCCCTCAAGTTACAGATAGCGGTATTGGAACAATCGCAACAGGTGGAGCGGGAGGCCTATTCCCAGGTAAAGGATAGCCTGGTTGATTTGGAGGGCAAAAATCGGGAATTACGTGAGGAGATCGCCTTTTATCGGGGTATTGTCAAGCCCAAGGAGAGCTCGGCGGGCCTGCGGATCGAGGATTTTAGCATCTGGCAGGACGGGGAGGAGCGCCTGTTTCATTACAAGCTGGTACTGACCCAGGTGCTGAAAAATGAAGCCCTGGTTAAGGGCAGTGTCAACATGGTTGTCAAGGGGTTTGCCGATGATCGGCCGGTTGAGTATTCGCTGGAGAAGCTATCACACGCCGCCGGGCTGCCCATGCAGTTTTCCTTTCGTTATTTTCAGAAATTTGAGGGTGATATCTTGCTGCCGGAGGGATTTAAGCCGCGTGGTGTCTATGTGGAGGTCGTGCCACGTAACAGCAATATGATCATGAACACCTTCGAATGGAAGGTGGATCAGGGAAAAATAGCCGAGGAGGTCAGTAATCTCTAATCAGCCAGATCTGGCTATCGAAGGTTGTAAGAATTTAACTGGTTGATAATTAATCATATATTGATAGCCATGGTTGCCTTGCCACGGCATTCTCAAGCATTACTGCCTTGCGCCGATATCCAGTAATTGATCTATATTGAAAACCGGACTGCCATAGAGGCAACCACCATGGCACCTAAATCGTGACGGAGGAGTGAAATATGTTTGGCGGTGATAAAAAAACCAAGACGACAAATACGAGAATAGATTCATTGATCGGTCAGAATACCGAGTTGTGTGGCGACCTGATATTTTCCGGTGGTCTGCATATCGATGGGAGAATCAAAGGCAATGTGATAGCCACTCACGAGTCATCCCTATTAACCTTAAGTGACAAGGGTGTGATAGAAGGGAATGTGCGGGTGCCCAATATTGTATTAAATGGCCAGGTGATTGGGGATGTTCATGCCTCGGAACGTATTGAACTTGCCGCGCAGGCGCGTGTCAACGGTAATGTGTATTATAATCTTATCGAAATGGCGATGGGCGCCGAGGTGAACGGCAGCCTGGTTCATAGCAAGGTCGAAGAAGGAGCGCCTGCTCAATCGATGGCAACCGGCAAGAAGGCCATGTCCCAGGATGGAAGTGATGTGGTAGAATCGAGCATACTCGGCTATCTGGGTGCCGAGAAGCGCTGAAGTTAAGATGTAGACGTTAGGAGATTAGCATGACTCAAACCATGACCAACACCGAGGAAAGCCCGGTACTCTTTACCGATTCTGCCGCAACGAAGGTAAAAGAATTGATTGAGGAAGAGGGAAATCGCGAACTGATGCTGCGCGTTTTTATCTCCGGCGGGGGTTGTTCTGGGTTTCAGTATGGGTTTACCTTTGATGAAACCCTGAATGATGGCGATACCTGTGTAGTGAAGAACGGCGTCCGTCTGCTGATCGATCCCATGAGCTATCAATATCTGGTAGGTGCGGAGATCGATTATACCGAGAGTCTGGAAGGGGCCCAGTTTGTGATCCGCAATCCCAATGCGTCCACTACCTGTGGTTGCGGCTCTTCATTTTCGGCTTAAAGCTGTGAGATATTGATCCCGCCCTTATTTTCAAAATCCATATATTAAGGAGACTAATCGCCTCCTTTGTTTTTGGCAGGCCCTGGAAAGGCTATGGATTATTTACCGGCGTAGATCCCCCCCAGAACCACAGTGTGTCGCGCCCCGGTCACGCTGGGCAGGTTACCTGGCCGATGCGCCAGGCGTTGAGCCGCCAGCCAGGCAAAGGCGGCCCCCTCTACCCAGTCGGGATGAATTCCGAAACCTTCAGTACTGATGATTTCACAATCAGACAATTGTGATCTCAATCTGCTTATTAGTGCCGCATTATGCCAGCCGCCGCCGCACACCAATATCTGCCGTGTTTCTGGTGCATACCGGAGGATGGCCTGAGCAATGGAACCAGCCGTGAGGGCTCCCAGGGTTGCCTGGATATCCCTGGCCTGTTCATGGGTTGTGGGTAGATGTCTTGCCTGCTCCAGAATCTGATGCAGCCAGTTCAGGTTGAAACGCTCCCGTCCGGTACTCTTCGGTGGCGGAAGCTGGAAATAGTCATCAGTCAGCATCAGGGTTAGCAATTGAGGAATAATCTCTCCAGCGGCGCCCCAGTGCCCCTTGTTATCCCATGGCTGGTTGATCTGCAGCTGTGCCCAGGCATCCAGTAATACATTGCCAGGCCCCGTATCAAAGCCCCGGACCAGCTCATCCGGGATAGAGGGCAGGATGGTGATATTGGCCATGCCGCCGATGTTGAGTACAACCCGGGCATATGCGGTGGTTCTGAAAAGGGCGTTATGAAAGACCGGAACTAGGGGAGCGCCCTGGCCGCCGGCGGCCATGTCACGACGACGAAAGTCGGCTACTACGGATATGCCGGTGAGTTCAGCCAGGAGATTGGGATCGCCAATCTGAAGAGTGGTCGGGTGATCGGCCAGTGGTAAATGCCGGATGGTCTGGCCATGACTGCCGATGGCGCGGATCTGATCGGCTGGTATCTGCTGCCTATCCAGCAGATGCTGTACCACACCGGCGTAAAATTGCGCCAGCCGGATATCCATCCCCATGACAAGGTCCAGATCAACGACCTTCGCCTGGCAAAGGCGCACCAGTTCTTCGCGCATCTCCTGCGGATAAGGCCGGGTGATCCCCGCCATGAATCTAGGCTTGTCATCCATATAGGCCATTAGCACCGCGTCACAGCCGTCTAGACTGGTGCCCGACATGAGTCCGAGATACAGCCCTGGGATTACCTTGTCTGTCATGGATGGCAGCACATAGTGAGGAGCCTGACCTTGGGGTTGCAGCTGAGTGCCCGTCTAGAAAGTATTTTCTGCCAGCAGAGCGTTTTCAAGCATATCCAGCATGACAATCATGCTACGGCTTTTCTGCTTGAAATCAGCCAGAAATTTTTCACTGATCGGTAGCGCATTGGGCAGCTTGACGGTCAGGGGGTTGCGATGGATGCCGTTGACAAGAAATTCATAATGGAGGTGTGGTCCTGTGGCCAGGCCCGACATGCCGACATAACCGATGGTCTGCCCCTGACGTACCGGCTTCCCGGGCGTGATGCCGCGGGCATACCCCGATAGGTGACCATACAGGGTGCTGTACTGGGTACCGTGCTGGACAATAATGGTTCTGCCGTAACCGCCCTTGGTGCCTTTGAAGAGTATCTTGCCGTCGCCGGCCGCCTTGATCGGCGTGCCTACCGCCGCGGCATAATCCACCCCGCGGTGCGGGCGCTTTGTGCCCAGGATAGGATGATAGCGCTCACCCTGAAAGCCCGAACTGACTCGGCGAAAATCCACCGGGCTACGCAGAAAGGCCTTGCGCAGGCTATTGCCTTCCGGGGTAAAGTAATCGCTGCCGCCCTCCGGGTCGGTATAACGCAGGGCCCGATAAGTCCTGCCCTGGTTGGTGAAATCCGCCGCCAGAATATGGCCATTACCGATCTTTTCCCCGTCCAGATAGAGCTCTTCGTAGATCACTGAAAAGCGATCGTTCTCACGGATGTCGAGGGCAAAATCGACATCCCAGGCAAAGATGTTGGCCAGTTCCATAATAAGGTCGTCACTGAGCCCTGCCGCCTGGCCGGCCAGAAACAGTGAGCTAGTGATGGCGCCGCTTGCCTGGGTGATATATCTTTCCGGGGTTTTGACTAGCACATGGGCGGAATAGGCGTCATCATTGTTTGTGATATGGAGTGATGATGTCGTGTCTATTTTGTAGACCAATTGTTGTATCTGATTGTTTGTGCCGATCCGGAACAGTAATTGATTTCCCGGGAGCAGGTGCTTCAGGGTAGCGGCCTCCTTGCCACTTTCAAGTATATTGAAGAGATGATTTTGATCCAGGGCCAAATCGGTGAAAATGCCGGATAAGGTGTCACCCTTTTTTATCGTGACGGTTTTTTCTTGTAGGGCATTTATATCGGGGATGGCAGGGACACTTGATGCCGAGGTTCCGGTGGCTGGTCCCTGATCCGGGGCCGGCAAGGCAAGAGGGCGAATTTCGGACTCGGGGTTGGCGGCTGAACCGGCATCGACGCGTATGGCCTCCGCCTCGTTGCTCGTCAAGGCCAGGAACGCGCCGGGGATGATAATCGCTGTCAGCAGCAGGAATATATGCAGCCGTGTCACGCCGATTCTGGAACGTCGTTCCGTCTGGTCAGCGGTCTTGTAATCCTTGTTGATTGTTGATTCGCTTGCCACGACCGCCTATGTCCATAGAGTATTAGAATGAGCAATTATCCAACGATGTGCGCCATGCTGTAAACAAGATAAATGGATTAGTTCCAGGAAGGCCTCGTAGCCATTGTTATTTGATTCATTAACCAGGAGAAGTATTGTCTGTGGGTAATGTATTCTCCCGATCGCCCACAGCAACCTGATTGCGACCGTTTTCCTTGGCCCGGTACAGGGCAGAGTCCGCAGTCTGAATCAGTTGCTCGTATTTGCCATCATCCGGGTGAAACTCCGCCACACCCAGGCTTGCGCTGACCTCAAGGGACAGATCGGCTATGACCAGCGGCGAATCCGTCAGGGCCGAGCGCAAACGTTCAGCTACAATGACAGCCCCCGCGAGGTTGGTTTCCGGCAGTATGGCGGCAAATTCCTCGCCCCCATAGCGCCCCATGATATCGGCGGTGCGCAGATAATTACTGAAGCGTTCCGTGGCGATTTTGAGCACCTTGTCTCCAACGGTATGGCCGTAGGTATCATTGATTTTTTTGAAATGATCCAGGTCGATGATAATGAAGCTGAATGTCCCGCCATAACGTTTGATCCGCCCGAATTCCTTGGCCAGAAATTCTTCGAGGTAGCGGCGGTTGTATACACCGGTAAGGCCGTCACGGATGCTGGTTTCTTCGAGCTTTACCAGGGATTCATTCAGCATCTCGGCGTAGATGCTGGTATCCGTGACATCGAACAGGGTTACGCAGACAGATTGAATCTCGCCGCTCTGGTCCTTGACCGGCAGGAAGGTGCAATTCTGGCGCATGCAGTCGATGTTGCCCGTGACCGGGCGGTTGTGGGAGAACCTGAACAGGTAGGGCCGTTGTTCCCAGGAGGTGAAGGAATAATTCTTCAACAGAAACACATTGCGGATTTTGCGTTCCAGCCATTTGCGTGGCAGTTCCGGGAAGCAGTCAAACAGGTTTTTCCCCACCACCTCGTGGGCCTTGCGATCGGATCCGCCTTCCATGAAACGGTTCCATAAAATCACTTCCATGTCCTGATTTACCGCAAATACACCGACCTCGACACTATCGATGATGTATCTGAGCAGCGAAGTGTCATGATCATGCATGGTCTAAAGAGATTCCAGAAAATGGTCCAGGGATTTGCAGAGGGTGCTGATGGCTTCATCCTCCATCAGGATCAGCAGATGGCTCTTGAAATCGCTGTTTTCCAGTCCGAAATTGACCTCCACCAATAAGGCGTGTTTCCAGCCGAGGTTCTCGGTGGCCATGATCCTATGCAAGGGGACGCGTTCAGCCAGGATGTTGGGCGATGAATAGCTGAGCGCGGTATTCAATTGCTCCGCGATACCGTTGAGGCAGGCGCCGACCAGGATATTGCTGACATCCAGGAGGAG
>Ga0154729_1097_pt4 | contig 18664 bp, 19 predicted proteins | sample Rifle2008BG16ft_FD_105737 | JGI IMG/M metagenome (GOLD analysis project Ga0154729, IMG submission 105737) | Gammaproteobacteria bacterium RBG_16_57_12
ATGTTCTTGCTGGGTGGCAACATGATGCAGGGTTTGCAGCAGATATTTATTACGGCATTTCAGTTCGATCGTGCCATGGCCTTTGATGAAACATTGCTACTCGATACCCTGCTGAGCGCTTTTGGCGGTGCATTATATATGTTGTTACCATTCTTCATTATTGTCCTGCTGGCGGCATTGCTCGCACCACTGCTTATGGGAGGATGGTCGTTCAGCACCACTTCCCTGGCATTCAATGTCGAAAAACTGGATCCCATCAAGGGGCTGGGCCGTGTGTTCAGCTGGAAGGGCATTATAGAGCTGATCAAGGCCCTGGCAAAGTTTTTCCTGGTGGCATCTGTCGGCGTATTTCTGTTGTGGTTCAATACCGAGGATTTTTTATCACTGACTTATGAGCCGCTTGAGGTGGCAGTTTCGCATGTGGGCTCGCTGTTATTGTTGTCTTTTTTCCTGCTTGCCGCGGTGCTGGTTTTGATCGCGGGAGTGGATGTCCCGTTTCAGCTCTGGGATCACAACCGTCAACTGAAGATGACCCGCCAGGAAATCAGGGATGAATATAAACAGACGGAAGGCAGCCCCGAGGTCAAGCGACGCATTCGGTCCATGCAGGTGGAAATCGCCCGCCGGCGCATGATGGAAGAAGTGCCCAAGGCCGATGTGGTGATCACCAACCCGACACATTATGCGGTCGCACTGCGTTATGACCAGGTCAAAATGGGTGCGCCGCAGGTTGTAGCCAAGGGGCGCGGCCTGGTTGCGGCGAATATCCGCGCCGTTGCCGAAGAACATGAGGTGATGATCATGTCGGCGCCGCCGTTGGCGCGCGCGCTTTATCACAGCACCGAGCTGGGCCAGGAAATACCGCAAGGCCTCTATATGGCGGTAGCCCAGGTACTGGCCTATATCTATCAATTGAAACGCTATCAGGCCGGGGAGGGCGGTGAGCCCGGCCAGGTCGATCCGAATGATTTTCCCATCCCCGATGATTTGAAGAAGGATGAATAGTTATGGATTTTGCGCGCTTGTATCAACTCTTTATGCAAATGCTACGAGATGGCGTGGTGGCGCCAGTCATGGTGCTGGCGATGCTGGCAATGCTGGTCGTGCCATTGCCGCCCTTGATGCTCGATATGCTGTTTACCTTCAATATAGCCTTAAGCATGATTGTTCTGCTGGCGGTTATTTATATCAACCGGCCCCTGGAACTGGCCGTGTTTCCGACCATGTTGCTGATCGCCACCCTGATGCGCCTTGCCCTGAACGTGGCATCCACCCGTGTGGTGTTGCTGGAAGGGCATACGGGCACCGATGCGGCGGGCAAGGTTATCCAGTCCTTCGGCGAGTTTGTGGTAGGAGGTAACTACGCCGTCGGTATCGTCGTCTTTGCCATTCTGGTCATTATCAACTTCGTCGTCGTCACCAAGGGCGCCGGTCGGGTCTCGGAAGTGTCTGCGCGGTTTACTCTCGATGCCATGCCCGGCAAACAGATGGCGATCGATGCCGACCTGAACTCCGGCATTATCGGACAGGAAGAAGCGAAACAGCGCCGTCTCGAGATAGTGCGTGAAGCCGATTTTTACGGGGCAATGGATGGCGCCAGTAAATTCGTGCGCGGTGACGCCATTGCCGGCATCCTGATTTTATTCGTGTGCCTGCTTGGCGGTATTGGCATCGGGATGTTGCAGCATGATATGTCCATTGGCGATGCCTTGCGCAATTATACCTTGTTGACCATCGGTGATGGTCTGGTGGCGCAGATTCCTTCTTTAATGCTCTCCACTGCCGCCGCCATTATGGTTACCCGCGTGTCATCCGAAGAAGACATGGGTAAACAGATATTCTCCCAGGTGTTCAGTAAGGCCAGGGTACTTTACATTACTGCGGGCGTCATTGGCTTAATGGGCTTGATACCCGGGATGCCGAATATGGCGTTTTTGGTGCTGGCGGCTGTGATAGGGGGTGCCGCCTATCTGATGGTTAAACGCCAGGCTGCTCAGGCGCAGGCCCTGGAACCGGCGCCGGTGGTTGCCGCGCCCGCGCCCGAGATCAGGGAGCTTAGCTGGGATGATATGGCGCCGGTGGATCTGATTGGCCTGGAGGTTGGTTATCGACTGATCCCGATGGTGGACAAGACTCAGGGTGGTCAGTTGATGTCGCGCATTAAAGGCGTGCGTAAAAAATTATCTCAGGAACTGGGGTTTCTCATCCCATCGGTACATATCCGCGACAATCTCGATCTGGGCCCCAACACCTATCGTATTGCGTTGCTGGGTGCCGTGGTGGGTGAAGCAGATGTCTATCCGGATAAGGAATTGGCAATCAATCCGGGGCAGGTGTTCGGAGCCCTGCAAGGCATCAAGTGTAAAGACCCTGCCTTCGGCCTGGATGCGGTATGGATAGAGGCTGAATTGCGCGATCAGGCGCAAACCCATGGCTATACCGTGGTCGATGCCAGTACCGTGATAGCGACACACCTGAGTCATCTGTTGCAGACTCATGCGCATGAATTGCTGGGCCGTGAAGAAGCGCAGCAACTATTGACCAATCTGGCCAAGACCTCGCCCAAGCTGGTTGAGGAGCTGGTGCCCAAGACCCTGTCTTTGGGCATCGTCCTGAAAGTATTGCAAAACCTGCTGGCAGAAAACATACCCGTACGCGATATGCGCACTATTGCCGAAACCCTGGCGGATCATGCCCCGCAGAGTCAAAATCCCGCAGTGCTGACAGCTGTGGTGCGTGCCGCACTGGGGCGGACAATTGTTCAGAGTATCAACGGGATGGAGAAGGAGTTATCGGTGATTACCCTGGACCCGGCCCTGGAACAGATATTGCAGCAGAATGTGCAGGTGTCAGGTGAAGGTGGCGTTGGTCTGGAGCCGGGCATGGTGGATCGGCTGAATACGGCACTGGTGCAAAGCGTGCAGCGACTGGAGGCCATGGGCAAGGCCCCGGTGCTGCTGGTCTCTGCAGCCATCAGGACCATGCTGGCGCGTTTATTCAGGCATGCCCTGCCGAGTTTGCATGTCCTGGCCTTCAACGAAATACCGGATGACAAGCAAATAAAGATTATTGCCTCGATCGGCAGATAACGGGAATCAACTAACCAAAGACAAGGTATACGCGCATGAAAATCAAACGTTATTTTGCGCCAGACATCCGTAGGGCCATCCGTATGGTCCGTGAAGAGCAGGGGCCGGAGGCCGTTATTTTGTCAAACCGCCAGATTGAAGGTGGAGTGGAGATAGTCGCCGCCATTGACTATGATGAAAGACTGCTGTCAAATGAAGATGTTACCAGTAAAACTTCAGATCATACTTCAGATAATGCCTCAAAAGGAGAGTCTGGTACCAGGCCGCGTGGAGTCGGGGCCTATGCCAGGCTAAAGCAGGAGCAGGGCGACAAACGGGAATGGCAGGCTCAGCTGTCCGATGACACCCATTGGGTACAGGACCCGGCCCTGGTGGAAATGCGCAGGGAAATAAAAGACTTACGAAGCCTGCTTGAGTGCCAGATGTCCGGGTTGGCCTGGGGAGATCTCGAGCGCCGACAACCCTTGCATGCCAGGCTGGTGAGAAGCCTGATGGGTCTGGGACTGGGGGCAGAGATAAGCCGTGAACTGGTCAGGGAGATACCGCTAGATATGGCCTTTGACCAGGCATGGTTAAAGGTAATTGCTATACTTGTTAAGAGGATAGCGGTAACGGATGACGATATTTTGACGCAGGGTGGTGTGGTGGCATTACTGGGCGCAACGGGTGTGGGTAAAACCACGACGATCGCCAAACTGGCGGCACGGTATACATTGCGGCATGGAAAGAATTCAGTGGCCTTGATCAGTACTGACAATTTTCGTGTCGGCGCCCATGAACAGCTGCGGATCTATGGCCGGATACTGGGTGCCCCCGTGCTGGTGGCAACGTCTCCCCCTGAGTTGCAGGATGCCATCGGCAGCCAGCTGGATAAGGGGCTCATTTTGATCGATACGGCCGGATTTGCGCCTCTGGATGAACGTATCAAGGAGCAGAGGAGTCTGTTCCGGGTGGCGAATTCCCCGATCAGACACTATCTGGTATTGTCCGCGACGACCCAGATCCAGGGCGTGCATCAGGCCGTGAGGCAATATCAGGGACTTGAATTCAGTGGGACGATTCTGACCAAACTCGATGAGGCAGGCAGTATGGGACCGGTATTATCGACAGTGATTGACCACCACCTGCCGGTCGCCTACGTCAGCACTGGACAGAAGGTCCCCGAGGATATCGCACCGGCCAGGGCGAGCAATCTGGCCAACCACTGTGTGAGCATTGCACAGGGGAAACACCAATTGCCTGATGATGAGGCTATCGAGATGGCGTACGGGAGCATGGTGGTAACTTCGAATGTCTAGTGTAACAGCGGATCAGGCACAAGGAATGCGTCGTATGGCCAAGCCACGCCCGGTACGGGTAATCGCCGTTACCAGCGGCAAGGGGGGTGTGGGTAAGACTAACATTACGGTAAATCTGGCAATAGCCCTTGCACAGGCCGGTAAGGATGTAATGATCATGGACGCCGACCTGGGGCTGGCCAATATTGATGTCCTGCTGGGTGTGTATCCGAAATATAATCTCTCTCACTTGGTCAATGGCGAGCGCACCCTGGAAGAAATTATCATTAACGGACCGGAAGGCATCCGTATCATTCCGGCGGCTTCCGGGATACAACGGATGGCTGATCTGACCAAGGCTCAGCATGCCGGGCTGATCAACGCATTCAGTGAGCTGAGTGTTGATCTGGATGTATTGCTGGTTGATACGGCGGCGGGGATATCGGATAGTGTGCTCAGTTTTAGCAAGGCCTCGCAGGATGTACTTGTGGTAATATGCGATGAACCGACGTCCCTGACGGATGCCTACGCCTTGATCAAGATATTGAACCGGGATTTCGCTATACCGCGCTTCCGCGTGGTGTCCAATATGGTTGATAGCGCCAACGGGGGGCGGGAGCTGTTCGCCAAGCTGGCCAGGGTTACGGACCACTATCTGGATGTTACCTTGGATTATGCGGGAGCAATCCCGTATGATGAGTACTTGCGAAAATCAGTACAGAAACAGCGCGCCGTGGTCGATGCTTACCCTAGAAGCAAGGCGGCGATGGCGTTCAGGAGCCTGGCCAAGAAAATCGAAGAATGGCCGATTCCATTGAGTCCGATGGGCCATGTGGAATTTTTTCTCGAAAGATTGATTGAGTCCGGACAGTGCGAACAAAAGGTGATTACATGAGCGGGTTGGCAATGTATGTGGCCGAGAAAAAACGGCGCAACAATACCGATGAGCTGGTCACACAGCATGCCCCCTTGGTAAAACGTATTGCCTACCACCTGATGGGACGGCTTCCCTCAAATATCCAGGCCGACGATCTTATCCAGGCCGGCATGATCGGTCTGCTTGAGGCCGCCCGCAATTATGATGAGAATCAGGGCGCCAGTTTTAAGACCTATGCCGGTATCCGTATCCGCGGGGCAATGCTGGATGAAATCCGGAAAAATGACTGGGTACCCAGATCGGTACACAAGAATGCCCGTGAAATCGCGCAGATAGTCCGGGGAATCGAAAACAAAACCGGCCGTGATGCTCGCGACCGTGAAATCGCCAAAGAAATGAGCCTGTCCCTCGAGGAGTACCACAAGCTGCTCCAGTCCGCCAGTGGCCAGCGTATTTTCAGTTTCGAAGATACCAGCAATGATGGCAAGTCCATGGCGGAGACCTATGCCGACGACCGCACCGGACCCTTTGATCTTCTGCAATCCGAAGGCTTCCGCCAGCAGTTGATCGATGCGATCGCCGGCCTTCCCGAACGTGAACGCCTTGTAATGGCCCTCTATTACGATGAAGAATTAAATTTACGCGAAATCGGGGCGATAATAGGTGTAAGCGAATCACGCGTCAGCCAAATCCACAGTCAGGCCGTCATTCGACTCCAGGCCCGCCTGGCCGAGTGGGTAAATCCATAATCCATTTGTTGTTTTACGCGTAGAATCCAATTCAAGCAGTGCGCCGGAGGTCGTCTTGGATAAAAATATGAAGATTCTCATCGTCGATGATTTCTCTACGATGCGCCGTATTATTAAAAATCTGCTACGTGATCTGGGATTTACCAATACGACTGAAGCGGATGATGGTAATACCGCCCTGCCCATGCTGCGTAACGGCAACTTTGATTTTCTGATTACCGACTGGAATATGCCCGGGATGTCGGGCCTCGACCTGCTCAAGACCGTTCGTGCCGACGCAAAACTATGCAAGCTTCCCGTGCTGATGGTGACTGCGGAGTCCAAAAAAGAACAGATTATTGAAGCGGCCCAGGCTGGCGTCAACGGCTATATCGTGAAACCGTTTACCGCCGCCACCTTGAAAGAAAAGATTGAAAAGATCTTTGAGCGTCTCAACGCTTAATTACCCTGACCATGATCAGTATTGGGGAGCTGCCGGTGAGTGATACCAAACCAAAAGATAATCTCCTGGAAAAACTCAAGAAACTGATCACCCATCTGGAAAGCGGCGATGATCAGCAGGCACTGGTTCTTCTTGATGAATTGTCCAGCGGACGAGACAGCTATCTGTTTCTGGAGCTGGGCAAGCTGACACGCAAGCTGCATGATTCCCTGACCAACTTCCAGCTCGATACCCGGCTGATCGGCCTGGCCAATAATGACATCCCGGATGCCAAGGAACGGCTCAACTATGTCATCAGCATGACCGAGCAATCAGCCAACCGCACCCTGGGTGCGGTGGAACAATCCATTGCCATTCTCGATGACCTGCAGGACCAGGCGGTTCAAGTAAATCAGAACTGGGGCCGATTTATGCGCAAGGAGCTGTCCATTGATGAATTCCGTGAATTAACCCGCGGGGTAACACGGCTGCTGGAGACCGCCGGCGCGCAGAATCTGACCGTCAGGAATAACCTGAATGAAGTGCTGATGGCGCAGGAATTTCAGGATCTGACATCACAAATCATCCGCAAGGTGATACGGCTGGTGGAGGAGCTGGAAGTCAATATGATCACGCTGATCAAGATTTCAGGCGGCCTGGACAAAACACCTGGCGCCGGCCCCGAGGCCAGTGGTGATCTGAGTGGGCCGGCGGTGCCCGGGGTTTCGACCAGCAAGGCGTCGCTATCAAGTCAGGATGAGGTGGACGATCTGTTATCAAGTCTTGGTTTTTAAAAGGGCAAGCAATGTCATTTAATGCGGATGATGAAATTCTAAACGACTTTCTGGTAGAGGCGGGGGAGATCCTCGATCAATTGTCCGAGCTGCTGATTGATCTGGAGCAAAAGCCGCAAGACAAGGAGCTGCTCAATGCCGTGTTCCGGGGGTTTCATACCATCAAGGGTGACGCCAGTTTTCTGAGCCTGGACAGCCTGGTCAGTATCTGTCATGTCGCAGAGGACGTCTTTAATATTCTGCGCCAGGGTGAACGGGTGGCGGATGCGGCGCTGATGGACGTGGTGCTGCAATCACATGACCAGCTCAACCGCATGTTTGCCGAATTGCGGTCGGGCACGGAGCCTACAGGCGCTCCACAGGAGTTGATTGATGCCTTGTCCAGCTATGCCGCCGGCAAGAATATAGTAGCGAAATCCGCGCCATCACAACCCGAATCGAAGGAGGATAAGGCAGACTCAGCCGTCCCCCAATCAAAGTCTGATACGCCAACCACGGTGAATATCACCGATCAGGAATATAAGCAACTTCTTGAATCGATCTCCGTTGATACGAATGCATCACAATCTCTAGCAGCGATTCGCCCCGAAGCACCGCCACACGGCAGTGACGAAATTACCGAAGATGAATTCGAGATGATCCTGGACAAGCTGCACGGGCCCGGAAGGCACAGCGGAGTGCCCAATGCAACACCGCCAGCACCGGCTGACAGAAAACCTGCCGTATCTGCGACATCGGGAAGTGAAAATATCTCTGAGGAAGAGTTTGAATCATTGCTGGATCAACTTCATGGCAAGGGTAAATTCAATAGCGGGAAAACCGAGGCTGTCAAGGCAAGTCCTCCGCCCCAGGTTGCCGCGACTCAGCTGCCAGAGAGATCAGGCAAAACAGAAAAACAACCCGCCGCAGCGAAGTCTGATAAATCAGACGCCGCACCCGCCGCGAACAAAGAGGGCGCGACCGACACCACGGTGCGGGTGGACACTAAACGTCTTGACGATATCATGAATCTGGTCGGCGAGTTGGTGCTGGTGCGTAACCGGCTGGCCACCCTGGAGGCAACCCATGCCGATGAGGAGATTGGCAAGGCGGTCGCGAATCTGGATGTAGTGACAGCCGATCTGCAAACGGCAGTCATGAAGACCCGCATGCAGCCCATTAAAAAGGTGTTTGGCCGGTTTCCGCGTGTGGTGCGTGATCTGGCACGCAATCTGAACAAGGAAGTCGAGCTGGTTCTGCGTGGCGAGGATACCGATCTTGACAAGAACCTGGTTGAGGCGCTGGCCGATCCGCTGGTGCATCTGGTACGCAATGCAGTAGATCATGGCATAGAGCCGCCTGATGTGCGCGAGGCAGCAGGCAAGCCACGGATGGGTACCGTCGAGTTGGCGGCATCCCAGGAAGGAGATCATATCCTGCTGACCATCACTGACGATGGCGGCGGGATGGATGCCGACCTGTTACGCAGCATTGCCGTCAAGAAGGGTTTGTTTGAAGAAGAGGTGGCGGCACGTCTGGATGTCAAGGAATGTTTTAATCTGATATTCATGCCAGGATTCTCGACCAAAACCGAGATCAGTGATGTCTCGGGACGAGGCGTGGGCATGGATGTGGTCAAAACCCGTATAGTGCAGCTCAATGGTTCGGTGGAAATTGATTCGGTAAAAGGCCAGGGCAGCAGCATACTCATCAAGGTCCCGCTGACGCTGGCGATTATGCCCACACTCATGGTCAAACTGGATAAACAGATATTTGCCTTGCCGCTGGCTAATGTTAGCGAGATATTTCATCTTGATCTTACCAAGACCAATATTGTGGATGGTCAAAAAGTGGTGGTGATACGGGAAAAAAGCCTGCCATTGTTTTATTTGGCGGAATGGCTGGTTCCCAAACGCGCGGCGGTACAGCAGGGATACGGGCACGTTGTCGTGGTGCAAATAGGTTCGCAGAAGGTCGGCTTTGTTGTGGATCAGCTGATCGGTCAGGAGGAGGTGGTGATCAAACCGCTGGGCACCATGCTGCAAGCCACCACTCAGGGATTGTCCGGCGCTACGATTCGTGGCGACGGCAAGATCGCATTGATACTGGATATGCCGGGATTGATTAAAAAATACGCTCGCAAGGCTTAGCCAAATTGAAGCAGAGGTAACTCATGGCGATCCGCGTTCTGATAGTGGATGACTCACGTTTTTTTCGTAAACGTATTACTGAAATATTGGAAGCGGATAAAGAACTGCAGGTAATCGATACCGCCGAAAATGGCGCTGAAGCGGTAGAACGGGTCGCCAGGCACGATATTGATGTCGTGGTCATGGATATCGAAATGCCCGTTATGGATGGCATCACCGCGGTGCGCAAGATAATGGCGCAAAACCCCGTGCCCATACTCATGTTTTCATCACTGACCAAGGAAGGCGCTCAGGCCACACTGGATGCCCTGGATGCCGGGGCTCTGGATTATTTACCGAAAAAATTCGAAGACATCTCGAAGGATTCGGACGAGGCCAAGAAGATACTTCGTACCCGCGTCCATGATATTGCCAAAAAGGCCTATCTGGCGCGAATCCGCCGCAAAGCCGACGCCACAGCATCCGCGGCAGTACAGCGACCGCAAGCGGTACCAGGTAAAGCGCCTGCTGGAAAGGCGACCTTTCCGGCGGATATCCGGCTGGTCGCGATCGGGACTTCTACCGGGGGACCGGCGGCCTTGCAGACAGTGTTGACCACACTGCCGGCCAATTTTCCTTACCCCATGATACTGGTCCAGCATATGCCCGGGACGTTTACCGGCGCCTTTGCCCAACGACTGAACCAGCAATGTAATATCCAGATCAAGGAAGCCGAGAATGGCGATGTCCTCAAACCCGGTTGTGCCTATCTCGCGCCCGGTGGCAAACAGATGCTGCTCAGCAAACGCGGCGAAACCCTGTCGCTGGTCATCCAGGATAGTGTCCCCGGCCAAACCTATAAACCCTGTGTAGATATCACGTTCGAGTCGGTGGCAAAACATCTGCCTGGCAAGGTGCTGGGCATCATACTCACCGGCATGGGAGCCGATGGACGGGAAGGTTGCCGCAAACTGAAGCAGACCGGGGCGGTGATCTGGGCGCAAGACGAGGCCAGTAGTGTCATCTTCGGCATGCCTGCGAGTGTCATCGAAGCCGGATTGGCGGACAGTGTGGTGAGCTTGACCGAGGTGGGCGAGACGCTTGTCAGAGGAGGCAGGTAAGTGGATCCGCTGGCCATTGCAGGTATATTGCTGGGTCTACTGGCAATTGTTGGCGGGCAATATCTTGAGGGCGGGACCATTGGTACCTTGATCAATGGTCCCGCCTTTCTGATCGTGGTTGGAGGGACATTGGGTGCGATCATGCTGCAATCGCCCCTGTACACTTTTTTACGCAGCATCAAGATAGTGACCTGGGTATTCTGGCCGCCACAACAGAATGATCGGGAAATACTCGAGAAAGTCATTCAGTGGAGTGGTATTGCGCGGCGTGAAGGCCTCCTGGGACTGGAGTCGGTCACAGAGGCCGAGTCTGATCCCTACGCGCGCAAGGGGCTCGAATTGCTGGTGGATGGCAGTGAACCCGAAATTATCCGCGCGGTATTGGAGCTGGAGCTGGATCACAAGGAGCAATACGATATACAGGCGGCCAAAATCTATGAAGCCATGGGTGGCTACTGTCCGACGATTGGAATTATCGGGGCAGTGATGGGCTTGATCCATGTCATGCAGAATCTGGCTGATCCGGGTAAATTGGGCTCTGGCATAGCGACAGCCTTTGTGGCCACCATCTACGGCGTTGGACTGGCAAACCTGGTATTTCTGCCAATTGCCAATAAATTAAAAAGTACCATACGTGCCCAGTCGAAATCACGTGAGATGCTGATGGAAGGCATCGTTTCCATTGCAGAAGGAGAGAATCCACGTTATATCGAGAAAAAGCTGCTGGGTTTCCTCAATTGATCAGGTAGCGTAGCGATGGCACGGCGATACAGACGGCAAGAGGAAGAAGACAAGCACGATCGGTGGTTGATTTCATATGCCGATTTCATCACCCTGCTGTTTGCGTTTTTCGTGGTGATGTACGCGATATCAAGCATTAATGAAGGTAAATACCGGGTCTTGTCGGATTCGATCCTGTCGGCATTCGAGTCACCGCGCGGCCCGGTGGTGACCATGGAAAAGACGCTGCCGACCCAACCGTTCAGCATCGGCACCATGGATGTCATCAGGGCGCCGATCGCATCCCAATCCAACGAGGCAAAAAATGAGAAGTTGGAAGTATTGCAGCAGCTGGCCCAGGATAAGGTAATGGCCAAGATTGCCAGTGATATCACGGAAGCGATGACGCCATTGATCAATGACGATCTGGTGACCATTACCCAGAATGAACTCTGGGTGGAAGTCACCATCAATAGTAATATTCTCTTTCCCAGCGGCACCGCCACCCTGCAGGTGGATGCGGCGCCGGTACTGAAGAATCTGGCCAAGGTGCTCGGCAATCTGAAAAATGACATCCAGGTTGAGGGCTATACGGACAATGTACCCATCAAAACCGAGATCTACCCCTCCAACTGGGAGTTATCAGCGGCGCGCGCGGCCAATGTTGTACATCTGTTCATGAATGAAGGGGTGGACCCCAGGCGGATGGCCGCCATCGGTTTCGGCGAGTATCGTCCCGTAGGAGATAATGGCTCTGCCGAAGGCCGCAGCAAGAATCGCCGTGTCGCCATCATTATTCTGGCGGATACCACGGCACGACGTGTCATGGATATTACCCGTCCACAGTAACCAGCCTTGCCGGGGCCGTATGGCATATTATTTGCACCAATAGGGAAAATGGGACAATATGTTGGAAAAATGACGCTATACGATTTTTGAGGTGGCCAATTGAAGGTCTGGACGATTGCCAACCAAAAGGGCGGGGTGGGAAAGACGACCACGGCGGTATCGCTGGCCGGCCTTCTGGCCATGCGCGGGCAACGGGCGCTGTTGGTCGATATGGATCCGCATGGTTCGCTGACATCCTATTTTGGTTGTGATCCCGACAAGATCGACAGCACCATCTATGATTTATTCCAGGCCAGGCGGATCAAGACGCCGCTTAATCCTCACCAGCTCATCAGAGCCACTCCTTTCGAGAACATTTCGTTCCTGCCGGCCTGCACGGCGCTGGCGACCCTTGACCGGCAGTTGGGCGCGCAGGATGGCATGGGGTTGGTCCTGGTTCAGGCGCTCCAGGAGATTTCCTCCGACTACGACTACGTATTGATAGACTGTCCACCTGTCCTGGGCATCCTGATGGTGAATGCCCTGGCGGCCTGTGAAAAACTGATCGTTCCGGTACAGACGGAGTTCCTGGCTCTCAAGGGGCTGGAACGTATGATACGCACTGTCACCATGATCACCCGGGCCAGGAAGAAATCGCTGACACATATTATTGTCCCGACCCTGTTTGATAAACGCACTCATGCGGCCAATGCCAGCCTGGATGAGTTGCGTGTGCGCTATCCCAATGAGCTGTGGCCTCACACAATACCGATCGACACGCAGTTTCGCGAGGCAAGCGCAAAAGGGATTCCACTACCGATCATGTTGCCCCAGTCACGCGGGGCTCAGGCCTACGCCAGCCTGCTCGATGATCTGCTGGCTGCCGTGGAAAATTACCCTCAGACGGCCATGGCGACCTGATCATGGGCAGCACACAACGGGTACAAAATCTGGCTGATCCACATGAGGCATTGGATGCCTATTTCGATACCCTCTTGAGTGACGAATCCTATAGCGAGGTGGAGGCCGAGCATGAAACGCCGGATGTGGTGGCCGCCACTTTGCAGTTGTCTTCAGCAGGTGAAATTGCGGAGTCAGGCGATCAACATATTGGTGAAACAGTGGCGGCAAAGGAAACTTCCTGCGCACCACAGCAGGTTGCGTCTGATGAGTCAGGAGCAGACGCGCTAAGTTCACCGGGTGTGGCAGAACCCCGCCTGGCATATTCACCTGAAGCGATAGCAGGAACAGAGCCGATACCGGCCGCAGCGGTTTTTACACCTGCCGCACGACCTGCGCAACCTATTCAGACCATGATATTTTCGGTGGGCAAATTGAATCTGGCGATTCCCATCAAGGATATCATCGGCATCATGAAGTGGCCAGCCAACATTTCCAGACCGCCAGGAATGCCGGAATGGAAGATAGGCAGCTGTGAAGAACGCGGCGAACGGGTAACTATCGTGGATACAGCGAAATTGGTCATTCCACAGAATCGACGTGATTTGATGCCGGAACAAAATGATTATCAGCATGTGATTATTGTCGGCAAAAGCAAGTGGGGCATCGCGTGTAATGACGTGTCAAAGGTGATCAATCTGGATCCCGCCCAGGTGAAATGGAGCGATGAGCGGAATATCCGGCCCTGGCTGGCCGGCACGGTTATCACGCAAATGTGCGCCTTATTGAATAGCGATGCCTTTATTGCGTTACTGGAGCAGTCGGCTGAGTCAGCCCGGGTCTAATATACTGTTTCGCCATGGCGATATGACATGATTTCAACTATATAAAGGTTATGATCATTAACGGAGTTTATCAATGACGAATGCAGATCAGAATACACAACAAAATGCACTAGACTCGAAAAGCCGCTGGGTGACGTTCCGCCTGGGTAAGGAAGTCTATGGAATTAACGTGCTTCAGGTCCAGGAGGTGTTGAAGGTTACGGAGATCGCCCCTGTTCCAGGCGCGCCTGATTATGTCCTTGGCATAGTCAATCTGCGCGGTAATGTGGTAACCGTAATCGATACCCGCAAGCGCTTTGGCCTGGCGCCGGCGGAAATTGATCCGAATCTTGCCCGTATCGTTATTATCGAATCTGATAACCAGGTGGTGGGCATGCTGGTGGATAGCGTATCCGAGGTGGTGGAATTAAATGAGGAAAACATCGACAGTACCCCCAATATCGGATCGGAAGAGAACTCCAAATACATTCTGGGTGTTTCCAATTACGACAATGATTTGTTGATATTGGTGGACTTGAACAAACTGATATACAACGAAGAATGGAAATCGATGGTGCGTGCATGACACTGAAGGCGTTCGTAATAAACGGAACAATAACGTGAATGACTGGATGATCTATTTACTGGTCGGTCTGATGCTGATTCAGGCGGTTGCGCTGATCTATCTTCGCGGGCAGCTGGAAAATATCGAGCGAAGTGGTAAACAGATGGTGGACGCCCTGCATAAGGAGATAGCGGCCTTGCTTTGTGCCAATACGGGGCTGGGAGACAGATTTCGCTTGCTGGAACGACATGTCAGGGGACTCGATGAACGACAGGAGCAGTTGGAGTGGAGCGAAACATCGGGGCAAGCCATAAAGCATGCTGTCGATCTGGTCAAGAAGGGCGCCAATGCTGATGATCTCGTCACGAGTTGCGGGCTGTCGCGTGGCGAGGCGGAATTGGTGATGTTGATTCAGCAAGTCGAACGGGCAGGCTGACTCGGGCCTGTTAACAGCCCCTAAGCATCAGTATCGGCAGACTCAGGTGTCTTTCCTGATAGCCAGTAGGCAAAGGCCAGCACTTCAGCTACCGCAACATATAAACTTTCCGGTATCTGCTCAGTGAGTTCCAGCAGGCTGAGCAATTGAGCCAGTTCGGCATTCTCATACAGCGGCACATCATACTGTCTGGCAATCTCCATAATCTCCCGAGCAAGATCACCGCTGCCTTTGGCTGTAATCCTGGGCGCGGCAGGGGCGTCGTATCTCAAGGCGACCGCGATATCTTCGTTACTGTTGGAAGGATTTGTCATGTGCTGATATCCATCAAGCCCGGCATGGCCAGCCGGAAAAATGTGGGCAGACTTTTTTGATGACTGAATTTAACCCAATTCACATCGAGGCCATTGTCGGCCAGATTGCGGCGTAATATCTCTGAATGCTGTTTGAAAAGTATGGCGGTGACATCACGCTCTGCCCAGAATGCTATCGAAAGCCGTTGATTGCGCAGTTTCAGATGCGCCTCGATTTCGCCGAGCTGTTCAAGCTGTAGTGATACGGTTACAGCCCAGGTACTGTCCTGCGGATCTGTGGCAGAACCGCCATCTTTATGGATACGCAGATGCACGACGGAGAACTGATTGTTCAATTTTACCGGCACATCAATCTGCCAATGCGGTATATCGCCCTGTTGTGATAGAAGTGAACCCAGCTGATGCGATTGGATTCTGGCCAGGGCGCCTTCTGCCTGCCGCATGATGACTTCGAGTCCGCGCAAGGTTTCAAGTGTTGGAAGTTCAGCCAGCTGCTGGGGTAGCCCCCTCAGTTTGGCAAGCATGGGCTGCAACTGTATGGCCTTTTCCCCGGCAGCGCGAAGCTGTGCAATCAGTAACGTCAGGCGTCTAGTGAAGGATTCCTCCAGGGTGTTCATGGACAGCGGCACTGGCGAGGCGCTGGAACCGGGAGAGCTGGCCGCCATTTTTGTGTTTTGTAATAACTGAAGCAGCCGCAACAGGTCGGCCTTGAGGTCGCCGTTAAAAGTATCATCGCTCGCGGGAGCAGAGAGTAATTTTTGTTCCAGAAACAAACCACTGTTGCCGATGCCGCGTTTGAGTCCGGCCGGCGTGCTGATTTGTTGTGATGTGGATACTCTGTCCATGATCGACCTGATCAAACCGATGATGTTGTCATCAGGCAGATCTTGTGTCGAATTGCTCATGAAGGCTGTCAGCGCATTGAACAGATCACCAAGCGGTTTCTGCACCGGCAGGGCAAGGCGCAGGGCCTGGGTGAGCATGGCTGCACGGTCCGCATTATTTTGTATCAGCAGTGTAAGCTGACCGGCTGTTTGAGCGACTCTTACGCGCAGCTCCTGCCCGGGGCTGAAATGCTCGTGTGAGGTTGCATTTAGGTTTAGATGGCCAATGCGCAGCTTGATCACGCCATCGCTATTGCCGCTAATGACGGTTGCTGTAACAATAGCACCGTCGGTCAGGCGGGTGGCCCCGGAGCCGGAAACGGATGGCGAGACCGATTGCGGTAGTGCCGGTAGTGGTATGATGTCCATGGATTGGGGCGAAATACCATCACAGGGAGTAGACAGTTATCATGATGTTATAGCAAAGTATAGTCCATCTCTATCTATACAGTCCCTGAGGAGGGGTATGCCGATTCACCGTTTGTGGTATATCAGAAGCGAGAAAGGCCAAGTGGAGGGGCCTTTCCCAGTCAGGCTGATAGGGGATTTCGTATTGGTGGGGCGGCTGACACAGGATCATGAAGTCAGCCACGATCGTAATGAATGGAAAAAGCTGCGCGACGTTCCTGAGCTTGTACCGCAGGAATTGAAGCAAGACTTGAGTAAAACCGAGGCACAACAACAACTGACTCTGGCGCGGCGCCGTGCCGATGCGCGGTCCCGCCAGGACCGGCGTGCCACAGAACCGGAAGGCGCCATGGCCGAGGAACGGCGTGACGCGGCAGATCGCCGAATCCCCGAGCCGTATCAGACCAATGTGCACCGCACGCGGCAACGCGAGGCATTTGCGCCGGGGGCGCGCGCAATAGCATTGCCCGGACCGAAAATCCTTCTTGGTCTGGCGGTGCTGCTGGTGTTGGTGACGGCGCTGTTTTTCATCCTGCAACCTATCCGCTCCGCCCAGGACAGTGATTGCAACGCCCGGCCCATGCCTGGCGTCTATTGGGAGAACTGCAAGATGGAGGGCAGGAGTTTGTCCGGGGTGAATCTCAGTGAGGCGCATCTGCGCAATAGCTACCTGGCCATGGTGATACTCAACGATGCCAATCTGGAACGCGCTGATCTGTCCTACAGCAATCTCAGTGGCGCCTCGTTGAGTAATGCCAAGCTCTACAATGCCAATCTGGTGGGCGTTACATTGCGCAAGGCCAATTTGCAGGGGGCCAAACTCAAGGGGGCGAATATGTCCTATGCCATTTTACAGGGGGCGGATCTGAGTAACGCGATGTTGTGGAATGTCGATCTGAGCAATGCCGATCTTCAGGGCGCCAACCTGCAGGCGGCCGATTTGTACAATGCCCGTCTTGATAATGCCATCTGGGTCGATGGCCGCGTGTGTCAGACCGGCTCGGTCAGTAAATGCCTCACCCGCTGAGCGCCCCTCTCAATCAATCAGTTCAGTGTGGTAGCGGTAAAAACGCAGGCTGTCCGACCAGAAATCGGCCGGGAGCCCGGCCTTGGATTTCAGATGTTTCAGAAAATCCTCCGGATCAGGGAGCGACTCCCAGACCGCTGGCAGGAAGGTGGCGCGACGATGGCCCTCTTCCAGAATCAGGCCATCGGCACCGGGGTGCAGTTTTGCCAATAACTCGCGCTCGGAAGCACAGGGGAGCGGTTGTGGTGAGCTGAGTACGGAGATATGCAGCGATATCCTGTTGTGTTCGATAGGGCCAAGCGGTGGAAAACGCGGATCATTGAACGCCGCCGCATAGGCATTGTGGGCCACTCCAACGATCAATGCCTGTGTGGCGGCCAGACTGCCGATACAGCCGCGTAAGGTATGGTCAATCTCCAGCGTGACAAAGCAGGCACGTTGCATGCGCAGGGAAATGTCAAAGCTTTCAGGATTGACCGGCAAGGGTTCACCATATGTCAGTCCATATTCAATACTCTGATAGGCGACGTGCATCAAAAGACGGCGCTGTTCTTCCGAATAAACTCTAATTGAAGACATAGGCGCCGTAACCCACTACACGGTCCCGTGGCCCGGCGGTGTCACCGGAATTCCTCAAATCGATGGTCTTGCCGTGCAGGCCGTAACGCGCAATGGTCCTGAGTAAACCGCAGATGGGTACCCGTCCGCAGGCCTGGTCATAACCGATATCTTCGATGTGCAGCCCCTCGATAGCCCTGGAGGTCATGCGATCCATTTTCAGCGCGACGTCATAGCCATGATAATGGCTGAGATCAGAACTGACTACAATCAAGGTTTCAGCGCCACCCCAGAGTTGTTCCAATACCTCGTCGATCTCCTCCGGCGAGGCGTCACCGACCACCAGCGGGACCAGGGTAAAATGATCCAGGACCGTTTGCAAAAATGGCAGGTGGACCTCCAGGCTATGTTCCAGGGTGTGGGCCTGATCCAGCAACACCACCTGGGGCAGATGAGAAATCAGCTCGATGGCAGGACTGTCGATCGGGATGAGCCCCAGCGGTGTGGCAAACTGCTCGGCCCGGCAAATGGCCAGGCCGCGCAAGGGTACATGATGGGAGGGGCCGAGCAACACGACCCGGGTGATCCGGTCATGGGCCGGGCGCAAACGCCGATAGGCCGATGCGGCGACCGGACCTGAATAGATATAACCGGCATGGGGGGCAATGATGGCCTTGGGAACCGGCCCGCTGTCTTCCGTTTCGCCAATATAACTCTGCACCATCTCCGTCAACTCAGTGCTGTCCGCTGGGTAGAACGTGCCG
>Ga0154729_1096_pt1 | contig 18390 bp, 16 predicted proteins | sample Rifle2008BG16ft_FD_105737 | JGI IMG/M metagenome (GOLD analysis project Ga0154729, IMG submission 105737) | Gammaproteobacteria bacterium RBG_16_57_12
ACCACGAATGAAACATCGTGGTTCAGGGATACCTATCCTTACGAGATTTTGAAGACCGAACTTCTCCCCGAGTTGTGCAAGCATGCAGGTATGTCAATCCGCATTTGGTCCGCTGCATGCTCCACTGGTCAGGAACCCTATTCAATCAGCATGGTGATTCAGGAATTTCTGATGAAAAATCCTGGCGTGTTAAAAAAATCGGTCGAGATTATCGCAACCGATATCTCATCAGCCATCATCAAGGAAGCGGAAAGCGGTGTTTACGATGGCATTGCCCTGGTGCGCGGATTATCGGAAGAGCGCAAACAGAGGTTTTTCAGGCCATTGCCGGGTAATGCCAAGTGGGAGGTCAAAAAGGAAATCCGGGAACGGGTCAAATTCAGAACATTTAACCTGATGGAGAATTACGCCAGCCTCGGCAGATTCGATATCGTTTTTTGCCGCAATGTACTGATCTATTTTTCACATAACCTCAAGAAAGATATCCTGGCCCGTATTGCCAGATCGCTGCAACCCGGCGGATATCTGTTGCTGGGTGGCTCCGAGACCATCAGTGGTTATTCCAGCGAGTTTGAAATGGTGCGCGGGAAAGTCGGAACTCTCTATCGACTGATCTGATATCATTTCCAGCCTGCCATTCTCATCTTCCAATCCACATCAATTTTTTAATATTGCGATATTGCCGCTTGGCGGCTAAGGCTTGCCACCTGCAGGATATAGTTAAGGTGCAGGCAGGGCTAACTCATTGTTATTGTGGCTGATACAAATCAGGCACAGTAATTGCACTTCAACAGGCAATACATTTGTACCTGGAGAAGTGAATGCCGTTCAATCTGTCCAGCGCCTTTGGAATACATGAGCAGGCCTTGCTGGTAAGGGCAAAGCGGGCCGAGGTGCTCGCCCAGAATCTCGCCAATGCCGATACCCCGGGCTATAAGGCGCAAGACATCGATTTTGCCGCCGCACTGTCACAGGCCAGCTCCATGAATGACGGCCTGGCCGCAACACACGCCACGCACATCAAGGGGTTCAATGAAACCGGCATGGAAGGCGTGATGTTGCAATACCGCATGCCGCTGCAACCTTCGATCGACGGCAATACGGTCGATTCACATCTGGAGAAAGCCAGGTTTACCGAAAATGCCATTCAGTACGAAACCAGTCTGACTTTTCTGGATGGCAAGATCAAATCACTGCTCAGGGCGATCAGGGGAGAATAGGCATGGCTTCGTTCAATATCTTTGAAATCGCGGGCTCGGGCATGAGCGCCCAGATGATACGTCTGAATACCACGGCGAGCAATATTGCCAATGCGGAGAGTATCAGCAGCAGCACGGAGCAAACCTATCGGGCGCGTCATCCGGTGTTCTCAGCAGTACTGGCCGACCAGATGGGCGGTGCGACGGCGGGAGTGCGTGTGGATGGTATTGTCGAAAGCCAGGCAGCGCTGCGCAAGGAATACAATCCCGATCATCCCATGGCGGATGAAGACGGCTATATCCATATGCCAAACGTCAATGTGATCGAGGAAATGGCCAACATGATTTCCGCGTCGCGCGCCTATCAAACAAACATCGAGGTCATCAACACGGCCAAGCAGCTTATGTTGCGTACCTTAAACCTGGGACAGTAGCGCTCTGGAGAAGAAAATGGCATTAGACAATAACATCATTTCGCAGCTCGACAAGCTGGGTATTGCCACTACCACACCAACACCCACCAAAAGCAAGGAACTGGGGCAGGAACAATTTCTAGAATTGATGATAGCCCAGCTCAAGAATCAGGATCCCTTCAAGCCCATGGAAAATGGTGAATTCATCACCCAGATTGCCCAGTTCAGTTCGGTGACAGGCATCAAGACATTGCAGGAGTCCTTTGCCGGCTTTGCCTCATCCATGCAATCCAATCTGGCGCTGCAGGCCTCCAGCATGGTGGGACGCACAGTCGCCATTCCCAGCAGTGCCGCGCTGCTACGCCAGAGCGGGTTGAACGGATCCGCCGAGTTGCCCGGCAGTGCGGAACGTGTGGTGATTGGTGTTTATAGCCAGGCAGGCGAGCTGATCAAGCAAATGGATCTGGGCGCGCAACCGGCAGGCATGATCAATTTCAACTGGGACGGCCTGGATTCACGTGGGCAGCGCTTGCCTGACGGGGTTTATCAAATCAAGGCAGAGGCAGCGCGCGCCGGGCAAACCATCTCATTGCGTACCTATACCACGGCGCCTGTGGATAGTGTGGTGATTGGTCAGGGCGCCGGTAAGCTGACGCTCAATCTGGGCGCATTGGGTTCCGCGGAATTTTCCGATGTTAAAGAAATCATGTGATGAAGGGGACATATTATGCCATTTAATACAGCCTTGAGCGGATTGAATGCCGCTTCTACCGACCTTTCGGTTACCGCCAATAATATTGCCAATGCGGGCACCGCGGGATTCAAGCAATCGCGCACCGAGTTTGTTGATGTCTATGCGCTGGCCTTTGCCGGCGTGTCGTCCACCACCCCCGGTATTGGTGTGCGTGTTGCCGATATTTCCCAACAATTCACCCAGGGCAATATCGATTACACCAATAGCAATCTCGACCTGGCGATCAAAGGACTGGGATTCTTTACCCTGGAAGATAGTGGCGCCCGGGTGTACGCTCGCGCCGGAGCATTTCATGTGGATCGTAATGGCTATGTGGTGAATTCGGAGGGGCAGGAACTTCAAGCCTATGCGCCGATCGGCAATACCGGCACCTTTAACACGGGCGCCTTGAACAGCCTGCAGCTGTTGACCACAACCGGCGCGCCGAATGCCTCCACGCTGATCACCGCCGGCTTGAATGTCGATGCGAGTCGAACTCCCTTTACAGTCACGGGTCTGACTGACAATAAGACAACCGTGTTCGACCCTGCCAATCCGAACACCTATCACAATTCGACCGCCCTGGCAGTGTATGACTCGCTCGGCACCCTGCATACGGCGACGATGTATTACCGCAAGGTGGATACCGCTCTCGGCACATTGCCAAACTCCTGGCAGACATTTTTATATATTGATGGCACCGAGGTCCCGCCAGTGGCATCCGCTGCCGGTACGCCGGGCACCATGACATTCAATCCGAATGGAACGCTGAATACCGTCAGTCCGGTAGGCTCGACCTCAACACGCCTGGGATACTCCGCCTATGTGCCTACCACTGGCGCCTCGAACATCACGCTGGAGATTGACTACAACGATACGTCTCAATATGGCACGGCGTTTGGCGTGAACAGCCTGATACAGGATGGCTTTACCACAGGACAATTGAGCAGTATCGACGTCGATAGCAGTGGCGTGGTTTTTGCGCGATTCACTAATGGCCAGACCAGCACGCTGGGCAAACTGGCCATGGGGAACTTCACCAATCCACAGGGACTGCGCCAACTGGGTGACTCGGTATGGGCGGAATCATTCGAATCAGGCAATGTAATTCTGGGTGAAGCGGGAACGGCGAGCTTCGGCTTGATTCAGCAGGGTGCGCTGGAGGCATCCAATGTCGATATCTCGGAGCAATTGGTAAACCTGATTACGGCACAAAGAAATTTTCAGGCCAACGCCCAGGTCATTACCACGGCCGATACCATAACCCAGACCATCATTAACATCCGCTAAACATTGAATCCGTAGGAGTCGGCCATGGACCGCGTGCTATATGTCTCGATGTCGGGCGCCAAGCAGGCCATGCTGGCACAGGCGGCCAATAATCATAATCTGGCCAATGTGAATACCACTGGCTTTCTGGCTGATCTGCATCAATTTCGCAGCATGCCGGTGCTGGGCGATGGTTATGCCACACGCGTCTATGCCATGGACGAGAGGGTGGATACCGATTTTTCCAGGGGCTCTGTGGAAATCACTGGCCGTGATCTTGATATTGCGATCAATGGCGAGGGCTGGCTGGCCGTGCAAGGACCGGATGGTGAAGAATCCTATACACGGGCGGGAAATCTGCGCATTCAATCCACAGGCATGTTGACGACGATCGGTGGTCATCCGGTATTGGGCAATGGCGGACCGGTTGTCATCCCGCCGGTGGAGAAACTGGAAATCGGCAGTGATGGTTCCATTTCCATTGTGCCACTGGGTCAGGAGGCATCGACGATGGCGCTGGTGGACAGAATCAAGCTGGTGAACCCATCAATGGCGCAGTTGAAAAAGGCGCCGAATGGCATGCTGCAGCTGAAAACAGGTGAAACGAGTCCCACAGATGCGAGTGTAAAAATCATGTCCGGGTCGTTAGAGGCCAGCAACGTCAATGCCGTCGAGGCGCTGGTGACCATGATCGGATTATCCAGGCAGTATGAAATGCAGGTCAAGGTTATGAAGGCAGCAGAGGAAGCGGATGCGCTGACTACTCAAATGATGCGCGTATCCTGATCGGGTACTGGCATAAACAGTTAACAAGCTACGGGGTGTAATATGAATCAGGCACTTTGGATTGCAAAAACAGGTCTGGATGCGCAGCAGACACGCCTGGCGGTGGTGGCCAACAATCTCGCCAATGTCGGGACTACCGGATTCAAGCGTGGCCGTGCGGCCTTTGAAGATTTGCTCTACCAGAATGTGCGTCAGGTCGGGGCGCAATCTTCCCAGGATACCACCTTGCCTTCCGGGTTATCGCTCGGTACGGGTGTCAGGACAGTTGCCACCGAGAAACTGCATGTGCAAGGTAATATCGTGCAAACCGGCAATTCGCTGGACATCGCGCTCGACGGGCGTGGTTTTCTGCAGGTGATCATGCCTGACGGAACCCTGGCCTATACCCGCGATGGATCATTGAAGGTGGATTCACAGGGGCAGCTGGTGACCTCGGGTGGTTATCTGATCGAACCGAATATCACCATCCCGGATAACACCATCAGCATAACGATAAGCCGTGATGGCATTGTATCGGCGCTGGCATCGGGTAGCGCTGCGCCAACGCAGGTGGGCACATTTCAGCTGGCCGACTTTATAAATCCAACTGGCCTGCAACCGATAGGTGAAAATCTGTATGTCGAAACGGTATCCAGTGGTTCGCCAACCACGGGCAATCCCGGTTTGACGGGCCTTGGCACATTAATGCAGGGCGCGCTGGAAAGCTCCAATGTCAATGTGGCCGAGGAGCTGGTGAATATGATCGAGACTCAGCGTGCCTATGAAATGAATTCCAAGGCGGTTGCCACGGCCGATCAGATGTTGCAATACATCACCAACAATGTGTAACGGAGTGAGAATGAAAGCGCTTTGGTTACTGGTATGCCTGGCACTGTTTGGCTGCGCACAACCGCAGGTGGTGAAGCGTGATCCGCAGTTCGCCAGCGTCCGGCCGGCGGCCATTGAGCCGCCGCCCGTCAAAGACGGTACCATTTACCGTGAAGGACACAGTGCCGCGTTGTTTGAGGACATCAAGGCGCGGCGGGTCGGCGATATCATCATTGTCAAATTGGTTGAAAGCACCAATGCTACCAAGAGCGCCAGTACTTCAACCAACAAGGCGAGCTCGATCGACATGGCGGATCCAACCATATTCGGTAAATCAATAACGAGAAATGGTAATCCCATTCTGAATACCTCGATTGGAGCGGATAATACCTTTACCGGCGATGCAGACAGCAAGCAGAGCAATAAGCTGACCGGGACAGTCGCGGTAACCGTCACGGATGTACTGGCAAACGGCAATCTGATGGTGCGCGGTGAAAAGATCATCACCCTGAATCAGGGAGCAGAGCATGTGCGCCTGTCCGGAATTGTACGCTCCACCGATATCGCGCCTGACAACTCGATCTATTCCAGCCAGATTGCCGACGCCCAGATTATCTATGGGGGAGAAGGCGTCATTGCCGATGCGAATTCCATGGGCTGGCTACAGCGCTTTCTACAGAGTCCCTGGTGGCCCTTCTAATGGAGATGACTATGCATACGCTGTGTCGATTACTGATCATGCTTCTTCTGAGCGCTGCGATAGCACCAGTCGCACATGCCGAGCGCATCAAGGATCTGGCGGTAATTGCAGGGGTGCGGGCTAACCAGTTAGTGGGATATGGCCTGGTGGTCGGGCTTGATGGCACCGGTGACCAGACCAGCCAAACGCCCTTCACCGTGCAAAGCCTGAAGAGCATGCTGGCCAATTTCGGGATTGCCTTGCCGCCAGGCACCAATCCCCAGCTTAAAAATGTCGCCGCCGTAGCGATTCATGCAGAATTACCCGCCTTTGCCAAGCCCGGACAGACCATTGACATCACCGTGTCGTCGATAGGTAATGCCAAGAGTCTGCGCGGTGGCACCCTGCTGATGTCGCCTCTGAAAGGTGTCAACGGTCAGGTCTATGCCGTTGCGCAGGGAAATCTGATTGTCGGCGGTCTGGGAGTGTCCGGAAGCGATGGCTCGCGTGTCTCGATCAATATCCCGAGTGTGGGCAGGATCCCCAATGGAGCGATTGTGGAGCGGGAAGTCCCGATGTCTGTCGGTGGTGAAAATTATCTGAATCTGAATCTGCACAATCCTGATTTCACTTCTGCCACTCGCCTGGCGGAAAAGATCAACGCCACATTTGGCGCGGCCACCGCCAGTCCCATAGATTCCACAACGGTACGCATCATGGCGCCACAGGACCTGGCGCAGCGCGTCGCTTTTGTTTCGGAAATTGAAAATCTGACGATCGAACCCGGACAGTCTTCCGCCAGGGTGATTATCAACTCACGCACCGGCACGGTAGTGATCGGACAGAATGTGCAGGTGCTGCCTGCCGCCATCACCCATGGTTCTCTGACAGTGACCATTACCGAACGTACCGCCGTCAGTCAGCCGCTGCCGCTGTCCAGGGGGGAGACGGTGGTGGTTCCTGCCACCGAGGTGGCGGTGGAGAAGGAGGACCGGCGCATGTTTCTGTTTGATGCAGGGGTGTCATTGCAGGAAATCGTCAATGCCGTCAATAAGGTTGGAATCGCGCCAGGTGATTTGGTGGCCATTCTTGAGGCCCTGAAGGGAGCAGGAGCGCTCCGGGCCGAGCTGATTGTCATCTAACAGTCAGTATGACCATTTCATCAACCGCATTGTATAACGACTTCGGCAAACTCGCCGAGCTGCGGCATCAGGCTGCCAAGGATGGTGACGCTTCCCTGGAGGAGGTGGCCAGGCAATTTGAAGCGCTGTTCATCGGCATGATGCTGAAGAGCATGCGTGATGCCTCCTTGGGCGATGCCTTGTTTGACAGCGATCAGGGAGATCTGTATCGCGATATGTTCGATCAGCAGACCGCCCTCGCCATGGCCTCTCACCATGGCCTGGGCCTGGCGGACATGATGCTGCGGCAGTTAAAAGGGGCTCCGGCATCAGACAAGGCGGCTACATTGCGGCCGGACCATGTTGTTCAAAACACACCTTCAACAAACTCCCTGGTGCCTATTATCGATCATGCAAAAGCGCTGCCATCGCAACCCGAGTTGTCGAGCCCACAGCAATTTATAGAGATCATGCAACCCTATGCTCGGGAGGCGGCACATGAGCTGGGTGCCGATGAGAAAATCATCCTGGCGCAGGCCGCGCTTGAAACGGGCTGGGGCAGCAAGGTATTGCGCAACCCGGATGGCACCAGCACCCATAATCTGTTTAATATCAAGGCGGGTCCGGACTGGTCAGGCACAAAGGTATCCATGGCGGCTATCGAATATGATGATGGCATTGCCGTTAGAAGAACTTCGTACTTTCGCTCCTACCCTGACTATGCCGCCAGTTTTGCCGATTATGTACATCATTTACGCAGCAATCCGCGTTATACCCTGGCCTTGCAGGAAGCCGGGGTCTCAAACCGGTTTGCGGTGGAACTGCAACGCGCCGGGTTTGCCACAGACCCCGACTACTCCAGCAAGATCAATAGGATAGCAACTGGCGCCATTACAGTCCTGCTGGGCAATGAGTGATAAAGTTTTTGTTTTGGCCGGACGATAACATTTTCAGCAATAGGGAAATGGCTACTAGCAGAACGGTTCTAACCCGCTAACTAACGGAGCACAGCATGTCCACTTCTGGCGATGTATACGGTATCGGTACCAGCGGCTTACTGGCGTTTCAGCGCGCGCTATCGGTCACATCGCACAATATCGCCAACGTCAATACCGAGGGCTATAGCCGGCAAATCGCGGAAATCACCACCCGGGAGCCGATTAACGTGGGCGGGCGGCAGGTGGGCACCGGCGTCAATATCAATTCGGTGCGCCGGATGTTCGACGAGCTGGTCAACCGGCAGGTGACGAACTACACCAGCAACAGCAGTCTCTATGAGACTTACCATACGCTGGCTTCCCAGGTGGATGAATTGCTGGCCAATGAGTCGATCGGGCTGGATGGCAGCCTGCAGCGTTTCTTTGACGCCTTACAGGTGCTGTCCACGGATCCGTCCTCGAATCCGGCCAGAGAGGGCGTACTGTCCGAGGCCCAGAGCCTGGTCGACAGATTCCATACCCTGGATGAACACCTCAACGATATCAACAACCACCTCAATAATCAGATGCGCCAATTCACCTCGGAGCTGAACACGCTGGCGGCTTCATTTGCCGACCTTAATCAGCAGATCGTTGCCAATGGCGGTAGCAAGATGGATTTTCCGCCTAACGATTTAATGGATAAACGAAATCTGGTGCTGCAGCAAATCGCCTCGATGGTATCGGTCAGCACGGTTGAGATGGACGATGGATCGATTAATATTTTCGTTGGCTCAGGCCAGCCGATGGTGCTGGGTAACCAGGCGTTTACCTTGCAGGCGGTCAACAGCACCACCAATTCATCACAACTGGAATTGGCCTATAACAGCGGCAGCACGCAGGTTATAGTCACTGATCTGATCGACGGCGGCAAGCTCGGTGGTGTGCTCAGATTCCGCGATGAAGTGGTGGATCCGGTGATAGCGCAATTAGATCGCCTCGCTGCCGGGTTTGCCATGAGCTTTAATGATCAGCATCGCATCGGCATGGATCTGGAGGGCGACATCAACAACAATTTCTTCGGCGACCTTACGGCGGGTGGCTATGTCCTGCCGGCGGCGGGGAATACCGGCACAGCCAACATCACTGTAAGTATCAGTGATTCTTCTGAATTGACAGCAGATGATTATCAGATGAATTACAACGGCCTGAACTATACTTTGGTAAACCGCTCCGATAATTCAACTGTAGCGACATTTCCTCCCGCGGGTGCGTTTCCAACGACCTATACTGTTGCCGGGATTGGTATTGATATTACCATCAATGTCAGCAATCCAAATGCCGGAGACAGCTTTTATATCGATCCCGATCATGATGCGGCGAAGAATATCGATACAGCCATCAATCGCCTGGCAGATATTTCAGCGGCCATACCCATCAGGGCGCAACGCTCGCTTGCCAATCTAGGCGATGCAACCATATCGCAGGGAACAGTCGCTAACATCAATAATCCCAATTTAATGAATACGGTGACGATAACATTCAGCTCGATATCGCCCGATCTTTTTGATGTATTCGATGTGACCGCCGGTATTCCACTGGCAACCAATGTCCCATACACGAGCGGCAGCTCCATTACCTACAATGGTGTTACCATAGAAATTACCGGGGCCCCACAGCTAAATGATGTCTTCACCATCGAGAAGAATACCTCCGGATTCGGCGATAATCGCAATGCCTTATTCCTGGCAGGATTGCAGACGACGGCGATCCTTGAAAATGGCACCGGCACCTATCAGGAACTGTATGGCAGCCTGATATCCGATGTCGGTAACAAGACCGCCCAGGCACAGACGAGTAAGATCGCCCAGGGTGCCCTGCTGGAGAATGCCCAGTCGAGATATCAATCGGTGTCGGGCGTCAATCTTGATGAAGAGGCCGCCAATATAATGAAATTCCAGCAAGCCTACCAGGCAGCCGCCCAGATCATGGTGACGGCCAACAGTATGTTCCAAAGCCTGATAGATGTATTCAGGAGGTAATCATGCGCATCTCGACCAGTTTAATGCAGCAGCTTGGTATTAACGCGATTACCGAGCAGCAGGCGAAATTAAGCGAAACACAAATGCAATTGGCAACCGGCAAACGAATTCTTTCTGCCGCCGATGATCCAAGCGCCGTGTCCGTTATCACGGGTCTGAGGCAGAGTCTGGAGACCACCGAAAAATATCAAAGCAATGCCGATACAGGCATTTCTCGTCTTAATGTCGAGGAATCCACCCTGTCTGGCACCATAGATATCCTGCAGCGCGTCCGGGTGCTTGCCTTGCAGGGCAACAACGATTCACAAACCAATGAAACCCGGCAATATATCGCCAACGAAATACGCGAGCTGTTAAGTCAGGTGGTCGGCGTCGCCAATACCAAGGATCAAAACGGCGATTATCTTTTTTCAGGCAACCAGGTCAGAACACAACCATTCTCCCAGCTGGCGAGCGGCACCTTCATTTATCAGGGTGATGAAGGTCAGCGCCATGTGCAGATAGGCTCGGAAAGACAGATTGCCACCAGTGATCCCGGAAAAGGCATCTTCATGGAGGTGCGCAATGGCAACGGCACCTTCGTTACCCGCGCCAATTCGGCCAATACCGGCACAGGGACCATAAATGCAGGCTATGTCAGTGGATCATTCGTGCCTGATATCAATGGTTATGAACTGACTTTCCTGCAGCCCATAGTCAACGGACCGATCACCTACGAGGTAAGAGACAATGGCGGGGCAGGCGCAATCATCGCATCGGGAAATTACAGCAGCGGGGTGAACATTTCCTTTAACGGGGCCGTGGTTGCGGTGGAAGGTGTGCCGGCGAATAACGATAAATTCACTATCAAGATGAGCAGCAATCAGAGTGTATTTGAAACTCTTGATAATCTGGCCGCCACGCTGGAAACAAAAACAACCTCGGACGCCAGCAAGGCGCTGTTTCACAATAATATGGGCGCCGCCATCACCGATATTGACCGGGCCCTGGAAAATATCGAATCCTACCGCGCCAGGATTGGCGCTCGTCTCAATACCATTGACAGCCAGAAGGATGTCAATGAAACCGTCATGCTACAGATAAAGGGGTCGATCTCAAGCCTTGAGGATCTGGATTTTGCCGAGGCCGTGGGCAGGCTGAACCTTGGGCTGACGGGGCTGCAAGCCGCTCAGCAAAGCTATACCCGGATTCAGGGCCTGTCATTATTCAATTATATGTAAGCCGAAATATTGCCTTTCACATTCATATATGTGTGAATGATCAATCGCACATGTGCCAACTGTATATTTGAATAACGATGAAAAATGATATTGACGATCTGCTGAGTATTATGGCGCGGCTGCGTGATCCTCGGAGCGGATGTCCATGGGATCTGCAGCAGGATTATGCCAGTATAGTGCCGCATACCCTGGAAGAAGCCTACGAGGTCGCGCATGCAATAGAGCAGGGGACTAAGGAGGAGCTGCGCGATGAGCTTGGAGATCTCCTTTTCCAAATAATATTTTATTCTCAATTGGCCAAGGAAGAACAGGCATTCGATTTTGATGATGTCGTCGCTGCCATTTGCCAAAAGATGGTCAGAAGGCATCCACATGTATTTTCCGATGAGAAATCAACCCCGTATGATGAAATAGCCTCTCGCTGGGAAGAAATCAAGGTGCAGGAAAAATCTTCTCGCAGCAGCAGATATCTGCTGGATGATATTGCGCACAACATGCCCGCATTGACCCGGAGCTTAAAACTTCAGAAACGGGCCGCACGCCACGGATTCGACTGGCCGGATATCACTCCGGTATTCGACAAGCTGCAGGAGGAAATACTCGAGGTGCGCGAAGCGCTGGAGCTGGATGGCAATCAGGAAAAAATTACGGAGGAGGTCGGTGATCTGTTGTTCTCGTGCGTAAATCTGGCCAGGCATGCCAACATCGACCCGGAGCAGGCCCTAAGGGTGGCCAATTACAAATTTCAAAAGCGCTTCAACAGAGTGGAAGAACTTGCGCGCCAGGCAGAAATGCCATTGACGAATTGTGATCTGGAACAGCTTGAACAATACTGGCAACAGGCAAAACAGGAAACATCATAGAGCGGCTAGCAGGCTGCTAGACATCAGGGTCATAGTCTCTGCTGATCATAAAATAGGCGGGCACCCCCCTTCTGGCAAGCTGGATGATGGAGGTGTAGGAGTAGGTTTCGCCGATATCGAGTATTTTGTCTATGTTGCTGTTTGGTGTACGCCCTATACTGGCGCTTCCCAACTGGATGCCACGCTCATCAAAAAGCAGTATATCGATTAGCGGACGCACGGCCTCCAGAGAATTGTTTTGTACAACGAGTTTGTATTCATAGAGATGATAATCGCGTTTTTTCAGTTGAGTGAATACGATATTTTTTAGATAGCCATCGTCCAGAGAAATGACTTTGTCGAACTCCAGCTTGCTGAGGTCGGGTAGCGCGCCCTCGACCATCGAGGATATCTGCTGGTTGGCCTGCGCAAGATTTGGTTTTATCTCTTCCAGTTCGCTTTTTACCCGGCTCAACTCAAGCTTGTAATCATGGTTTTCCTCGGTAAGCACGGAAATGATCCAGTTGAAATAAATGGCCATGGCGATCGTAATGATCCACGAGGTCCATACCGCCAGCCAGAGATACCTTCTGTTTATGGAGGACTGACGGGAGCGTCTGATGCGTCGCCTCACTTGGGCGGCATTCAGCTGCTCGGTATCAATTTCCAATTTTCTGACGGTAGACATAGCGTATTATCGGCGCATTGAAATTCAAATATTATTGCATAATGCAACATACAGGCCAATGTGAAAATATTTGATTAAAAATATAATTAAAACAAACATATAGAAAATATTTGATATCAGCCAGCCCAGCGTACTCCATGGTCATGTAAAGAATTTTGACACATAGGCAGACCGATAATGATCTGCTGCTGTTCTAGGGATTGCCCTGACCGATTTTCAATAACAGCCGGTCAATCTGACTCCAGAACCCTTCCAATAACCGCCAATACCAGGCACGGTTAACCCATTCCTTATATAGAATCTCGTGACTCATTAGATAGTCGTTTTCAAAGGCAGAATGTACCTGGGCGCAGAAATCAGGGCAGATGATTTCCTGGTTGGCCTCCAGATTCCAACGCAGATTCCAATGATCGAAATTGCTCGAACCTATACTGGACCAGTCGTCACATAATACCGTCTTCGCATGCATGAAGCGTGGCTGATATTCGAAGATGCGCACGCCATTACGTAACAGATGCGCATAAAAACGACGCCCTGCCTGTCGAACCGCCGGGTGATCAGATATGGGGCCAGGCAGTAATAGCCTGACATCCACACCACGGCGTGCTGCGTGGCACAAGGTGCGGCGAATTTTCCAGGATGGTACAAAATAGGCTGTGGCCAGCCATGCCCGGTACCTGGCAGAGATAATGTGACTGAGCAGCGAATGGCGTAGGGAGTGCTGCTGATGTATTTTATTGATGGTAATACGACCTTGCGCGTGTCCTGGCGGAATAATGTCTGGAGAAGCTACGGGTAGGGAAATCGTTGAGTAGCGCTGCCAACTGTCGGCAAATAAGGCAATCCAATCGCTTACAACAGGCCCCCTGATTTCCACCATATTCTCGCGCCAGCGATTCTCGGGGTGACTCGGTGGATCAAAATCATCCGTCAACCCTGTACCACCTACAAAGGCGGTCTTGGCATCGATTATAAAAACCTTTCTATGGTCACGATGCAGTTCAAGCGCAATATTGTGCAGGAATAACCGGAATGTACTAACAAACTTATTGTGCAAGCTGAGAGGATTATAGTGCGCAATATGAATACCCGGATGTATCAGCCGGCGGCGGTCCGCCTCGGTGAGGCCCCTGCTGCCGAAGTCATCCAGGAGTACAAAAACGCGCACTCCCCGCTCAGCCGCTGCATATAACGCCGCCACAAAGCGATCGATGACATGGCCGGATCTGACCAGATATATCTCGATATGAATAGTACTGCGCGCTGTACCGATTTCGTGCAGAATCCTGTTGAAATAATGATGCCCGTCGATGAGTAATTCAAAATGGTTACCCGGACGCCAGGGGGATTCTTCACCGGGACTGTTTAAGCTCTTCATGATGGGCATACAGATATGATCAGTAACCAGTGAGATATCCAAAAGTCTGATAATTTATCACACTAATCACGACATAAATGTATAATTCAGCTCCTTTCCCAGCTGTAATGGTAAATAGTGAGCGGTTGCCCAGATGTCAGGACTATTTTTATATTGCCGGCCTGGTTTCGAGCCGGAATGCGCCGCGGAAATACAGGAAAAATCCTCACAGGCGGGCCTGGTGGGATATATCAAGGCCAAGGCGGATTCAGGATATGTTGTTTTTGTAACCACTACACCTGAAGAAGCGGCGCAGCTACATCAGCTTCTTTCTTTCAGCGAGCTGATCTTTGCACGGCAATGGTTTGTGATATTGGCCATGCGCAATGACCTTCCGGTTGATGACCGGATATCCGGCCTGCTCGATGCCATGCAGGCGCTTCCGGAGCCGGCGGGCCTTCTATATCTTGAGACGCCTGACACCAATGCCGGCAAGGAGCTTTCAGTACTTTGTCGTCGCCTGGAACAACCGCTGCGCAAGGCACTGGTGGATTCAGGACGGCTGACGGAGCCGGCAGATGCAGGCTTATGTATCCACATATGTTTTTTAAGCACCCATGCGGCTTATATCGGTTATGCATCGAGCCAGAATAGCGCAGTGTGGCCCATGGGCATACCGCGCTTGAAATTCCCCGGCCAGGCGCCCAGCCGCTCGACGCTCAAGCTGGAGGAGGCCCTACTATATTTTCTTTCCGACCGGCAGCGGGAAAAGATGTTGCAAAGCGGCATGACGGCCGTGGACCTCGGTGCCTCACCCGGCGGTTGGACCTGGCAACTGGTGCGCAGAAATATTCGTGTCATTGCGGTTGATAATGGCGCCATGGCGGAATCGGTCATGGCAACCGGTCTGGTTGAACATCGGCGGGTTGATGGATTCAAATTCCGGCCAGAACACAAGGTCGATTGGCTGGTATGCGATGTTGTCGAGCAGCCGATTCGTATCGCCGAGCTGATGGCCAGCTGGCTAGTATCGGACTGGTGCAATCATGCGATATTCAACCTGAAACTGCCGATGAAAAAGCGCTATCCCGAGGTGAAGCGCTGTCTGGCGCTCATCGAGCAGAAGCTGTCAGAGGCGGGAATCGATTACATCCTGCGCGCCAGACAGCTTTATCATGATCGCGAGGAAGTGACTGTGTTTATCACTCGCCAGGTGTATCAGCGAAACAGATGAGCACCTGATCGCACCATGGCGGCGGCCTCATCGACATTCATCACCCAGACGGCCACCTGACTGTCCTCGGTGGAAATGCAGTGTTCCCTGTCAATTGCCATCTCATTGGCAGCTTCATGCAAATTAACACCACACCAGGACATATCTTTTAATATCCGCCGGCGGATAGACGCGGCATGCAGACCAATTCCGCCGCTGAATATCACCGCATCGGCACCCCCCAGCACAGCGAGATAGGCGCCGATATATTTGCGTATCTGATAACAATAAATATCTATCGCAAGTTGTGCAGCAGGCGAGCTGCCGGCGAGCAGTTCGCGCATATCAGCGGTGAAACCCGAAAGGCCGAGCAGGCCACTTTGTGTATTCAATAGTTGATCAAGCTGGCGCGGGCCGAGGCCTTCCTGCTCTTGTAGATAGATCAGCAGGCCGGGATCGACATCACCAGGGCGTGTGGACATGACCAGTCCTCCCAGTGGCGAGAAACCCATGCTGGTATCGAGCGGCGCGCCGTCACGTATCGCGGCCATCGAGCTGCCTCCGCCGAGTTGCAGTGTGATCACCCTGCCGGTGCCATGATACCCGGGATTGAGCTCACACCAGCGTTGCCACATGGCCTGATGGGCAATTCCGTGAAAGCCGTAACGGCGTATGTCATGCCGGGCAAGCAGGTCGCGGGGCAGGGCATAGGTGCTGGCAACCACGGGAAGATGAGCAAAGAACGCGGTGTCGAACACGGCGATCTGAGGCAGGTTCGAGCCAAGATATTCACGGCAGTAGCGGATTAGCCGCAAGGCAATCGGGATGTGCAGGGGCGCGAGCGCGGCAAGCCGTTCAATCTCGTTCTCCACCACAGTATCGATAATGCAGGGTTGTACGAGCTGCTTGCCGCCATGCACCACGCGGTGGATCGCTGTGGTGATGTGCTCCCGGCCATGAGCGGAAATGAAATCCTGTAGATAATCGCCGGCATGGCTTATGTCAAAAGGGCTGTAAACTGCGTCATGCAGAACAGCCGGATGATCTGATATGTACTCATAGACCGCAAGCTTCAGAGAAGAGCTGCCCGCGTTGATAACCAGTAGTTGCCCGGAATGAGTATTCATGTATCAATTGTTAACGGATACGGCCATGTCCAGTGGCGGATTTCCTCCATATCCTGACCGTGCCTGACGATGTACTCCTTGTGTTCGATAAGTTTGTCGCGCATTTTCTGTTTCAGGTGGGGGGCTATGTCAGCCAGCTTGGGTACACGTACAGCCACATCGGCCACCAGATGAAACCGGTCCAGATCATTGCGTACCGCCATGTCGAACGGTGTGGTCGTGGTGCCTTCTTCCTTATAGCCGCGCACATGGAGGTTGCCATGATTGGTGCGGCGATAACACAGGCGGTGGATCAGCCATGGATAGCCATGATAGGCAAAGATGATCGGCTTATCGGTGGTGAACAGATCATCAAAATCGCGGCCGGATAAACCGTGGGGGTGTTCTTCCCGGGGTTGCAAGGTCATCAAGTCCATGACATTGATCACCCGTATCCTGAGCTCGGGCACATGCCGGCGCAGCAAATCCACGGCGGCCAGGACTTCCAGCGTGGGGATGTCGCCGGCGCAGGCCAGAACCACATCGGGTTCGGCATCATGATCGTTACTGGCCCATTCCCAGATGCCGATGCCCGCCGAGCAATGCTTGATAGCGGCATCCATGTCGAGCCACTGTAATTGCGATTGCTTGCCGGCAACGATGACGTTGACCAGATCGCGCGAGCGCAGGCATTTATCCGTGACATACAGCAGACAGTTGGCATCCGGTGGCAGATAGACGCGGATGATGTCGGCCTTCTTGTTGACCACATGGTCGATGAAGCCCGGGTCCTGGTGCGAAAAACCGTTATGGTCCTGGCGCCAGACATGCGAGGTGAGCAGATAATTGAGCGATGCGATCGGCTGGCGCCAGGGGATCTCCTTGCTGACCTTCAACCACTTGGCATGCTGGTTGAACATGGAGTCGACGATATGAATGAAGGCCTCATAACAGGAAAACAGGCCATGGCGGCCCGTCAGCAGATAGCCTTCCAGCCAACCCTGGCAGGTATGCTCGCTGAGTATCTCCATCACCCGACCGGTTGCCGAGAGATGCTCATCCTCGGGCAGGGTATCGGCCAGCCAGGTACGGTCAGTGACTTCAAACAAACTGCCCAGGCGATTGGAGGCGGTTTCATCGGGGCCGAATACCCGGAAATTCCGCGCCGCCTGGTTGAGCTGCATCACATCGCGCAGCAGCGCCCCCATCACCCGGGTGGATTCGGCGTAATCATGGCCGGGATTGGAAACGGGTACGGCATAGGCGCGAAAATCGGGTAGGTGCAGCGATTTCAACAACATCCCCCCATTGGCATGAGGGTTGGCGCCCATGCGCCGCTCGCCTTGGGGCGCCAATTCCGCCAGCTCCGGCAGCAAAGTGCCATTGGCGTCAAACAGTTCGTCTGGACGATAACTCTGCATCCACTGTTCCAGCAGCCGGATATGCTGGGGATTGTCCGCGGTATCGGAGAACGGCACCTGATGAGAGCGCCAGGAACCCTCGGTCTTCTTGCCATCCACTATCTTGGGCCCGGTCCAGCCCTTGGGTGTGCGCAGAATGATCATCGGCGAGCGTGGTCGTGTGTTGACTCCTTGCTCGCGGGCACGCTGCTGGATGGCCTTGATCTCGGCGATGGCCAGCTCCAGTGTGGCCGCCATGCGTTGATGCATCGGTAACGGGTCATGGCCTTCCACGAAATGAGGCTGGTAGCCATAACCTTCGAATAGTTTGGCCAGTTCCTCATGACTGATGCGCGCCAGGATCGTTGGATTGGCGATCTTGTAGCCATTGAGGTGCAGGATTGGCAGTACGGCGCCATCCTGCGCCGGGTTGAGAAATTTATTGCCATGCCAGGAGGTGGCTAAAGGCCCGGTCTCCGCCTCCCCGTCACCCACCACGCAGGCAACGATCAGGTCGGGATTATCAAAGGCGGCGCCGTAGGCATGGGATAAGGCATAGCCCAGCTCGCCACCTTCATGTATCGAGCCGGGGGTTTCC
>Ga0154729_1055_pt5 | contig 18219 bp, 13 predicted proteins | sample Rifle2008BG16ft_FD_105737 | JGI IMG/M metagenome (GOLD analysis project Ga0154729, IMG submission 105737) | Gammaproteobacteria bacterium RBG_16_57_12
TTCCTTACGGGTCTTGAGCCGCTGGCCGCGCAGAATCGCCAGATGATAGGCCTCCAGATTCTGGAAGAAGGCGTCGGTATCGTCCTTGCTCCAGTCGGAGTTGGTCTCGAGCTCCCTGCGCAGATCTCTCACCAGCATGGGGATGCGCCGTGGCGTCTGCTGGCGCTCCTGCGGCGTTTCCTTATGGCTGAGGCTCCAGACCAGCTCCTCGACCAGCCCCAGCGCCTGGCGCCAGTGCTCGCTGTCCATTTTTTCCCGCTCGCCGATGGTTTGCAGCACCTGACGCCACGGCCCGTCCAGCATGGCCTGCACCTTGCTGGGCAATACCAGATCGCCAACGCGCAGGGCGATGGCGGGTTCGATGGCCGCCTGGACACGCACCCGGTTTTCCCTGGCCTCGGCGGCCTGGATCTTCTCCTGCTCGCCGGCCTTGCACCGCGCGCGCTCGGCATCCAGGAAGATGTTGAAATCCTCCAGCAGCCTGCCCAGCAGCGTGACATCGTCGGTGAAATCCAGGAGGATGGACTGAACCACACTTTCCATTTTGAAATAGAGCGTATCGCCATCGCCGGAACCGCCTTCGCCGGCGATCACACCCGCCTCGGTCAGGGCGTTCAACAATTTTCTGGCCGGATGCGCCTTGTCCTCGAACAATTTCGGATCGATGATGGCCACCTTCAGCAGCGGGATCTGCAGGCGCGCGATCAGCGCCTTGGCGCGGTCGGGCAGATCCTCATCCTCGAAGATCACATCGAACAGCATGCTGATCAGGTCGACGGTTGCCGAGTCGGCGGCATTGATGGCGCCCGACTCCAGATCGCCGCGCTGCTGACTGATCACATCGACCAGATTGCTGCGCAGTTGCCCGCCCCTGCCCGCTTCGCTGACTTCGCGAAAATCTCCCGCCGGCGCCGTGCGTTGCAGATTATCCAGGGCCGACACCACATCCCGGGTTTCATAGTGGATGGCGGCATGTTCCGCCATGTGCACGGCCGGCTGCTGCATTACCAGCAGCTGCCTGAGCATGTTGAACAGGCTTTCACTGTCGATCGGCGAGGCATTACCCATGGCGCCTCCGCCACCCACACCCGGAGCGCCTGCGCCTGAGAATCCTGCGCCCTGCGCTCCCAGGCCGGGAATCCCGGCGGCTGAAAAACCGCCACCACCGAATCCCCCACCGGCAACATTGGCCCCAAAACCTGCCGAGGCCGCGGTCACTGCCGCAAGCTCCTGCTGTAGATGCTCCAGACTGTGCCGTTGCTGATATTCCTCGCTGCGCGGACGGCTCGCCGTGCCTTTGAAGTCGGGCAGAATGCCGCTCTTTACCAGATACTGGTTCAGCTCCTTGTACATCTCCCCCAACTGGGTAAGCACAAAGCGGTCAAATAATTTGTAAAGTGTCAGCTTGATGAGAATATCCAGATCGACCGTCCTGATGGCCTGGCCGAATGCCTCCTTGATGGCCTTGGGAAACACCGGGCATTCATCATCATTGATTTCCTCTGCATTCAGCAGCACGGCGTAACGGGCCTTGAGCGCCCGCAAGGGCGGCTGAAACCGGTTCATGGCCGCCGCGATCATGTTATTGACGGCAATCTGCTCCTCGAGGGCATCATCATCCACCAGCGCCAACGAATCCACCGAAAATTTGCCCAGTCTGGCGCTATCCGCATCGCCTGGCGGCGCCTGCCGCTTGCTCTTTCCCTGATACAGGCTGTTGAAGTTGCTCTCGAAGCCGCTCACGATGGCGGCGCGGTTGGCACGCAGTTTCTGCATGGATTCCGCATAGCGCACCCGCAGATCCGGAGAGGTTTCCTTCTCCACGATCTCCTGCAGCGTTTCATCGGTATTGTTGAACAGATTATCCAGCAAAACCGCCAGATGCTGATTGGCGATCTTGCGGCATGCCAGCAGCAATACCGGACTATCGGCATCTGCTTTGCTCATCGGGCGTTTTCCGTCATCGAGGTTCGACATAGAGTCCCTGGTTTACTACCGGCAAGCGGCGTCATATCACCGGGTAAAACTACCACCATCCATCCGGTCATTGCAACCACCCGCCAGCATGGCAGAACCGGAGTTCTTTCAGCAAACTGTCACCCATCCTTTCTCTACGACCATTGGGCATATCGGTATGGCGCGATTCATCCATAGTGCAATTGATACATTATCCTCCCAATCCGAAAAATGAAATCTTGAATATGACTTTTCTCTGATCATCATGGTTCGCAAATCTGGTTCACCGCCATCATGATCAGTTTTTATGGCATGGCCTTCCACATCTCAGATCATGTTTCTCAAGTCTTGTTGATTTACGTCGAGGGCAATATCGGATATCCTTCCTGAGACTTGAGACTGAGGAACCGTCATTATGATCACCAATGAAGAGATGGCCGCCGTACGACAGAGTTATGGACGGGTACTCACCAAACGCAACCTGGTGCAGCGTTTCTATGAGGTCTTCATGCACAGCTCGCCGGAGATCGAACGTAAATTTGCCAAAACCGATTTTACGAAGCAGTATGAACTGCTGGAGCGTTCGCTCACCATGTCAATACTGTATCCCCAGGGCAACATCATTGCCAAACAGGCCATCGGCAAGATCCGCGAAAGTCACAGCCGCAAGAATCTCAACATCGAACCCCGCTTATATCACCTCTGGCTCGACAGCCTGATCAAGGTACTGGCCGAGCTGGATCCCGAGTTCAACCCGCAGCTGGATAAACACTGGCGCAAGATGATGTCGGTGACGCTGGATTATATCAAGGAGGGTTATTGATTCTGCCGTAGTGGTGATTTAACCCACCACATCCAGCGCCCGGCGGCGAAACTGCACCCCCAGCGAAGCCGCCAAACGTTCACAGGCCCGTATGTCCACATCCTCCAGGCCGTCGATGGCCGTGGCCGTCACCTCCGGGATATAGCGGGGCGCTTCTGCCAAAAATTCCAGCATGGCCCCGAACGAGCCGCCTAACTGCGGCAGGCAATGCCAATTATAGACCCTGACATTCTGGGCATTCATCGAAACCGAAAGGCTGTCGATCCGTCCCTGCATCTGCGGCAGGACATTGCGCTTGTGCACCAGGTTGGCCAGACCGTCGGTGTTGACGCGCACCTTGCCGCCGTGCGCCTTGATATATTCCGCGACCTGCAGCAGCACCTTCAGTCGCAGGGTCGGCTCGCCGTAACCGCAGAACACCACTTCATGATAGCGTGCCGGATCGCCGATGGCAGCGATGATCTCCTCCACCGTCGGCCGGTGATCCAGGGTCAGATCATAGCCCTGCACCTCATGGCTGCCGTTATGCTTGGGGCAAAAGGCGCAGCGCAGGGTACAGCGGTCGGTGATATTCAGGTAAAGATTGTCGCCAATGACATAGGCGACCTGTTGCGATGACATCTGCTACTGCTCCGGGCATGGCTTCACGAAACACTGATTATCTCATGTTCTGCCCATTCGCAACCACCCTGATTTATGGTCCTGCAACAGAGCCGGCCATAACAATATTGTGGCCATCCAAGTGAAGCTCCTATAATGGCCGCTCAGGACGCCAGCGGTGTCGCTTCGGTACCAGGACCATGAAATGGTATGCCATCGAGAGATATATAAACACCATGAAATCGATTTTATCCGGCATTATCCTGATCGCGCTTTATCTGCTGCTGGTTCTGGCGCCGCTGGGCGTCCTGCTGATCGAGCCCGTGCCAGCCGGTTCAGGCTTCTGGTGGGATCTGTCCCTGGCCATGGGCTTTGCGGGCATGGGCATGCTTGGGGTGCAGTTTCTGCTCACGGCGCGCTTTCGCCGCGCCAGCGCCCCGTTTGGCATCGATATCATCTACTTCTTTCATCGTTACCTGGCGGTGTTCGCCTTCGGCCTGATTGTGCTGCACTGTCTGATCATCCGCGTCGATAATCCCTCGGCCATCGGTACCTTGAACCCGCTTGAGGCAGACGGGTATATGGCCATGGGATTGCTGGCCATGGCGCTTTTCACCCTGGTGATTGCAAGCTCGCTGTGGCGCAAACCCCTGCGCATTCCCTACGATGGCTGGCGCCAGGCACATACCCTTTTCACAGCCGTCGGCTTTGTGCTCGCCATCGGGCATATCAAGGGGGTGGGATATTACATCGACACGCCATTGAAACAGTCGCTGTGGACCGCCTTCACTGCCTTCTGGGTGCTATTGATCCTCTATGTGCGGCTGGTGAAGCCGCTACGCATGCTCAGAGCTCCCTACCGCGTCATGAATGTCGTCAAGGAGCGTGGCGATACCTGGACACTGACCGTGGCGGCAGATCATCACTCCGGCCTGCGTTTCGAGCCGGGCCAATTCGCCTGGCTGACGCTGCGGGCCTCGCCCTATGCGCTCCGAGAGCATCCCTTTTCCATCTCATCCAGCGCTGTGGGGGCCGACCCACTGGAATTCACCATCAAGGAACTGGGTGACTTCACACGCACCATCAAAGACGCCCGGCCGGGGGAGCTGGTTTATCTCGACGGACCCTATGGCGCGTTCAGCATCGACCGTGTCGAGGCATCAAGCTGCGTATTCATCGCGGGCGGGGTGGGCATCGCGCCGATCATGAGCATGCTGCGCACCCTGGCCGACCGGGGAGACAGGCGGCCGCTGCTGCTCATCTATGCCAACAATCACTGGGAAAAGGTGATCTTTCGCGAGGAACTGGAAGAGCTGAAGACACGTCTGTCCCTGCGTGTGGTGCATGTGCTGTTCAAACCGCATGCAGGCTGGCAGGGAGAGAGCGGCCTGGTCACAGCCGATCTGCTCTCGCGGGTGCTGCCCGGAAACCGTCGTGAGCTTGAGTATTTCGTCTGCGGGCCCAAACCCATGAACAAGGCCGTCGAACACGCCCTGGAGTCGCTGCACATACCCCTGCGCCAGGTCCGCACCGAGCTGTTCGATCTGGTGTAGGCATGCGCGAACTCTGGGCAAAACGTATCGCCATACTCACCGGACTGCTGGTGCTGGCCATTGCCATTGCCTTTGCCCGGCACCAGAATCCGGTGCAACGCACGGCATCACCCACTCCGACACAAGATATCCCTGCCGAAAATCAGGCCCAGATCGAAACCGGCAGAAGTATTTACGAGGAGCAGGGTTGCGCGCGCTGTCACTCCATCGCCGGCCAGGGCAATCTCCGTCACCCCCTCGACGGCATTGGCACAACCCTGTCGAAGGAGGAGATAGTGATCTGGATCACCGCGCCCAGGGAACTCGCTGACCGGCTGCCCGAACGGGCCTTCCGCGCCAAGCAGGCCTATCGGACCCTGACAGCCGAACAGCTCGAGGCCCTGGTGCTCTATCTGCAATCACTGCGGAGTCGCTGATTTCTCTATCAGAATGAGTTCCGGAGCCTGTTTGGCCGGCGGAACGGTGATATCCACGCGATAGTGGTCCCTGCGCAAGGCCTCGACCCAGCCCCTGACCGCCTGCGCCTCCTCCCGCCCCTGTGCATGGCCGGTATAGGCGATCACCGAGATCCTCGCGCCGCCCGTTGCAAGCAATGCCAGCGCCGACTGCAAGGCGCGGAGTGTACCCGCTGTCCTCGTAACAATCGTCTTGTCGCCGCCGGGCAAATAGCCCAGATTGAACATCACCGCCCGCACGGCGCCATGGTACTGCCCGGGAATGGCCGCGAACATCTGCTCATGCGGCCTGTTGATCAGACTCACCCGCGACAGCAGGCCGGCTTGCGCCAGCCGCGTGCGCGCCTGCTCCAGCGCCACGGGCTGAATATCGAAGCCAAAGACCTGGCCGCGCTCCCCGACCTGTTGCGCCAGAAACAGGGTATCATGGCCATTGCCCACCGTGGCATCGATCGCAATGGCGCCATCGTACAGGGCGGCGGCGATGGCGCGCTGCGCCAGCGGCAGCAGCGCAATTCTAGACATGTTGATAGTAGCGTCTGACATCCACGGCCTGGGGCAGTTGGCCTGCCCCGCAGAGATATTCGGCGAATATCCGCGCATACAGGGGAATCTGCAGGCTACCCCTGGAGCCAAAGCCATTGAAGATGCCCAGCTGAGGCTGCCCGGGATGCAGGCCGATAAAAGGCTGTTTATCCAGTGTGCCGGGCCGCACCCCCGCAACCTGATCGAGCACCTGGCATGGCGAGTTATTTTTCAACAGTGTTTGCAGGGACTGTAATAAGCGCTGTTTTCCCTGCTCGGTCGGCTGCTCGTCCAGGACATCCCATTCGTAGGTTGCCCCGAAGCGATACTGCTGTGCGCCCAGCGGTAACAGCCAGCTGCCGGCATTGATGATCATGTCCGGCAGTTTGTGCGGGCATTGAACCGTGAGGATCTCACCCTTGGCCGGCTGGAACGGCAGCCAGTCGAACCAGGGATTGGTGCGGGCCTGGTAGCCATCACAAAAGATCACGCGCCTGGCGCGAACGTCCTGCCAGCGTATGCCAGCGGATTCCGCTTGCAACTCCCGGCCTTCAAGGTGCGCGTCACGATAACTGTCCCGATCAATCAGATACTGGCGCAGGCTCTCCAGCAGGGGCCTGATCGCCAGATAGCCGGTCTGCCGGATGACAAAGCCTCCCTCGGGCGCATGCAAGTCATAGGCATCAAGATTCAGGCGCTCGCCCAGATAAGGCTGGTAGTGGATATCGCCATGACGCCTGGCATAGGTGGCCGCATCCTGCTCGCCCTGCATCAGGCGCACCATCGGCTTGGCGACATAAAAGGCCTGTCCGAACTGTTCCTGAAACTCCTGATACAGGCGCATGGCCTCGGCCAGCAACAGCGCGGCCTGCGGGTCCAGCACCAGACGTTTACCCGTTACCGGGACCAGCAGACCGGCGGCGGCGATCGACGCCGACGAGGCATGCCGGTCATCGATGACCAGGATCTTCCGCCCCCGCTGCAACAAATGCCAGGCCAGCAGGCTGCCGGCCAGACCCTGGCCGACGATCAGCAGGTCGATATCATGGGGATTGTCCATGTGACCATGATAGCCACAAAACCGGCTGGACAATACTATCCCCTGACATCACGGCCAAACGCGGCGCTGAATTGCTCGGCGGGCAGCGGGCGGCTGTACAGGAAACCCTGCACCTCATCACACTTGAGGATGGTCAGAAAATCCTGCTGTTCCACACTCTCCACGCCCTCCGCCAACACCACGAGCTGCAGATTCTGGCCCAGGGCGATGATGGCCCGGGTGATGGCCTCGTCATTGACATCATGGGGTATATCGCGCACAAAGGATCGGTCGACCTTGAGCTTGTGCACCGGAAGTTGTTTCAGATAACTCAGCGATGAATAACCGGTGCCGAAATCATCGATGGCAATGGTCACGCCCAGCAGGCTGAGATCGTGCAGGGTCGTGATGGCACGGCCGGACTCCTGCATGATGATGCTTTCGGTGATTTCCAGCTCCAGCGAATTTGCCGGCAAGCCGGTTTCGTCCAGCACGGTCTTGACCACCCTGACAATCTCGCCACGATAGAATTGCCGGGCGGAGACATTGACGGCGATACGGTTCAAATTCAGCCCTGCCCGGCGCCATTCCTGCAACTGGCTACAGGCCGTGCGCAGAACCCATTCACCGATAGGCACGATCAGCCCCGATTCCTCGGCGATGGTGATGAACTTGTCGGGTGCCACCAGCCCCATGCCCGGATGCCGCCAGCGGATCAGCGCCTCCGCCCCCACCATTTGCCGGTTCGCCAAGGTGTACTGCGGCTGGTAATACAGCACGAATTCGCGGTTCTGCAAGGCGCTGCGCAGGGCGGATTCCAATGTCAGACGTTCAAATACCGCCGTGGTCAGCGACGTGGTGTAGAACTGGTAATCGTTGCGGCCTTCTTCCTTGGCACGGTACATCGCCGCATCCGCGTTCTTAATCAGGGTGGCGCTGTCTGTGCCATCTCTGGGGAAGAGACTGATGCCCATGCTGATGCCCAGGTGCAGTTCGCGCTCATGGACGATGAAGGGCGTGTTGAATTCCTGAATCAATTTTTGCGCCAGGAGGGCGATATCCTGGGTATCGCGCACATCTTCCAGGAGCATGATGAATTCATCGCCCCCCAGCCGCGCCACCGTGTCCTCTTCGCGCATGGTCTTTCTGATCCGGTCGGCAACCAGCTTCAGCAGCAGATCCCCCACCGGATGCCCCAGGCTGTCATTGATGGTCTTGAAACGGTCAAGGTCGAGAAACAGCACCGCCATTTGTCTTTCTTCACGCTGCGCCCTCTGCATGGCATGTTCCAGACGGTCGTTGAACAGAATCCGGTTGGGCAAATGGGTCAGGGGGTCGTGATGCGCCAGGTAATTCAGTTGCTCCTGCGATTGCTTGATCGAGGAGATATCGGAGAATACCGACACATAGTTGATCAGGCGGCCATCGTCATCCTTGACGGCGCTGATGGTTGACCAGATCGGAAATAACTCACCGTTCTTATGCCTGTCCCACAACTCGCCCTGCCACGATCCGGTATTGAGGACGCTGGTCCACAGTGCCTTGTAAAACAGCTTGTCATGCCGGTCCGAGCGCAGGATGTTCGGATTCCTGCCCAGGGCCTCCTCGGGCGAATACCCTGTGATCTCGGTGAATGCCTTGTTGATCGAAATGATCCGGTTGTTTTCATCGGTAATGATGATTCCCTCGGCGGTATTCTCGACCACCACCGCGGCCTGACGAAGCTTTTCCAGCGATTGCCGGCTCTGGGTGACATCCTCATGCAGGAGGATGATCTCCTGTATGTCGCCGCGCTCATTCTTGACCGGATAGATGAAGGCGCGTACCCAGCGGTCGCTGTGCGGGCCCTTTACCTTGTCGTTTGCGGCAGGATTGTAGTTGATCGGCGGCACTTCGACGGTCTCGCCCTGAAAGGCGCGCTGGATAAGGGGCATGACGCCCTTATCCACCAGTTGCCGGTCCTCCAGGATGTTGTAGTCGCGCAGTTGATCGAGGCTGAGCCCCCACAGGGCTTCCCAGGCCCGATTCACTTTCAGGGTCTGGCCGCCGGGCGACAGCACCTGGATCCCGAGGGGCGACTGATCCACCAGGGTGCGAAAGCGCGACTCGGATTGCTGCAGGTTGCGGTAGGCCAGCAGGCTGTCCATGGCCTCGGTGATGCGCTGGCCGAGCTCGGCGAAAATCTGCTGTTCGGATTCCGTATAGGCATGCGCCTGGGCGCAATGGTGGATCCCCAGCAGCCAGTCCTGGTCCACCTTGGGGAATATCCCGATGACCATTCCCGACTGTACGCTGAACTGCCTGGAAGCGGCGTTCACTTCTTTTCCGTTTGGGCCAAATATCTGGATACCCCGCTCCACCAATGCCGTGTGAAATAACTCGGCGACATCCGGTGCCATCGGGATATCCATGTTTCTCACGCCGGCGCCCGGCCATTCTGGCCGGGTGCGCTCCATCGGCACAGACCAGGTGGGCGCCTCGGGATTGCACGGATATAACAGCCAGGCCCGGTCACACTGAAAAATATCCAGCATTTCATCGAGCACATTTTGCAGCAATTCATCGATGGTGCCTGCCCGCAGGCTGATACGGCTGATCCTGGCAATGACCTCCAGGTGATGCAGCTGCTCCTTGATGGTCTGCTCCCGCTGCGCACGCTCGGTGATATCCCGCAGGATACAATGTATGGCGACTACCTGCCCTCCCTCCCATTGTGTAGTTACCTTGGCTTCCATCTGTATGGGTGTACCATTCTTGCTGCGGAAACAGGTCTGAAACTCTGCCCGCTCCTTGCCGGCAAACAAATCCCCGAACAGTTGCTGGCAGCTTTCCAGGCAGGCCGTATCGACAATATCCCAGATTTTCAGTTGCTCAAGCTCGGCTGCGCCATACCCCAGCAGAGCACGCCAGGCCCGATTGACAAAGGCAAAATGTCCATCCGCCGACACCACCTGTATGATGTCATGTATGCCATCCACCAGGTTCCGGTAGCGTGTCTCCTCCTCGTGCAGGCTGTTATATAACAGGGCGTTCTGAATCGATTGCGCCAGACTCGGCGCCAGCAGGGGGATGAAGTCACGCAAGTCCTTGCTGAAGCCATCGATTTTTTCCGAGGCCACATTCAGTGTTCCCAGAAAAATATCCTCTTTCCACAAGGGCACCAGGTAATCACAGCGGATCCCGGCGGCCAGCAGCTTTGCATCCATTTCATGGCGGTCGGGCTCGCTGGCGATATCAGGACGATAGCGCGGTGTCTGTTGATCAATCAATTCTGCCAGTACGGACTGTCCGATCGGAATGGTGTTTGGCGCACTGATTCCGGTGCCATTGGCCTGGCCGATATCATAGATGCGGAATTCTCTGCCATCGGGCGTTATCAGCGCCAGGAAGCCATGATAAATACCCAGCTCCTTTCTCAGGAAACCCAGTGTCGATCGGGTGATATCCTCTATCGAATGGCCGAAGGCCCGCCGGATATAATTCGCCAGCAAGTCGGCATAGCTGTGGCTTTTCTGTAACGCCTGTTGTGTCTGCCGGGAGGTATAAATGGATTCGATGATTCTTCCGTAGGTCTTCAGCAGCGGTTGCAGGAATTCCACCAGCGCCTGATCATAACCGCCAGGACGATTGGCCAGGCCGATCATGCCCCGCATATGCTCGCCGGCGTACACAGGCACGCCAAGAAAGGCATTGAGCGGCGGATGCCCCTCCGGAAGGCCGCCGCTGCGTGGGTCGTGGCGAGGATCATTGGCAATCACCGCCTCACCGCTGGCCATGACGGCGCCGAACAGGGTATTGAGGTTATATAATTCCAGACCCCGGGGTATGCTGGCCTCATAAAAGGCGCGGGTCTCATCGTGTGAGGCAACATCCGTGATGGTCTGTGTTTTCAGATAGGGCTGGCCCTGTTCAGTGTATAACACGTCGCCGATAAAACCATATTTGCTACAGGTCAGCTTCAGCAGATCGCCGAGCAGATCATCATATAACTGTCGTGGATCATCTTCACGGATGTAGTGATCCTGGGCACGGCCGATGACCTCGAGGAGGGCATTAATTTCTGCAAGCCCATAGCCGCCCGCAGGGTTGGAATCTCTTGTGCTCATCAGGCCCGCTACATCCTTTTATATATCTGGTTAACTCACGTCATCCTTCCACTTCGATGTCAGGATCTCTTTAATAACGTCAGGGATAGCCGGAAGTTCAAGCGGTTTACGGCTTTTTTAACCAGAAATTTATCTGCCCATTCCTCCGCTGTCTGCGTCCGCAGGGGGGGTGACTGGTAACTGCATGTAATTGCTACTGTTCTATGCAAACGGCCAATCCGGCAGGATATCGGCCAGCTCATCATGAATAGCGCCGGCAGGCGCGTTCATCGGGCTTGCGGAGACGGAAGCGGAGTTTCGCCAGGCAGGGAAGCGGTTGTAACTTTGTTGTCCTGCCCCAGCAACAGATAGACCGCTGGCACGACAAACAGGGTAAACAGGGTGCCGATCCCCAGACCAGACGCAATAACCAGACCGATATCAAACCGGCTCACCGCACCCGGCCCGGCGGCGGTCAGCAGGGGGATCATGGCGACGATCATGGCGATGGTGGTCATCAGGATGGGACGCAAGCGGATGCTGGCCGCGCGTTCCACCGCCGCGCGCTTGCTCAGGCCTTCGCGCTGCTGCAACTGGTTGGCGAACTCCACGATCAATATCCCGTTCTTGGCAATCAGGCCGATCAGCGTGATCAGACCCACCTGGGTATAGATATTCACGCTGGAGAATCCCAGGGTGATAAAGGCCATCGCCCCGGCGATGGACATGGGTACGGAGACCAGGATGATAAGCGGGTCGCGCCAGCTTTCAAACTGTGCGGCCAGCACCAGGTAAATCACCAGCAGGGACATGAAGAACGTCAGCATCAGGGCGCTGCCCTGCTGTTTGTACTGGCGCGACGCGCCCGTATAGTCCCAGGTGAAGCCGGCGGGGAAGAATTCCCGGGCCTGCGCCTCCAGATAATCCAGCGCCTCGCCCGTGGACACGCCGCTCGCCATCACTCCCTGTACCGTCAGGGCGTTGAGCTGCTGGAATTGGGTGCGCTGGCTGGGCTCCACGCTGTCCCGGAAGCTTACCAGGGTGGACAGAGGCACCAGTTCACCCGCCGCGCCGCGTACATAATAATGGTCCAGCATCCGGGTATCACTGCGATATGACCGCGCCACCTGCGGGATCACTTTATAGCTGCGGCCCTCCAGGCTGAACCAGTTGGTATATCCGCCACCGAGCAGGGTGGCGAGATTCTGGCCGATGTCGCTCATGCTGACACCCAGCAGCGCCGCCTTGTCGCGATCGATCAGAAGGGTGGTCAGCGGGCGCGTATACTCGACGGTCTTCTGCAGAAAGGCGAATTTGCCGCTCTGCATGGCCCGGCCGATCAGCTCGCCGCCCACCTGATCGAGCTGGTCATAATCGGCATCCGAGGTGATGACAAACTGCACCGGCATGCCACCGCCCGATCCGGGCAGGCTGGCACGCGGGAAGGTCACGATCTGCAGCCCGGCGACATTGCCCAGCTTCTGCTGCAGCTCGGGCTGAATCTCCATTTGCGAGCGCGTGCGTTCCGCCGGCGGCACCATCCTGAACCCCCCGAAGGTGGTGGTGGGCTGGCCCAGGCCGATCAGGAAAAAACTCTCCTTGTATTCGGGTATGCTCTCGAAGGCCTGCACGATCTGGCGGGCATAGGCCGTGTCGTATTCGATGGTGGCGGTCTGCGGCGCGGTGGCCTGGAAGAACAGGATGCTCTGGTCTTCCGTGGGCGCCAGTTCGTGTCGGCTGGTGGTGAACATGAAATAGATGGAGGCCAATACCGCCACGGCGAACACCAGGGTGACCGGCAGGTAGTTCAGGGAGGCATGCAGCAGGCGCTGATAGCCCTGCGCCAGCACGGTGAAAAAATGTTCAACGCGCCGCTCGAAGGGTCCGGGCTCGCCCTGCTCACGCAGAATCTTGGCGGAGAGCATGGGCGAGAGCGTCAGGGCGATGACACCGGAGATCAGCACCGCGCCGGCCAGGGTGAAGGCGAATTCGGTGAACAGGGTGCCCACCAGCCCGCCCATGAAGCCGATCGGGGCATACACCGCCACCAGGGTGGTGGTCATGGCGATGATGGCGACGCCGAGCTCGCGCGCCCCGTTGAGCGCCGCGTCGATGCGGGACGCGCCGTTCTCGATATGACGGTGGACGTTTTCCACCACGACGATGGCATCGTCGACCACCAGGCCGATGGCTAGCACCATGGCGAGCAGGGTCAGCAGATTGATCGAAAATCCCAGCAGCAGCATGATGGAGGCGCCGCCGATCAGGCACAGCGGCACGGTCAGCGCCGGGATCAGGGCGGCGCGCAGCGAGCCCAGGGTGAGAAAGATCACCAGCAACACGATCAGCACCGCCTCGGCCAGGGTGGTGAAGACCTCGTCGATCGAGTCGGCGATGTATTCGCTGGCATCGTAAGGAATGCGTACCTGCATCCCGGCGGGCATCTGGCTCTTGATGTCGGGCAGCAGCTCATGGATGCGTCCGGCCACCTCCAGCGGATTGGCGCCCGGCGCGGGATTGATGCCGACGAAGATCGCCGGCTTGCCTTTGTACCAGTTGGTGGAATTGTAATCGGAGGCGCCCATCTCGATGTCGGCGACATCCGCCAGGCGCACCAGGGTCTCGCCGTTGGCGCGCACCACCAGACGCCTGAAATCCTCGACCCCACTGATGTCGGTGGCGGCGCTGAGATCGATGGAAATATAATCGCCCTTGGTCCGGCCGATGCCGGCCTGGTAGTTATTGGTATTCAGCGCGTCGCTCACCTCCCGGGCGGTCACGCCGAGGGCGGCCATGCGCCTGGGGTCGAGCCAGATGCGCATGGCGAAGGTTTCATTGCCGATCAGGGCCGCCTTGGCGACGCCCGGCACCGCCTGCAGTTTGGGCTGCACCACGCGCAACAGATAATCGGTGATCTGCGACGGCAACAGCTCATCGCTCCAGAAGGCCATATACATCAGGGCGGCGGCATCGCCGGTGGAGGAACTGATCACGGGATCCTCGGCGGCGGACGGCAGCACATTGCGCTGGCTGGCAACCTTGGCCTGGATCTCGGCCACCGCCGCATTGGGCTCGTAATTGAGCACCATGTGGGCCTCGATGGTCGATTTTCCCTGAATGCTGCGCGCAAACAGATAATCGATGCCCTCGGCCTCGGCGATGGCCTGTTGCAGGGGCGTGGTGATGAACCCCTTGACCAGCTCGCTGCTGGCGCCGGGGTAGGACGTGGTCACCGTCACCACGGTATTGTTGAGCTCGGGATACTGGCGCAGTTCCAGCGCCGTGATGGCGCGCAGGCCGACCACCAGGATCAGCAGGCTCACCACGCTGGCCAGCACCGGGCGCCGGATGAAGATATCGGTAAACCTCATGGGCCGATGGCCTGCGCGCCCAGATCGACGCTGTTGTCGAGGATGACCTTCTGGTCATTGCGGAGCTTGACCTGTCCGGTGCTGACCACCTGTTCGCCCGCGGCGAGTCCTTCGATGATTTCAATCCGGTTGCCGCGCACCGCGCCGGTCTTGACCTGGCGGCGCTGGATCGTCAGCTCCTTGTCCTGGCCCGTGATGACGAACACTGAATTGCCGTAGGGCGCATACATCACGGCGGTTTGCGGCAGGGTCAGCGCCTGTTTTTTGGCCGGCAGCAGGATGCGCATATCGGCAAACATGCCCGGGCGCAGCTCGCCTTTGGGATTGTCCAGGGTCGCGCGCACCCTGATATTGCGGGTCTGCGCGTCCAGCCCGGGATTGATGGCGGTGACACGCCCGGTGAAGCTCCGGCCGGGGCGGCTCTGCACCTGCAGCTCGACCGCAAGCCCGAGGGCCAGCTCGGCCATATTACGCTCCGGCAGGGAAAAATCGCCATGGATCGGATTGAGCTTTTGTAACAGCACAATCGGGGAGCCGGGAGCGAGGTATTGGCCGAGATTGACCTGGCGTATGCCCAGATAGCCTGCAAAAGGGGCGCGGATCTTTTTCTTCCCGATCAGGGCCTGCTTGGCCGCCACCAGGGCCCGGGTCTTCTCCAGCAGGGCCTGGGCGAGGTCATGGTCGGACTGGGAGATCTTTTTGTCATCCTGATACAGCCGGTCCATGCGCGCGAAATTGAGCTCCGCCAGCTTGAATTCGGCCTGCAGGCCGGCCAGCTCGGCCTGATCCACGCTGTCATCCAGCTCCAGCAGCAGCTCGCCTGCCTTGACATACTCGCCGGAGCGCAGCGGAATGGCGCTCACTTGACCGGCGACTTCGGTGGTCACATCGATATCCTGTGTGGCGACCAGGCTGCCGACCGCCTGCAGGGAAGACTGCCAGACCTCGGCCTGCACCTCTGCCGATGCCACGGTGGCGGGCGGAGGCGGGGCCTTGAACTGCGCGGCCATTTGCCTGCCGGTATAGGCCTTCCAGCCGAATATGCCGCCGAAGATCAGCAGCAAGACGACGATCATGATCGCCAGACGCTTGTACACGGTCATCTCCTGAATGTCTTTACCCGCTGATGAGGGTCCGATGGCTGAACAATCATGCCTACCTGGCTCTCAGCCTGCTAGTGATGATGTCCACCCGCGCCATGCACATGCCCATGCGCCAGTTCTTCTTCACTGGCCTCACGCACGCTGATCACGTCGATATCAAAGGACAGTATTTTACTGGCATAGGGATGATTGGCGTCGACATCCAGATTCTTGAGACCCACCTTGACCACCCGGACCACCTGGGGTCCGTTGTTAGTGTTCACCTGCACCATCATGCCGGGGGTATATTTCACCTTGCCCTTGCCCGGATTGACCACATGGCTCATCGGCACGCGCAGCAGCGCCTCTTCCCGGCGCTCGCCATAGGCCTGCGCGGGCGACAGTGTCACGGAGACATGATCCCCCGCCTGCTGGCCGGTAAGCGCCTCCTCGAGGCCCGGCAACATGCCGTGATGGCCATGCAGATAGGCCAGCGGCTGGCCCCCGTGCGAATCCTCCAGCACACCCTGCCCCGGTTCGCTCACACGATAATGGAAAGTGACGACGGTGTTTCCGGCAATCAACATGGCTCAGGCTCTGTGTGGGATGAATGAGGCCTATTCTACACTGATCAAATATCGGCAGAAAGAAAGGCCTGGCTGCCGGCGTCATTCATGCCGCAAGGCGACGATGGGGTCCAGCCGGGCCGCGCGGCGCGCCGGAACATAGCCAAAAATAACGCCCACGGAGGCGGAAAACAGGAATGCCACCACGACGATTCCGGGATTATAGATAAACGGCATGTCCATGAGGCCCGAGATGAAATAGGAGGCAAAAAACGACAGCACGATGCCGAAGATACCGCCCAGGGAGGATAAAGCCACGGCCTCGACGAGAAACTGCAGCATCACGTCGCGCTCCATCGCCCCCACGGCCAGGCGAATGCCGATCTCGCGGGTCCGCTCCGTGACCGAGACCAGCATGATATTCATGATGCCGATGCCGCCGACCACCAGGCTGATGGCGGCAACCGTGCCCAGCAGCGAGGTCAGCGCCCGCGTGGTGCCTGTCAGAGTGTCCGCGATCTCCTGCATATCCCGGATGGTGAAGTTGTCATCTTCAAACTGGCCGATGTGGCGGCGCTCGCGCATCAATATCTCAAGGTCTTTTTTCACCTTGCTTGTCGCGATGCCGTCATGCGCCGAGAGATGGATCTGGGCGACATCCTGATTGCCGGCAATGCGGCGCCAGTAGGTGCGCAGGGGCAGCAGGATGATATCGTCCTGATCCGAGCCCATCGCCGTCTGGCCCTTGACAGCCAGCACGCCGATGACTTCGCAGGATACCTTCTTCAGGCGCAGCGTGTCGCCGATGGGATCGGAATTGCCGAATAACTCCTTGCGCACGGTCGCGCCGATGATGCAGGCCGCCTTGCCGGTATGCAGCTCGCTGTCCGTGAACTGGCGGCCGTTGGCCATCGCCCAGTTGCGCACGACAAAGAATTCATTGTCGGTGCCGGTCACATTGGTGGACCAGTTGGCGTTGCCGAAAACCGCCACGGCCTGTTGTGAAGCGATCGGCGCGGCGGCGGCGACCGTGTTCATATCTCGCAGGATGGCGGCCACATCATCCAGGCTGAAGGCGGGGGCCGCACTCGATTGCCCGTGCATGAAACGCTGCCCCGCGCGCAGGGTCAGCAGGTTGCTGCCGAGACTGGCGATCTGCGCCGAGACCTGCTCGGTGGCGCCGCGTCCGAGGTTGACCATGGTGATCACGGCCGCCACGCCGACGATGATGCCCAGCATGGTCAGCACTGAACGCAAGGCATTCACGCGGATGGCCCGCATCGCCAGCATCAGCGAGTTCCACAGCATCAGCGCGACTCCCCGTTCTGCCGCTCGCCGGCAATCCTGCCATCACGGAAATTCACGATGTGATGCGCATAGGCGGCCATCTCCGCCTCGTGGGTGACCATCACAATCGTAATGCCGCGCTCGCGATTCAGCTCGGTGAGCAGGCCCATGATGTCATGGCTGCGGGGGGTATCGAGATTCCCGGTCGGTTCGTCGGCCAGCAGCAGCGCCGGCTGCGTGGCCAGGGCGCGGGCAATGGCCACCCGCTGCTGTTGCCCGCCGGACAACTCCGCCGGGCTGTGCCCTTCCCGATCGAGCAGGCCCACGGCGGCCAGCGCCTCCCGCGCCTGGCGCTGGCGCTCGGCCCTGGGCATACCACGATAGATCAAAGGCAGCTCGACATTTTCCAGGGCGGTGGTGCGCGGCAACAGGTTGAAGCCCTGAAATACAAAGCCTATAAACTGGCGGCGTATCAGCGCACGTTGATTGCGGGATATGCCGCCAACATCCGTACCCATGAAGCGGTAGACCCCGGTGCTCGGCTGGTCCAGACAGCCGATGATGTTCATGCAGGTGGATTTGCCCGAGCCGCTCGGCCCCATCATGGCCACAAAATCGCCGCTATTGATGCGCAAGTCCACGCCGCGCATGGCCTGCACAGCGGCCTGTCCCTTGCCATAGGACTTGGTGACGCCTTCGAGTTCAACCAGCACCGGGGATGTCATCATTATCCTCGGAAGATCAATGGATGCCTTGCCCCTGGTTTGCAGCCAGGGTATCGACCAGCACCTCCACACCGGGCTGCAGACCGCCCGCCAGTACTTCCGTCACCCGGCCATTGCTGGCGCCCGTGGTCACGGGGATACTGACTGGCGCG
>Ga0154729_1125_pt7 | contig 17905 bp, 19 predicted proteins | sample Rifle2008BG16ft_FD_105737 | JGI IMG/M metagenome (GOLD analysis project Ga0154729, IMG submission 105737) | Gammaproteobacteria bacterium RBG_16_57_12
GAACGTCAGGGGCCTTTCACGGACAAGCACTACACGACTGCTGCCAAACGAGGCAAAACAATATACAATATTAGCATTCATATGTGTATTAATATGCCATTCTCCATTGACAGCCGGCCTCGCGGGCCGGGCACTCTCAGGCCAGTCAGCTTGCGACACCCTGTCGCGAGACAAGCCCGCGGCAATGGTTAAAGTAGAATTCAGATAAACGGTATGCCGAAACAGCGTAAGACCACTGCCCTGATTGTGCTTGATGGCTGGGGTTACAGTGAAAACACCCATTACAATGCCATTTACAGCGCCAAGACCCCGGTCTGGGACAAGCTCTGGGCCTCCTGCCCCCGCGCCCTGATCGAGGGATCGGGCACGGCGGTCGGCCTGCCCGCCGACCAGATGGGTAATTCCGAGGTCGGCCACCTGAATCTGGGCGCCGGCCGCGTGGTGTATCAGGAATATACCCGTGTCAGCCGCGCCATCAAGACCGGTTCGTTCTTCACCAACCAGACCCTGACGGATGCCATCGATCTGGCGATCAGGAATGACAAGGCCGTGCACATCCTGGGCCTGCTGTCACCCGGTGGCGTGCACAGCCATCAGGAGCATATCTTCGCCATGGCCGAACTGGCCGCCCAGCGCGGTGCGCCGAGGGTGTACCTGCATGCCTTCCTGGACGGACGCGACACACCGCCGAAGAGCGCCGAGCCCTCGCTGATCTCCATGACCCAGACCTTTTGCCGGCTGGGCAAGGGGCAGATCGCCTCCCTGATCGGCCGTTATTATGCCATGGATCGCGATCACCGCTGGCCGCGCATCCAGGCCGCCTATGATCTGATGGCCGCCGGCAAGGCGGAATTTTATGCCCGCGACCCCATCACCGCCCTGCATGAGGCCTACAAACGGGGGGAAACGGATGAATTCGTCAAGGCCACGGCCATCGTGCCCGAAGGCGGCAAACCGGCGCGTATCGAAGACGGCGATGTGCTCATCTCCATGAATTACCGCTCTGACCGGACACGGCAGATCACCCGCGCCTTCATCGAGCCGGACTTCGATTGCTTTAAACGTTCCGTGACTCCCAGACTGGGGGCCTTTGTCAGTCTGACTGAATACAGCGCTGACTTCGACACCTCGGTAGCCTTTCCGCCGGAACGCCTGAAAAATGTCTTTGGTGAATATCTCGCCAATCTCGGCTTGCGCCAGTTACGTATAGCCGAAACCGAGAAATACGCCCATGTCACGTTCTTTTTCAACGGTGGCCGGGAAGAACCCTTCGAAGGCGAGGATCGTGTCCTGATCAATTCGCCCAACGTGGCCACGTATGACCTGCAACCGGAAATGAATGCGCCGGAGCTGACCGACCGGCTGGTGGAAGCGATCAACAGTCACAAGTACGACACCATCATCTGCAATTACGCCAATCCGGACATGGTGGGCCACACCGGCAATTTCCAGGCCACAGTCGCCGCCATCGAGGCCCTGGATCTGTGCCTGGGGCGGGTGATCGAGGCCATACAAAAGCAGGGAGGACAGCTGTTGATCACGGCCGATCATGGCAATGCCGAGCAGATGCGCGGCGTTGACACCGGCCAGCCCCATACGGCTCACACCACCAATCCGGTACCGCTGATCTATGTCGGCCCGCGCCGGCTGACGCTGGACAGCACCGGCGCCTTGTCGGATGTCATTCCGACCATGCTGGCCTTGATGCGCCTCGACAAGCCGCGGGAAATGGGTGGGCATTCTCTGGCTAGGCTTGATGATTAGCCGCCTGAGGGCCGGGCAAGGACATGGAACTCCATCCCGCTACCCCGGTCTCATTACAGCACATCGGTAAGCACGTGCCGGGCAAAACATCACCATTCCCTTTTTCCCGTTATTTCCTCTCCATTGTGCTTGTTTTGACGGTTGCAGGCACAGTACACGCCGCTGTGCCGGATGCCGAACGCGAGGCGGAGCTTGATCAGTTACGCGACCAGATCAACGCCTTGCAAAACAACCTGAAGACCGCCCAGGAGAAGCGCGACGGCCTGCGCGGCTACTTGCGTGACATCGAGAAAAACATTGGCAAGATCAGCAGAAAACTCAAGCAGCTTGCCGAGCAGGAGGGCCGGCTGGAGGGCGAACTGGCCCAGCTGCAGGGCAGCAAACGCAACCTGCAGCAGGAACTGGACGGCCATCAGCAGGCCCTGCGCGACTATATCAGGGCCAGCTATGCCATCGGCCGGCATGGCATGGCGAAGATGCTGCTCAATCAGGAAGATCCCGCCGGGCTGGGGCGTGCCATGATGTATTTTCAATATCTGAACAGCGCGCATCTGGAACAGATCGAGAACATCAATGCGCATCTGCATGAACTCACGGCCCTGGAGCAGGATATCCAGCACCGCACTCAGGCCCTGGCCGATAACCGGCAGGACATCCTCACAAGCAAGGACCAGTTGCAACGCGACAAACAGAAGCGGCGGCTGGTGCTGGCCAGGTTCGACTCGGAAATCAAGCAGAAGGGGCAGCGCCTGGCGCAGCTGGAGGAAGACCGGCAACAACTGGAAGATCTGCTCGAAGAGTTACGTCGCCAGGAGACCCCCTCGATGCCGGACAGCGGCGCCTTTGCCGGACGTCAGGGCACTCTGCCCTGGCCGGTAAAGGGCAAGGTCAGCGCCCGGTTCGGAACGCCGCGGGACTCGGGCAAATTAAAGTGGCAAGGTATCATGATCGATACCCATGAGGGCGCGGATGTGCGCGCCGTGGCGCCGGGCAAGGTGGTTTTCGCCGACTGGATGCGCGGTTATGGCTTGCTGCTGATCATCGATCATGGCGACGGCTATATGAGCCTGTACGGACAAAACCAGGCCTTGCACAAAAACGCCGGGGATCCGGTTGCCGACGGTGAGACCATTGCCAGCGTTGGCGACAGCGGCGGACGCAACAGCAATGGACTCTATTTCGAAATACGTTACCAGGGCAAACCCAGCAATCCCTTGGCCTGGTTAAGAAAATAGTCCGCGACTTTTTCAGCAGGCTGCTGGTGAAACTTTTCGCCAAACAGGGCATACTCAAGGGCGCCCTGTAAGCCCTATTCTCAATCGCTTGAGGCGTGATAATAGGAACTAGATCAACTTTGGAGTATTACATGAAACTTTCGACCCGCGGCTTATTACTTCTATTGACCGGCCTGATCCTGGGTCTTTCCATTTCCATCGGTCATGGCGTATTGGCGGAACGGGAAGCCGCGCAAAAGACCTACCTGCCATTGGAAGAATTGCGCACCTTCACCGACATCTTCGCGCGCATCAAGAATGATTATGTCGAGGAGGTCGATGATAAAACCCTGATCGAAAACGCCATTCGCGGCATGCTGTCCGGGCTCGATCCGCACTCCGCCTATCTGGACGAGGAATCCTTCAATGAGCTCAAGGTGGGCACCACCGGCGAGTTCGGCGGACTGGGCATCGAGGTGGGCATGGAAGATGGTTTCGTCAAGGTCATCTCCCCCATCGACGACACCCCGGCGCAACGTGCCGGCGTCATGGCGGGTGACCTGATCATTCGTCTGGACGACACCCCGGTCAAGGGCCTGAATCTGCGGGATGCCGTCAATCTGATGCGGGGCAAACCGGGCACCGATATCCTGCTGACCATCGTGCGGGAAGGTGAAGACAAGCCGCTCAAGATCAAGGTCACCCGTGACATCATCAAGGTGCAGAGCGTCAAGAGCCGCCTGATTGAGCCGAACGTCGGTTATGTGCGCGTTACCCAGTTCCAAGCCAATACCGGCGACAACCTGTACGATGCCATCGACAAGCTGGGCAAGGAAAACAAGGCGCCGCTCAAGGGTATGGTGCTGGATCTGCGCAATAATCCCGGCGGTGTGCTCAATGCGGCAGTGGATGTCTCCGACGCCTTTCTGGAAGACGGTTTGATCGTTTATACCGAGGGCCGTATCAATGACTCCAAACTGAGCTTCAAGGCCACCCCCAACGATGTACTCAATGGCGTGCCGCTGGTGGTGCTGGTGAACGGGGGCTCGGCCTCGGCCTCGGAAATCGTGGCTGGCGCCCTGCAGGATCACAAGCGCGCCCTGATCCTGGGCAGCAAGACCTTCGGCAAGGGCTCGGTGCAGACCATCCTGCCCCTGTCCGAAGACACCGCCCTGAAGTTGACCACGGCCCGGTATTACACCCCATCCGGCCGTTCCATCCAGGCGGAGGGTATCGAGCCGGATATCGAGCTCGACCATCTCAAGGTCAGCAGTGTCGATACCCCGGATACGGTGGACCACCTCAAGGAGGCCGATCTGAGCAGACATTTGCAAAATGGCACTCCCCCGGCCAAGCCCGCGGCGGCCGAGGAAGGCGATGGCAAGAAGGGTGACCGCATTTCCCTGGCCAAACAGGACTACCAGCTCTATGAGGCGGTCAATATGCTCAAGGGCCTGATACTCCTCAAGAAGTAACACCATTCCCGACACGGTGCTGCGATGGCAAGTGCAAACAAACCAAAGCAGACCGTGTCGGGAATCCTCATCGTGCTGGCCCTGCTGCCCCAGGTCGCGGAGGCGGACAACCGGCACCAACGCCCACTCGCCACCATCAGCATCATCATCGATGACATGGGCAATGCCCTGCACGACGGCCGCCGGGCCATCGCCCTGCCCGGACAGATCACCTACTCCTTTTTGCCCCACACCCCCTACAGCCGGGAACTGGCGCAACTGGCCCGGCGCAACCATAAGGAAATCATGCTGCATGTCCCGATGCAGTCCATCGACGGCGAGCACCCGCTGGGTCATGGCGCCCTGACCCTGGACATGAACGAACAGGAGTTCAAGCGCGCCCTGCAAGAGGATCTCGACGCCCTGCCCCATATCGTCGGCATCAATAACCACATGGGCAGTCTGCTCACGCAGCGCTCGGGACAGATGAACTGGGTGATGCAGGTGCTGGGCCAGCGCCGCCTGCTGTTCGTGGACAGCCGCACCAGCCCGCTGAGTGTAGCCGCGCAAATCGCCGGCGAGCACAACATCCCGCGCCTGGGACGGGATATCTTTCTGGACAATAAACCTACGCTGGAAGCGATCACCGATCAGTTCTATACTCTGGTGAAAACCGCGCGCGCCAAGGGCCGGGCCGTGGCCATCGGCCACCCGCATCCGGCGACCATCGAAGCCCTTCGGTATTATCTGCCGGTCATCGATGCCCTGGGCGTGGAACTCATCAATGTCAGCGCCATGGCTGAATCTCGGAGCACACCCGTATGGCAAATGTCCTCGTCCCCCTCGCCCAAGGCTGCGAAGAACTAGAAGCCGTCACCATCATCGATATCCTGCGCCGCGCCGGCATCACCGTGGTCAGCGCCGGGCTGAACGACCAGCCGGTCACTGCCAGCCGCGGGGTGCGGCTGATCCCGGACACCACCCTGGACCAGGCCTTGCAGCAGGACTATGACATGGTGGTATTGCCCGGCGGGATGCCGGGGGCGCAGCACCTGGAAGACGATCCGCGCATCGCCGCGCTGTTGAAGAAAATGGCCGACAGCGGTAAATTCACCGCCGCCATCTGCGCCGCGCCCAAGGTGTTCGCCCGCATCGGCCTGCTGAACGGCAAGACCGCCACCAGCTATCCCGGCTATGTGGATAAAATGAACCTGCCCGATGTCACCTACAGCACCGCCCCGGTCGTCCAGGACGGCAAGGTCATCACCTCCCGCGGCCCCGGCACCGCCATGGACTTCGCCCTGCACCTGGTCGAGGTGCTGGTGGGCAAGAGCAAGCGCGATAACGTGGAAGCGGGATTGCAGCGCGTCTGAGCTGGAGCGGCTCTCCGATAGAAGCTATTCGCGAGCTGTCGCTCGCGATTCATTTCCGGTGCCGCACCCTGATGATCACCAGAAGATAGACCAGGATATTCCACACCAGCACCGCCACCCCGAGGATCAGCCCGGCATTGGCCGGCAACCCTTCGGGATAGACCAGCGGGGCGATATAGTGCGCCACAAACCCCTCCCCGTAACCGGGCTCGCCGGCCGCGCGGCGCAGGGCCTGCTCCAGGGGGGTGAGCGGACATACCCAGCCGGCCAGATTCACGGCCGTCGCCCACAGCACCGCCGGCAGGTGCAGCCAGAGGATGCGCCGATGATACAGCACCAGGCCGCCGCCCAGCAGGACGAACAGCACGAAGGTAAAATGCGCCAGCAATACCAGATCGGCCAGCCAGCCTAGCGGCACGGTGAGTTACCCGCTGTTGCCCTCAATCCGGCTCCTGCGGCCATGCCGCCAGCAATACCACCGCGCCCAGCCCGCCCAGCAGCCAGGTGAGCAGGGGTGCGCCGCCCACCATGAGGGGGCCGCGCCCGTCCAGGCCCAGGATAACCGCGGCGCTCAGGATCAGGCCGGTGCCGATGATGGCCAGAATGCTGCGGCGATTGCTGCGCCGCAGCTCACTGCGCAGCGCCTGGAGCTCGCGGAGCTGGGGCTGCGCGTGCAGGCTGCCCTGCCGGGCCTGACGCAGCACATCGTGCACCAGGCCCGGCAGTTCCGGCAGGATCTCGCCCCACAGCGGCAGGTTGCGCCGGAGTGTGGCGAAGGCGCGTCCGGCGCCCAGCTCCTCGTGCATCCAGCGCTCCAGAAAGGGCTTGGCGGTGACCCACAGGTCGAGATCGGGGTAGAGCTGGCGCCCCAGCCCTTCGATATTGAGCAGGGTCTTCTGCAGCAGCACCAGTTGCGGCTGGATTTCCATGTTGAAGCGCCGCGCCGTCTGGAACAGGTTGATCAGCAGCCGCCCCAGGGAGATATCCTTCAGGGGCTTTTCGAAAATCGGTTCGCACACGCTGCGGATCGCCGACTCGAACTCATCCACCCGGGTGCCGGCCGGCACCCAGCGCGATTCCACATGCAGCTCGGCCACGCGCCGGTAATCGCGCTTGAAGAAGGCCAGGAAATTTTCCGCCAGATAGCGTTTGTCCTCCGGACTCAGGGTGCCCATGATGCCGAAGTCGATGGCGATATACTGGCCCTGCGGCGAGACGAAGATATTGCCGGGGTGCATGTCGGCGTGAAAAAAATTATCGCGGAACACCTGGGTGAAGAAGATCTCCACGCCCTGCTCCGCCAGCGTCTTGAGGTCGATGCCCGCCGCGCGCAGCCCGGCGATATCGCTGATCGGGATGCCGCTGATGCGTTCCATCACCATGACATTGCGCCGTGTGTCCGGCCAATGCACCTGCGGCACATACAGCAGCGCCGAGTTGTCGAAATTGCGCCGCAGCTGCGAGGCCGAGGCCGCCTCGCGCAGCAGGTCCAGTTCATCGAAAATGGTCTTCTCAAACTCCCCCACCACCGCGACGGGGCGCAGGCGTTTGGCCTCGCCCCAATAGCGTTCGGCCAATACCGCGACCGTATACATCAGGCCGACATCCCGCCGGATCACGCGGTCGATGCGCGGGCGCACCACCTTGACGATCACCTCGCGGCCATCCAGCAGCCGGGCCGCGTGGACCTGGGCGATGGAGGCCGAGGCCAGCGGCTGTTCGTCGAACTGGCTGAACACTTCACTCAGCCCATGGCCATAGGCCTTTTCGATAATGCACCGCGCCTCGCTGCCCGGAAACGACGGCACCTTATCCTGCAGCTTGCGCAATTCGACTATGATGTCGTCGGGAATCAGATCGGGGCGGGTGGAGAGTATCTGGCCAAACTTGACGAAGATCGGCCCCAGCTCTTCCAGGGCCAGGCGGATGCGCACGCCGCGCGGCACCTGCTGTTTGCTGCGCAGCCAGTACCAGGGCGCCAGATACATCAAAAAACGGAACGGCCGGAACAGATGCGTCGCCAGGATGATCTCATCCAGGCCATGGCGCACCAATACCCGATTGATGTACAGCAGCCGAAAGATTTGGCCTGGATTGATCACGGCATCTCCACTGGTCACGGCCACGGTCTTCGCCGGGAAAACCGTTCGAGCTAGTTATTGAGTATCAAACACCGCGTGGTGCAGACGTTTCACCCGCGCCGCCAGCCGGTCAGCATCGCAGCGCAGTTTATCGACCCCGGCATGGTACTCGTCCAGGGCGAAGCGCGGGGGCAGCAGGCCGCTTTCCTCGCGCAGATATTCCCCCGCATCATCGCGCAGGGTCGCGGCCGCGGCACGGCCCCACCCCAGGCCCGCGCGCAGCGCATTGCCGAGCTGGTGGGCCGCCACATCGCCGACCACCCGGGAGGCCATTTCCTCCCAGTCGATATCCACGCCCTTGAGGATGTCGCTGAACTGCTGGCCCAGGGCCAGATCACCGCGCAGCTCCACCTCGCCGCCGAACAGGGCGTCGCTGCCGCGCGGCGTCAGCCCCAGGCGCGCCATGGCCAGCAGCGTGCCGCGCAGGGTGACCTGCGGTTCATGCGGATACTCGCCCAGCACGGCAAGGCCCGCGGCGCCCGGCAACAGGTAGAGCTTCAGCCCGAGACCCTTCAGTTCAAGCGCAATCACCTTGCCCGACAGGTCCGCCAGTTTTTCCAGGGTGGCGGGGTCCAGGGACAGGCCTTTGTTCAAGGTCAGCTCGATGCCGGCCAGCAGGCTGCGCGGCAGCATGACGCTCACAACTTGAAGCCCCGGTGTAAGGCCACGATACCGCCGCTCATGTTGTAATAGTCACAGGCCGTGAACCCCGCCTGCAGCATCATGCCCTTCAGGGTCTCCTGATCGGGGTGCATGCGGATGGATTCAGCCAGATAGCGGTAGCTCTGTTCGTCAGCGGCGATCAGTTTGCCCAGCTCCGGCAACACCTTGAAGGAATAGGCGTCATACACAGCGGACAGCCCCGGCAGCTGCGGTTTGGAAAATTCCAGCACCAGCAGGCGGCCACCGGGCCGCAGCACGCGATGCATGGAGCGCAGCGCGGCGTCCTTGTCGGTGACATTGCGCAGGCCGAAGGCGATGGTGATGCAGTCGAAAGTGTTGTCGGCAAACGGCAGGCACTCGGCGTTCACCTGGGCATAACGGAGGTTGCCCGCCAGTCCCAGATCGATGAGCCGGGCGCGCCCCTGCCTGAGCATGGAATCGTTGATGTCGGCCAGCACCACCTCACCCGTCTCGCCCACCCGCCGGGCGAGCTTGCCGGCCAGATCACCGGTACCGCCGGCCAGATCCAGCACACGTTGCCCGGCGCGCACGCCGCTCATCTCGATGGCAAAGCGTTTCCAGGCGCGGTGAATGCCGAAGGACATCACATCGTTCATCAGGTCATATTTTCCGGCCACGGAGTGGAATACCTCCGCCACCCGGTGCACCTTCTCCTCCAAAGGCACCTGCTGGAAACCGAAATGGGTGGTGTCGTCGCCGGAGGTCTTGGTCGCCATCGGCATTCTCCTTGTTGTCATCCGCTTGCCGGGCGGCGGGCATGGCCGGCCGCCTTGAGCCGCTGCAAATAATCCTGCCAGAGCTGCTCCTGCTGTTGCCCGAGCCGGTGCAAATATTCCCAGGAATAGATGCCTGTGTTATGCCCGTCATCAAAAAACAGTTTTACACCATAGTTGCCGACGGGTTCGATCTTGCTGATATTGACCCGTTCCTTGCCGGTCTGCAGCACTTCCTGGCCCGCGCCGTGGCCGCGCACCTCCGCCGAGGGGGAATGGACGCGCAGGAATTCACAACTGAATTGATAGCGCTCGCCATCGCTGAAACTCACCGCCAGCATCCGCGATTTCTGATGCAGGGTCAGTTCCGTCGGGACCAATGGTTCGGTTGCGTTCATCGGGGCCCCTTACAGAATATACCGACTCAGGTCTTCATCGCCGACCAGCTTGCCGAGATTGGCCTCGACATAGGCGGCATCGATGCGCAGCGCCTCGCCGCTGCGGTCACAGGCCTCGAAGGAGATCGTCTCCAGCAGGCGTTCCAGGACGGTGTGCAGGCGGCGCGCCCCGATATTTTCCGTGGTCTCGTTGACCTGCCAGGCCATCTCGGCGATGCGCGCGATGCCATCCTCCGTAAAGGTAATGGTGACGCCTTCGGTGGCCAGCAGGGCGGTGTATTGGTCGGTGAGTGAGGCATCGGGCTCGGTGAGGATGCGCACGAAATCCTCGACGCCCAGGGCGTTCAGCTCCACCCGGATCGGCAGGCGCCCCTGCAACTCCGGAATCAGGTCCGAGGGCTTGGCCAGGTGAAAGGCCCCGGAGGCGATGAACAGGATATGGTCGGTGTGCACGGTGCCGTATTTGGTGGACACCGTCGAGCCCTCGATCAGCGGCAGCAGATCGCGCTGCACCCCTTCGCGCGAGACATCCGGCCCACTGGTCTCGGAACGCCTGGCGATCTTGTCCATTTCATCGATGAACACGATACCGTTCTGCTCGACGCTGTGGAGTGCCAGGGCCTTGATATTTTCCTCATCCAGCAGCCGGGCGGCCTCTTCATCGACCAGCACCTTGCGGGCCTCGCGGATGCGCATCTTGCGCCGCCGGGTGCGGCCCGCGCCCAGGTTCTGGAACATGCCCTGCAACTGGCTGGTCATCTCTTCCATGCCGGGCGGCGCCATGATTTCGACACCCATGGGCGCGGCGCTCATTTCCACCTCGATCTCCTTGTCATCCAGCGCGCCTTCGCGCAGCATCTTGCGGAATTTCTGCCGGGTGCCGGATTCCTCGACAGCCTGCTCCCGGCGCAGTCTACCTCCTCCGTCCCTGGAGTCGTCTTCACTACTCGGCGTATCGCTGTAACCGAGCTTGCGCACCGGTGGCAGCAGGATATCGAGGATGCGCTCCTCGGCGGCATCCTCGGCGCGGTGCCGCACCTTCTTCATCTCCTGCTCGCGGATCATCTTGACGGCCATTTCCATCAGGTCGCGGATGATGGACTCCACGTCGCGGCCCACATAACCCACCTCGGTGAATTTGGTGGCCTCGACCTTGATGAATGGCGCATTGGCCAGTCTGGCCAGGCGGCGCGCGATCTCGGTCTTGCCCACGCCGGTCGGGCCGATCATCAGGATATTCTTCGGCGTGATCTCGTTGCGCAGCTCCTCGGCGACCTGGCCGCGGCGCCAGCGGTTGCGCAGGGCGATGGCCACGGCGCGCTTGGCGTCCGTCTGGCCGACGATATGCTTGTCCAGCTCCTGGACGATCTCTCTGGGTGTCATCTGGGACATAAGGGTCTTCTTACGTAGTGCTGCCGACATCGAGTTCTTCGATAGTCAGGTTGTGGTTGGTGAAGATGCAGATATCCGCCGCGATATTCAGGCTGCGCTCCACGATGCTGCGGGCATCCAGCTCGGTGCTTTGCAGCAGGGCGCGCGCCGCCGCCTGGGCGTAGGGGCCGCCCGAGCCGATGGCGATCAGGCCCTGCTCGGGTTCGATAACATCGCCATTGCCGGTGATAATGAACGACGTGCTTTTATCCGCCACGGCCAGCAGCGCCTCCAGGCGCCGCAGCATACGGTCGGTGCGCCAGTCCTTGGCCAGCTCCACCGCCGAACGGGTCAGATTGCCCTGGTGTTTTTCCAGCTTGGCCTCGAAACGCTCGAACAGGGTGAAGGCATCGGCCGTGCCGCCGGCAAAACCAGCGATCACCCGGTCCTGGTACAGCCGCCGCACCTTGCGGGCGTTGCCCTTCATGATGGTATTGCCCATGCTGACCTGGCCGTCGCCGCCGATGACCACTTTGCCGTCGCGGCGTACCGAGAGGATGGTGGTGCCGTGATATTGTTCCAAAACAAAGACTCCTGAAGGTAGAGGAATGATTGTACACCAAGGAACCGGCCGGACGACACGGCGGCAGGGTCAGTCGCCGGCGGGGGACTTGCGCTTCCTCGCCCGCGGATGGGCCTTGTCATAGATTTGGGCAAGATGCTGGAAATCAAGGTGGGTATAGATCTGGGTGGTGGAAATGTCGCTGTGCCCGAGCAGTTCCTGCACCGCGCGCAGATCGCCGCTGGACTCCAGCAGATGGCTGGCGAAACTGTGGCGCATCAGGTGAGGATGGACGCGCACATCGATGCCCTGCCGCAGGCCCCAGGCATGCAGGCGCTGCTGCACGGCGCGGGCCCCGAGGCGCCGACCCTGCCGGCCGACAAACAGCGCCGCCTGATCGGGCGCGGCCAGCGTGCCGCGCACCTTCAACCACTCGGCCATGGCCCGGCGGGCCTGGGCGCCTACCGGCACGACGCGGGTCTTGGCGCCCTTGCCGGTAACGCGCACCAGGGCATCCGGCAGATCCACATCGCCAAGATTCAGGGACACCAGCTCGGCCAGCCGCAGCCCGGAGGAATACAGCAACTCCCACATGGCCAGATCCCGCCGCGTCAGATCACTGTCATGGTCCGGCGCTTGCAGCAGGCGGCCCACCTGATCCACGTCCAGGGTGGCCGGCAGCTTGCGGTTGCTCTTGGGGGCGCAGATCCCCAGCGCCGGATTGTGTTTCAGCACCGCTTCGCGCAGCAGAAAATTGCAGAACGCGCGCAGCGCCGACAACTCCCGTTGCAGGGTACGTCCGCTCATGCCGCGCCGGTGACGCCAGGCGACGTAGGCGCGCACCTGATGGGAATCCAGATCAGCCCACTGCGTGATGGCGCGTTCCCGGCAAAAGGCGATCACCTGGGCCAGGTCACGACGGTAATTTTCACAGGTCAGCGCCGCCAGACGGCGCTCGTTGGCCAGGTGCTGCAGAAACCGCTCTGCCCAGAGAATCTCCGGTTCGCGCATGTGAGTTATTTAATATGGCCGCGAATCAGGGCCGTGAGCACTTCGCCCATTTTTTGCAGGTAGACCGTGCCCATGGCGGGATGAAATCGCTCGGGGTCATGACTGCCGATGGCCAGCAGGCCCAGCGGCGGCTGGCCCTTGCCGAACGGCAGCACCACCACCGAGGCGATGGCATCGGCCTTGTCGCCGAAAAACGGCTGCAACTGCTCGCAGGCGAAGTGGCCGCACAGCGGCTTGCCGTTTTGCAGGGCGCGCATAAAGGGCGCCAGGCCCGGCGCGGTGCGGTCGATACACAAATCCGGGTCGCTGGCATGAACCTGATTGGCGTCGACAAACAGGCGCACCGCAACGGCATCCGCCGCAAAACCGGCATGCAGCCCTTCCTTGACATGACGTAACAGCACATCCAGGGAATCGGTCTCCAGCAGGGCCAGCATGAAGCGGTGCAGGCGGTTATGCAGCTGATCGTTGTCGCGGGCGATAGCCATCAGCTCCTTGAGCTGGCCGCGCAACTGGCGGTTCTGGTCGCGCAGGATCACCACCTGCCGTTCGATCAGGGAGATCGACGCCCTGGTGGGATGAGGGATGCGCAGCTCGGCCAGCAGCTCGGTATGCCGATCAAAAAATTGCGGATGCACACGCAGATATTCCGCCACCTGTTTTTCCTGATCGGCGATATCGACAGCACCTTGTTGTTGTATGGTCATAGCTCTATTTGCCCTTCAAATACCGGAGTCGCCGGCCCGGTCATCCAAACCGGTGTAGCGTCGCCCCGCCATGTTATCGACAACCGCCCTCCGGGCAGATCCACCTTCACCTGTTCATCCAGCAGCCCTTGCCGCCTGCCGACGACCACTGCCGCACAGGCCCCGGTGCCGCACGCCAGGGTCTCACCCGCGCCGCGCTCGTACACACGCAGGCGGATATGGTCGCGCGCCACCACCTGCATGAATCCGGCATTAACGCGCCGGGGAAACCGCGCATGCCCTTCGATCAGTGGCCCCTGTGTTTCCACCGGCGCCGTCTTCACATCGTCGACCTGAATGACCGCATGGGGATTGCCCATCGAAACCGCGCCAACGCTGAGAGTGGTCCCCGCCACCTCCAGAGGATATGCCAAGGCTTCGCGATCCGCCACAAATGGAATCCGCTCCGGCACAAATTGCGGTATGCCCATATCAACGGTCACCTGGCCGTCGGGCTCGATAGTCAGGGTGATGATGCCCGCCAGGGTTTCCACGCGGATCACGTCTTTAGTGGTCAGATCCTGATCGCGCACGAACCGGGCAAAGCAACGGGCGCCATTGCCGCATTGTTCGACCTCCTGGCCGTCGGCGTTGAAAATGCGATAGCTGAAATCCACACCCGGGGTCCGGGGCGGCTCCACCTGCAGGATCTGGTCGCAACCCACGCCGAAGTGCCGGTCGGCGAGAAAACGCGACTGGTCCGGCGTCAGATGCACACGCTGGCGCACCGCGTCGATCACCACAAAGTCGTTGCCCAGGCCGTGCATTTTGCTGAAGGCGATTTTCATCGCCCCAAGATGACAGGCCAGGCGCGCGGATGCAAGCCCTAACGCTGCATCACCACCACCGGTGCCACCCGGGCGGCCAGCTCCGGCTGCAGGGTCACATGCCCGATGCCGTACTGCTCCTTCAGCAGGCGTAACAGCCGGTTCAGCACCGCCTCCCAGACCGTCATGTCCCTGATCACCACATGGGCGGACAGGGCCACCAGATCGGAAGACACCGCCCAGATATGCAAATCATGGATGGATTCCACCCCCTCCACCGCGGCCATGGCCTTACCCACCTGGGGCAGATCCAGATGATGGGGCACGGCCTCCATGATCACATTGGCCACATCGCGCAACAGGTGCAGGCTGGAATAGAGGATCAGCAGGCAGATCAGAATCGACAGCAGCGGATCGATGGGCGTCCAGCCGGTCAGCCAGATCACCACCCCGGCCACCAGCGCCGCCACCGAACCGAGCAGATCCCCCAGCACATGCAGCAGGGCGGCGCGCACATTGAGGTTCTGCTCGCCGCGGCTCAGCAGCCAGAAGACCACGATATTGACCAGCAGGCCAATGAACGCCACCACGGCGACCGTTCCCCCCTGCACCACCTGGGGATGGCGCAGCCGGCCGATCGCCACGAAAATGATACCGCCCACCACGGCCAGCATGAACAGGCCGTTCAACAGCGCCGCCAGCACCTCGGCGCGCACCAGCCCGTAAGAGTGCCGGGAAGACGGCGGGCTGCGGGCTATCCACACCGCCAGCAGCGCGATGCCCAGGCCGGTGGCGTCCGACACCATGTGTCCGGCGTCCCCCAGCAGCGCCAGTGAACCGGCCCACCAGCCGGACAGCGCCTCGACCGCCGCAAAGGCCAGGATCACGGCCATGGACCAGGCCAAAGTGCGCCCGGAGGCCTGCGGACGATGATGGGGGGGATGCTCGTGCATGGAAGCAGGGCTCCTTGAAAGGTGGCCTCATGATAAGGACAAACAAGGATACCGCGCAATGATTAACCGGGGATTAAACCGCAGGGCAGGAGGGAAGATTATCCTGTAGGATGGTGTTAGTAGACCTTTCAAAGGAATACCATTTCATGGTGTCAATTGATTTTCCGAAGGCATACCATTTTAGCAAGCGCCAGCTCGCGATCTTCCTCCGCCGTTTATCGTGACCTACTGTCCCATCTGGGCTAATTTGACTTGTCGCGATTTTTTGACTTCAATGGAAAATGCTCGGGGTGCTCGATTGATTCCATTGTGAGATCAACATCAATATCCGGCCAATAAAAATGCCCCGGCGCTGGCTCTTCAACGTTAATAATTGCTTTAACCGGCTGATCCTTGAACCACGGGAATTCTTCATATGACATGAATAGCTCTTTGTCTCTGGACAAAAGCCAAATACCATGACTTGAAATATGGGTAACTTCAACCGCTAAAGTGCTGTTGCCATGCGCGAATGATCTCATTGAAATGCGCCTCGATAAGTGACTCGATATCTTTTAGCTGCCTTCTTGAATAATGATAGTTCTTTGCCAGCTCAATTTCAGGTTCCAGCCAGAATTTTGCTTCACCATCCTCAGAAACAACATGAACGTGAATGCGCGATTCTTCTCTTGAAAAGAAAAAGAATCGGTAACCGGCTTCCCTGAAGATTGTTGGGCTCATAGCCTCATTCTCTTTTTTCTATCCCTGTGGCAGCGAATGCGAACCCATGATCAACTTTTCACCCCGCAGCGCGACCTTTGGTCGCGCCCACAAGCCTGGCCGCGGATCGATGTTATTTCTTGGCCTTGGCCGCGCGCTTGACGCCCGCCATGATCTCGGCTTTGGCCTCTTCCGGGCCAACCCAGCCCTGGACCTTGACCCACTTGCCCTTCTCCAGATCCTTGTAGTGCTCGAAGAAATGCGTGATCTGAGCCAGCAGCAACTGCGGCACGTCAGCGGTGGTTTTCACATCGGTATACAGGGTGCTGAGCTTGCTCACCGGCACCGCCAGGATCTTGGCATCCTGACCGGATTCATCTTCCATGTTCAGCATGCCGATGGGGCGCGCGCGGATCACCGCGCCGGTAATCAGCGGATGCGGGGTGATCACCAGCACATCCACCGCATCGCCGTCTTCCGCCAGGGTGTGGGGGATATAGCCGTAATTGCAGGGGTAGAACATGCAGGTGGCCATGAACCGGTCCACGAACATGGCGCCACTATCCTTGTCCACCTCGTATTTCACCGGCGCGGCATTGGCCGGAATCTCGATAATCACATTGACGTCGTTGGGCACGTCTTTGCCCGGTCCGATAGTATCAAAGCTCATGGTTCACATCCCCTTAAAAGTGGCGGGGCACCCCCGGCGCCCCTGATCCGAAACTCGTTGAGGGGTGGAATTATACGCGACAATGTATGATCAATAAACGATCTGTCACTCATAAAAAAGGCCTCTTGCGAGGCCTGACAGGATAGGGTGGTTTTCTCATGCCACCCATCCAGCGGAACGATATCGCTGGATGGGTGGTACCATGCATTCCCCGTTTAGTAGCTGATCTTGGTCGAACGGGTGTACTGGTCAGTGTCCGGATCATTGTCAAAGACCTTGGCAGTCCAGTAAATGGTGCCGGTCTTGCTGGCACTGTACGACGGGAAGTAAAACCAGGCCGAACCCGTACTGCTGAAGTTAACAGAGATCTGCTTGCTGTATACCGTCACGCCGTTCTGCACCCCAACCAGCTCGGCGGTGTGTGTAGTCGTGCCCTGCCCGTTCTTTCTCTCGATCTGGATCTGCGGGGTAAATGACTTGTTAAGGCTGGTCTGATCCGGCACGCTCAGTTGCTTGATATCCAGATCCGCGGCTACGGTCGAACTTTGGCCGGTGCCGCTCAAACCAACGGCTGTCTGCGGCGCTGTGGCATCGTTGCTGTAAATGATCAGCTGTCCCGTATCACTCGCCGCTGACGAAGGTGTGTAATCCACATAGACCGCCGTCGAGCCGCCGGCAGCAAGGACCAGGGGCATGACGGGAGTACCGGCGCCCACTTTAAAGTCACCATCACTGTTCGCCACCGAGTGACCGTTGATCACGCAATCGACACCGCTGATATTCGACAGGGCAACGGACAGGGTCTTTTTCTGTCCCACGGTTACCGTGCCGAAGCTCAGTGATGTGGGAGTTATGCTGACATCGCAGGAGGGCGATAGCGTGTTGCCGGAGCCGCTCAGCGATATCGAAATCGTGGGATTGAGCGGATCGTTGCTGTTAAATACCAGGGCGCCAGTGTCACTGCCATTGTCCACCGGGGTATAGCCAACCGAGATAAACCCACCCTGCCCGGGCGACAGCATGAACGGGGAGGGAGGGGGCGTATTGACCGCGAATTCGCTGCTGCCGGTAATGTTGTAACTCACCCACAGATCGGCAATGCCCGAATTCTTGATCTGGAAGGACTGGTTCCCCGAAGCCCCGACGGCTACCGTTCCAAAATTCATCGAGGTCACCTCAACCCATATCTTCGCAGTGGTCACGACCGGGTCCAGTGGCGCCTGCATGGGACGATAGGCATCCACAATGATGGTCCCGCCGGCGGAGAAATAGCCCACATTTCCAAGAGATGTCCACCCAGGCTGGGACCCGGCCTGAATTTCGGCGATATTGTTGTCGCCGTTACCGTCCGAGTCCTTGCCCTCAACCGCCAGAATGGCGTTATA
>Ga0154729_1012_pt1 | contig 17677 bp, 11 predicted proteins | sample Rifle2008BG16ft_FD_105737 | JGI IMG/M metagenome (GOLD analysis project Ga0154729, IMG submission 105737) | Gammaproteobacteria bacterium RBG_16_57_12
CTCTCTCGCCCCGGGGCGAGGGGTATAACCTGCCGGAGAGCTGTATCCGGGCCATCGCGCAGATTATCGACAGCCCGGCAGGCGTTATCTGGCTGCGGCGATTTTCCGGCGATTATAGCCAGGCGGCCCACTGGAACATGCCTGACATGGACAAGGTGGTTATTGATCAGAATGATGCCCTGGTGAAATTTCTGGTGCAGTCCGGCTGGGTGGTCGATTTGGATGAATTTCGCCGTGCGCCGGACAAATATATCAATCTGACCCTGCCGCCGTGGCTGGCCAGCAGGCTGCAACTGCGGATTATCGTGCCGCTGATTCATGATAATCAATTATTGGGATTCATCCTGCTGGCCAAACCGCGCGCCGAGCGGGACATCAACTGGGAGGACATCGATCTGTTCAAGACCGTGGGTGTCCAGGCGGCCGGCTATCTGGAATTGATGATGGCCACGGAGGCCTTGCTGGAGGCCAGGCAGTTTGAGGCGTTCAACCGGCTGTCCGCCTATGTGGTACATGACCTGAAAAATGTCGTGGCCCAACTGGGCCTGGTGGTGGCCAATGCGGCCCGGCATAAGAACAATCCGGAATTTATTGATGACGCCATCACCACCGTGGAGAATGCCGTCGCCAAGATGAATCATATGCTGGCGCAGCTGCGCAAGGGCGACAAGGATGCCATCCGCTCGGTCGAATATGTCAAACTGGAAAAGGTGCTGCGCGCCGCCTGTAACGCGCGGGCCGTCAAATCGCCGGGGCCGGTCCTGCAGCTACGCTGCGAGGGTGCCGTGGTGGCGGCCTCGCAGGAACGATTGGAGGCGATTTTCGAGCATATCATTCAGAATGCGCAGGATGCCTCCGCGGCGAATGGCGCCATTGATGTTATACTGTGGTGCGATAACAGTCAGGCTGTCGTCGAGGTGAAGGATACCGGATGCGGTATGACCGAGGAGTTTATGCGCGAGCATCTGTTCAAGCCGTTTGTGACCACCAAGGGCAATGCCGGCATGGGGATCGGAGTATATGAGACCAGGGACTATGTCACCTCCCTGGGTGGTCGCGTTGAAGTGGAAAGCACGCCAGGAAACGGCACGACATTCCGCATGTTGTTCCCCCTGAAGCTGCCGGTGGGTGTGGACCTCCCTGTGGAAGGCCAGAAAGAGGTGGCGCATTGAACCAGGATAACCAGGTGATCAAGACCCTGCTGGTGGTGGAAGATGACCCGGGCATCCAGCGCCAGCTGAAATGGAGTTTCGAGGGTTACCATGTGATCATCGCCGGTGACCGGGAGGCGGCGATTGCCGAAATGCGGCGCCATGAGCCTGGCGTGGCCTTGCTGGACCTCGGTCTGCCGCCCGATCCGGAAAATGCCTCTGAGGGCCTGGCGGCCTTGCAGGAGCTGTTGCGGCTGGTCCCGGAAACCAAGATCATTGTCGTTACCGGCAATGACGACCATGCCAATGCGGTCAAGGCAATCGGTCTGGGCGCCTATGATTTCTATCAAAAACCGATTGATCCCGAGGTGCTTGGACTGATCATCGCGCGCGCCTTTCATGTCCATGCCCTGGAGCAGGAGAATCGACTTCTTGCCAGGCAGTACAACCAGTCTCCCCTGTGCGGAATCACCGCCAGCAGTCCACAAATGCTGAAAATCTGCCGCACCATCGAGAAAGTGGCGCCCTCCGATGTGACCACATTGCTGCTGGGTGAAAGCGGGACCGGCAAGGAGGTGCTGGCCCGGGCCATCCATGCCCTGAGCACGCGCGCCGGGGGGCGGTTCGTGCCGATCAACTGCGCGGCCATTCCCGAAACCTTGCTGGAGAGTGAGTTGTTTGGTTATGAAAAGGGCGCCTTCACCGGGGCGAACAAGCAAACCATCGGCAAAATAGAAGGCGCCAATGGCGGTACACTGTTTCTGGATGAAATTGGTGATCTGCCCATGTCGCTGCAAGCCAAGTTATTGAGGTTTCTGCAGGAGCGGGTGATCGAACGGGTGGGCGGCCGCCAGGAAATCCCTGTCGATGTGCGTGTGGTCTGCGCCACCCATCAGGACCTGCCGGCTTATATCAAGGATGGCAGATTCCGCGAGGATCTCTATTACCGCATCAGTGAGATGACGATTACTATTCCGCCGTTGCGGGAACGTACCGGCGACGCCATTCTGCTGGCCAAGGTGTTGCTGGAGCGTTACGCCGGCGCGCGGGCGAAAGCGCCGCGTAATTTCAGCCAGGAGGCCTTGTCGGCAATCGAGGCGCACCGGTGGGATGGCAATGTCCGCGAACTGGAAAATCGAATCAAGCGGGCGGTTATCATGGCCGAAGGAGCGTTGATTACGGCCGAAGATCTGGAGTTAACGGCCGACGGGCATGCGTCGCTGCCGTTGAATCTGAAACAGGTGCGGGAAGACGCGGAACAGATAGCCATCCGGCGGGTAATGAGCATGTGTGGCGGCAAGGTCTCTCAGGCGGCGGAGATGCTGGGCGTTACGCGGCCGACACTTTATAGCCTGATGGAAAAGTATGGTCTGAAGCCGTAAATGACAATCAACCAAGAGAAGAATGGCGCTTACTTAAGCGGTTGATAATCGATGTAGGGTGGATGAGGCGCGCTTTTTTTGCGCCGTAATCCACCAAGCGTGCGAAGCACACCACCTGATTTTTAATGAGCACAGAGGGTGGTTACGCAAAAAATGTTCATCCACATTTTGACTTAAGTAAGCGCCATTCAACCCAGAGAATACGAATCAAGGAGACATGATGAAAAACTTATCACTAGTGGTGATCCTGGCCTTACTGAGCTTGCCGGGGATAGGCGCGGCCTCCGTTGCGGACGAACTTGAAGCGGGCAAAAAGGCCTTTGCACAAGGCGAGGTGCGCACGGCGGTTATTCATTTCAAGAACGTCCTGAAGGAAGAGCCGGACAATGTCGAGGGCCGGCTGTCGCTCGGGCAGGTTTATGTCGAGGTGGGGGATGGGGCCTCGGCGGAAAAGGAAATTACCAGGGCCAGGCAACTGGGGCTGGCAAGGGACCGCTGGCTGGTTCCGCTGGGCAAGGCCTATCTGCTACAGAGGAACTTTCAGAAGGTTCTGGACGAAATCACGGTGGAGTCCGGTGATGCTTCAACGGTACAAGTCAATATCCTGACCCTGCATGCCGATGCCCATATGGGACTAGGGGATAGAGACAAGGCGCGCCAGGAATATGAACAGGCGCTCAAGTCAAACCCACAGGCGGTGGATGCCATTCTGGGGCAGGTAAGTCTCGCCGTGATCGCTGGGGATCTTGCCGGCGCCGAGAGCAATATCGCCCAGGCAAAAAAACTGGGCCCTGCGAATTACCGCGTCTGGCTGATGAGCGCCGAGATCGCCAGGATGCAGAAAAAATTCCCGGCAGCGGAAGCGGATTATACCCAGGCGACCAAACTGGCCCCGTGGGATACCAGCGCCTTTTTGGGTCTGACGGCCGTAGCGCTGGCCCAGGGTAATACCGATAAGGCCAAACAACATCTGAATGCGGCGGCGCAAATCGCTCCCAAGCATCCCATGATTCATTACATGCGCGCGGTAATCGCCTATCAGGCCAAGGAGTTTCCCGCAGCGGAAGAATCGCTGCAACAGGTGCTGAAGGTGGCGCCCCGGCATATGCCGAGCCAGTTGATGATGGGAACCATCCAGTATGATAAAGGCAGTTATGAATCGGCCGAGGGCTATCTGAGCCGGTATGTGGCGGAGTATCCCGATCAGGTTCCCGCCGCCAAGGTGCTGGCGGCCACCTACATGAAGCTGAACAACCCGAAGAAGGCCATTGCGATTCTGGAAAAGGCGGCGGCGAAATCTTCCGACGATGCCCAGCTGCTGGCCTTGCTGGGCAGCGCCTACATGCGTTCCGGTGATGTCAGCAAAGGGAATGAGACGCTGGAAAAGGCGGTGAACATCGCGCCCGATGCGGCAAATATCCGTACCCAGTTGGCGCTCGGACTGCTGGCAGAGGGCGAAACCAGCCAGGCCGTAACCGAGCTGGAATCGGCCGTGGAATTGGGGCAGGACGTCATCCAGGCGGATATGCTGTTGATCATGACGCATATGAAGCAGCGGGATTTCGACAAGGCCCTGCAGGCGGCGGCGGCGCTCGCCAAAAAACAACCCGATAGCCCCGTCGCGTACAGTTTCATGGGGGGCGCCTATCTGGGCAAGGGTGACAAAAAGGCCGCCCGTGAACAGTTCGAGCAGGCATTAAAAATTCAGCCGAAATTCAGCGGGGCCAGGATGAATCTTGCCGCCATGGATCTGGACGCCGGTAATATCGATGCGGCAAAACAGCGCTATCACGACATTCTCAAGGAGGATGACAAGAATCTTGACGCCATGCTGGCGCTCGTCATGGTCGCCGAGAAGCAGGAAAACATCGAAGATGCCCGCAAGTGGCTGTTACAGGCCTGGGAAAAGAATCCGCAGTCGATCCGAGCGGCCGGTTCGTTGGTTAATTTTTACATGTCGCAGCAGGAAGGCATGAAGGCCCTGGATATCGCCAATGGCATTGCGGCCGTCCATCCACAGCACCCGGAGGCCTTGCGTCTGTTGGGGCAGGCGCAACTGGCCGCGGACAAAAAATCCAGCGCGGTCGCGACATTCGCCAAGATAACCGGCCTGTTGCCCAATCAGCCGCAGGCGCATCACCTGCTCGGCATGGCCCAACTGGAAAATGGTGATAACACGGCCGCCAGAAAGAGCCTCAAACGCGCACTTGAATTGCAAAAAGACTTTGCCCCCGCCCTGGCCTCATTGGCCGGTCTGGAATTGAAGGCCAACAATCACGCCGAAGCCCGGCGCCTGGCCACACAGTTGCAGCAGCTCGCGCCCAAGGCTGTGACGGGTTATCTGGTCGAAGCCGCTTCATTCCAGGAAGGCAAGGATTATACGGCCGCCATCAAGGTCTATGAGCGCGGTATGGCGCAACTGGATGACAGCCGGCTGATCCTTGGCATGCATCAGGCCCATGTACAGGCGGGCAACAAACAAAAGGCCGAACAGGTGCTGGTCGACTGGCTGGGCCGTTATCCGAAAGACAATGCCGCCCGTTCAATACTGGCGGGTTATTACATGCAGCAGAAGAACAATGACCAGGCGCTGGCACAGTACCAGAAGGTTCTGGAGGTGCAGCCTGACAACTATATTGCGCACAATAATCTGGCCTGGTTGTATCATCTAAAAGGCGATGCCAAGGCGCTGAAGCATGCCGAGCAGGCCTATACTCTTCAGCCCAAATTGCCCTCCGTCATGGACACCTATGGCTGGGAGTTGCTGCATTATGGCGACAAGAACCGCGGCCTGGTCATGTTGCAGCAGGCAGCGGTCCAGGCCCCGCACATGCCTGAAATCCGCTATCACATGGCGGTGGCCCTGGAAAAAAATGGCCGGCATGATGAAGCGCTGCTCGAGATGAAGCGTCTGCTACAGGAACATCAGGATTTTTCTGAAATCGAGGATGCGAAAAAGTTTTATGAGCAGATTAACAAGTGATCTGACTCTATACTATCTTTTTTACTAATCCGAATGTCGTTCTGTGGGATGGTGTTATTTGATTTTCCGAAGGAATACCATTTTAGCGAACACAGCTCGCGATTAATGCCGAAACAGCGAGCTAATCACGAGCTGATATTTGATGCAAAACCAACAGGACTTTCCATTTTTCTGCCGGGTTATTGGCGGAGAGTACCATTTATTACGTGGGGCCGTATGAAGCTTAGAAAAGGATTGCGCCATTTAGGTATTGTATCGTTGGTAATGCTGGCGATTACCGCCATACTGCTCGCGACCGGATGCGGCGAGAAACTGTTATCGGATGCGGAATATATCCAGCGTGCCAAGGAGCACCAGGATAAAGGCGATCTCATTGCAGCCAGTATTGAGTTGAAAAATGCCTTGAGAGTCAACCCGGATCATCCTGAAGTGCGATGGTTGCTGGGAAAGATCTATGTGGAGCTGGGACATGGCGCGGCGGCAGAGAAGGAATTACAGCGCGCTGTCGAACTGGGCGTGGCGCGTGATGGCATCGCCATTCCTCTGGGCCAAGCCTACCTGCTGCAGAAGAAGCATGCCCAGCTCATTGCCGATATCCAGCCGCTCACCACCTTGACGCCCGATGCCAATGCTCATATCAATGCGATGCGCAGCGATGCCTATCTTGGCCTGGGTAATCAGAAGGAGGCAGAGGCAGCGCTTCAGGAAGCCATGCAGCTCAGCGCCAGGTCAAAGGAGGTGCGCGTCGCCTATGCCCGTTATGCCGTGGCCAAGCGTCAGATCGACGAGGCGAGGAAATGGCTTGAGGAGGTGCTGGCCGATGCCCCCGAGTATGCTCCGGCCTGGAAATTGCGCGGGGATCTGGACAGGTGGCAGCTCAAACTGAAAGATGCCGAACAATCCTATACCAAGGCGATAGATAACAGCCATAACAATGATAATGAACGGTTAATGCGCGCCATGGTTCGTATCGGGTTGAAGGATTATGAAGGCGCTGAAAAGGACTTGAAGATTCTGGTGAAAGTGGCTCCCAAGCATCCGGGAGTGAATTACGCCCAGGGCCTGATCAATTTCCAGCAGGAAAAATACCGTGAGGCGCAGTTGGCCTTTGAAAAATCGGTGGCGCTGGACAAGAACTATGCGCCTGCACTGTATTATCTGGGCTCGACCCATTTCGCCCAGAGGCAGCATGAGCAGGCCGAACAATATTTATCGCAATACCTGACCATGGCGCCGCGTTCTACAGCCGCGGCAAAGATGCTGGGTGTTATTTATCTGCGCAATAAAAATCTGTCCAAGGCCGAATCAGTGTTATTGCCTGTCCTGACGCGTCAGCCTGATGATGTCGTGGTGCTCAATCTGCTGGCAAATATCGCCCTTGCGCAGGGTAATGCTGAAAAGAGCATTGCCTATCTGAATAAGGTGGCCGCGATCAATCCGGATCAGGCGCTGTCGCGGGCCAGGCTCGGATTCGGGCTGCTGGTGGAGGGTGAAGATGATCGCGCCATTAATGAGCTTGAAACATCGATCGAGCTGCAACCGGATTTGTCTCAGGCCGACACCATGCTGGTTATGAGTTTTATGAAAACACGGAAATATGACCAGGCGCTGGAAGCCGCGGAGCGTTATCGAGCGAAGCAACCGGACAGCGCAGAGCCCTATAATCTGCTTGGCCTGATCAGCATCGCCAGGAAAAATGAAGCCGAGGCTGTCAGGAATTTCACTGCCGCAGTACAGAAGGCCCCTGGGCATGTTGCCGCATCGGTCAATCTTGCCAATATCGCTCTGAAGGGTAAGCGTCCGGATGAGGCACGCAGCCGTTTACAGGAGGCACTGAAGCATAATCCAGACAATACCTATCTGGCGTACCGCCTGGCCAGGTTGGAGGCGGATTCCGGCAATCTGCAACTGGCCGTCGAAATGCTGAAAAAGGCAGTGGCAAAGGAGCCGACTTCGCCTGAACCGGTAATGGAACTGGCACGCCTGTATCTGGAATCCGGTCAACCCGAGGAAGCATTGGCCATTGTGCAGAAGATCCAGGCACAGTCTCCCAATCAGCCCGATGTACTGGCGGTGGTGGGTGAGGCCGAAATGAATCTTGGCCAGATCCCCAGGGCCATGCCGGCATTGCGAAAACTGGTTGAGATACAGCCCAATGCCCAGAATTACTATCTGTTAGCCAGGGCACATGTCGCGGCCAGAGATTATGCCGCCGCACAAAGGGCTGTGGATCAGTCATTGAAAATCCAGGCTGATTATTTGCCAGCCCGGGTTGGACAGGTGCATGTGCTGACCCTGCTTAAAAAGACCGCCCAGGCCAGCGCCAGATTTAAACAACTGCAGACAGATTTTCCCAATCAACAGGAAATCCTTGTGCTGGAGAGTTGGCTGGCTACATATAATCAGCAGCCCGAGGCGGCGATCAGCGCCTTGCGGAAGGCCTTTCAGTTGAAGCCCACACGGCGGGTTGTTATTGAATTGGCCGAGGCGCAAATCCGGGCCGGAGACGCCGTGGCGGCAATTGCCACCCTGAACAACTGGTTGAAGGATCATCAGGACGATATGCTGATCTCATTAAAAGTGGCGCATGTCTATATGACCCTGAATCGCGATGATGAGGCGCGTGCGGCCTATGAGAAAGTGGTTGCCCTGGCGCCGAATTTCGTGCCGGCCCTGAACAACCTCGCCTGGCTGCTGCGCACGCAGGATTTACCGCGCGCGCTGTCGTATGCCGAGCGCAATTATGAACTGGCGCCAAAATCCCCGGTGGTGGTGGATACCCTGGCCATGCTGATGCTTGAGAAAGGCAGCCATGCAGAAGCGGTAAGATTACTGCAAACAGTCAATGCGATGGTCACGCCGGCATCCCCCACGTACCAATACCACCTGGCCCTTGCCCTGAGCAAATCCGGTGATAAACCCGCAGCCATTTCACTGCTTGATGAGATATTCAAGAAGAAGGCGCAGTTCCCGGAAGAGCAACAGGCCAAGGATTTGCGCCAACAGCTCAACCGATAACCAGATAGTTGCCCATGAGTCGATCGGCCGCAGGATCCTGCTATTGCCGGGCAATAGTACTTGACTGCTGTTTTCAGGTGCCGTCTTCCTGCTACGAAGCACAATGCCCTTGCCGGTTCTGATGTCGTTTGGGCCATCGCCGGTCATGGTGTATATTTCATGTGCAGCGATTATCTTTCTAACATCCCTGATGATATGAGTGAATCAACATGGACAAGACATTTGATTATTCTGCGGCCTTTTCGCGCAATATCGGCTGGGTAACCCATGAAGAGCAGCAGATTCTGCGTCATAAGCGTGTCGCCATCGGCGGCATGGGCGGGGTCGGCGGCAGTCACCTCATCGTGCTGGCGCGCCTGGGGATAGGCAAGTTCAATATCGCGGATCTGGATGAATTCGATATCCCGAATTTTAACCGGCAGTACGGGGCAGCTCTGTCCACCCTGGGGCAGCCCAAGGTGGAGGTCATGGAAAGGGTGATCCGGGATATCAATCCCGAGCTGGAGATCAAGGCATTCAAAAACGGCGTCAGCATGGAAAATCTGGATGATTTCCTCGATGGGGTTGATATCTATGTCGATAGCTTGGATATTTTTTCCATCGATATCCGCCGGGCGGTGTTTGCCAGGTGCTATGAACGCGGCATCCCGACCATTACCGCCGCGCCCATGGGCATGGGTACCGCTTTCGTGGTCTTCATGCCGGGGCGGATGAGCTTCGAGGAGTATTTCTGTCTGGAAGGTTTGAGTTTAGAGGATCAGGTCATCCGTTTTGTAATCGGGCTGTCTCCCACAGTGATGCAGCGCCAATATCTGGTGGATAGATCATCGGTAAATTTCCTGAAGAAGAAGGTTCCCTCGACGGTTATGGGCATCGAGCTTGCCGCCGGAGCGGCGTGCAGCAATGTGCTGAAGATTCTGTTGGGCCGCGGAGAGGTGATCGCGGCTCCCTATGGCCTCCATTTCGATGCCTATCGAAATCAGCTGAAAAAGACCTGGAGGCCGTGGGGCAACCGCAATCCGCTCCAACGTTACATGTTCTGGCGCGTAAAGCGTTTATTAAGAGAGGTCAGGGATTAGCCTAGCCCGCAGATTCCTGCGGACATAAAAAAGCGGGTGTACATGGTACACCCGCTTGTTACTTATGTTGCAGTCAGATTAGGCTGACTTTCTGCGACGGGCAGCACCTGCCATACCCAGAAGCGCGATACCTGCCAGTGCCAGACTGCTGGGCTCCGGTACATTGAAGGTCACGCTGCCATCATGGCTGGAGGTCAGTTCCCAGTAATCCGGGCCTGCACCACCATCGAAAGGACCAGCGATGGTTACGTCCAGCGGATCAGTGTTCTGGTCAATGAAGAAGGAAATCTTCATGGCTTCATTGCAGTTGGTCCAGATATCGAAGAAGCTGTCGGAACCGAGGCAGCTATGATCGGCAGAGTGGAACAGGTCATTGTAACCGGCATCGACTGTGGTGAAGTCCACTTCACCAAAGATTTCCAGATTCAATCCACCGATGGGTAAGCCCGCGGTTACATTCAAATCCATGAAGTTGTTGAAGGTTACGCCATCAAAGGTGATATAAAGTTCGATCAGTCCGGGACCATACATGGGTACCGGCACGCCGCCACTCATAGCGCTTACGACTCCACCCAAGCCGGTGAAAGAGAAGCTCATCAGCCATTCCTCACCATATTTGTTATCACTCGGACCTGTGTCAAATACTTCAGCGGGAATCAAGGCGGTCACCAGGTTGTTGGACAGTCCGGTGCCAACGGCCAGTCCGCCGTCTGTTGCCAGTGGGTCACCGACGTCGATGCCATTGCTATCGATATCATACACGGTTGTGAAAGAATCATAGCGTATGGTCACCTGATCCTTCACTCCTGTGCAGGTAGGGCAGGCTTGAGTTGCTGCTCCCGTTTCCCAATCCGTACCCGGATCCAGGTAGAACGGGTCGGCGCTTACCGCTGAGGCGGTACCTGCCAGCGCTGTGGCCAGAATTACTTTCTTGATTGTCTTCATGTTGTTCACCTTTGCTCTCATCCAATGTAATTAAAGTGATTAAGATCTTTCGCATGTATACAAAGCACATACCATGCCATATTTGTTAAGTGAATGATAAATAAATGGAAAGTATTTGAAATTGTTTGGGCATCTCAATGGGACAGTCATGTAGTGTAAAAATATCTGACATCCGGATGGTAACAGGAGGCTGTTTTGGTTGATACGAAGAAGGTGCGATAATCATTTTATTAAACTCCGTATAAACAATATGTTACAGATGCATTTAAAGCGGGTTAAGAATTAAGGGTCTGCTGATTTTGGCATTCATTCCGTCAACAGGCCTGAAAAAATACTCACTGGCTGAAGTGAATGGCCCATGAGGTGAAAACGGACTGTAAAATATTTCGAATGGCTGTTAAATCAATAATATAGCGTTGAGTGACGGTTAGGGAAAAGCCTCAGGATGATTATTTCACTACATGAAGATTTTTACGCCGCATATCGGCCTTCATGTCATCCATAAGGGTAAGCAAAAGATCCTGCATATCCGGTTTGAGCCCATACAGCAACATGTCCCGGTCGATGTAAAAAGGGGCGCGCTGGCCGTGATAATCCATAACCTTTCCAACCTGCAGAAAATTGATCCCGTATCCCCGCAGATGGCGCGCCAGGCGGGGATCCATTGCGGCAAATACGCCTTGCAGTCCGGAGAGCAAACCCAGCGAGGCGGCTGCCAGATACAAGCCAAGGGGAATGTAGGGGAAGTGACGTTGCTCCGTTGCGCTTACCGGGCGGTTTCCATCGAGGCCACAGGGATTGGCGGCGTCCAGATAGCGGCGGCGGTAATAGGGCAGGACCGCCAGGCGTGAAATCTCGCCGATCTTGTCTCTCGGCAGCCTGGCGGGATCGATAATGGCGTGATTGAGGGTGTGGCCGCAATATTTTTCAAACGGTAAGGGCGCTTCCGGGTCGGCAGGATCAGTCAGCACCAGACGCACGCAGCCTGCAGATTCACCCGTGGATTCGCTCAGCATCAGGCAATGGATGGAGTGGCTATCATAATGATCACGCTCCTGCTGCCCTGTAATGCTGTCTTTCAGGTCATAATTGAACTCCTGACAATACACCTGATACCGGATTCGATATACTTCTTCAAGACTTATTTCAGAATTGGCAATAGTCGGCCGAAAATAACTGTGGAAGGTGGTGCCAACATTGATATGGGTAACGGTTGTCATGCAATACCACTTCGTTTTGATGGATATCTCTCGGAGAAGGAGAGATTAATAGGCTCAAGGGTAGGATAACGGTTTTATGGTATCAGGAGATAGCAAGGTGCGCCAATGGTTTTTTCTACTCTAATAAAACCGTATAGCGATGACCTTTTGTTCCGGGTAACACAGGCGCATTATGAAGATCTGGTAGTCGATAGTATGCACGTCCGTTTATTGAAAATAGCATGATGAGAGTTCCACTATGACTGTCCGTGTCAAGGTCGCATCCAGCGCCAAAGAGCTCGAAGACGTATTTTGGGTGCGGCATGAGGTCTATGCGACTGAGGAGGGCTATTTCCAGGGCGCTAAGGATGACAAGCAGATGATTGTTGACGAGTTCGATGCCCTGCCGATGGTTGCCAACATCATCGCCTATTGCAATGACGAGCCGGTGGCCACGCTGCGTATCAATCTGGATTCCGGCCAGGGACTGCCGCCGGAGGAATATTATGATTTCAGCGCCTATCGCCAACGGATTGCCAGGGAGTGGTTCAGTGAGCACGGGACACAGGCGCGCTTCGGTAGCGCCGGGATGCTGGCGATTCGCAAGCCGTGGCGGCACCGGCGTGATGTCATCAGGGCGATGTTCAAGATGGGCGCCGGCATCGGGCATGCCTGGGAGGGCACGCATATCATTGCTTCGATCAATGCCAAAACGGCCGAAATGTATAAACGGATCGGGTTTGAGGCGCTGGGTGAGCAGCAATGGGTGGTGGAGATTGGCGAGTATATCTTACCCATGGCCAGCACCTTCAGGGCGTTTTATTACTGGGCATTTGGTGATCTTCTGGAAAATAATTCGACCTTCCTGAATCTGTTCTCCAGCCGGTTTCAACGGCTGTTATTGGGCCCGGACGATATCATCTTTCGTGAGAACGAGCAGGCCACCGAGGCGTATGTCATCGACAGCGGCCTGGTGCGTATCTTTCGTACCGGGAGCGGAGGTAATGTCCTGACGCTGGGAACGTTGGGGCGGGGTGAGTTGTTTGGGGAGCTGTCGCTGATCGATACCAAGCCACGCTCCGCTTCTGCGGCCAGTATCAGCAATTCCGAGCTGATTGTCCTGGACCGCGAAGACTTCATTTCCGAACTGCAGAAAAATCCGGCGCGGACCCATGAAATCCTGCAAATTTTTGCCGAGCGGCTGCGCCGGGCAGACGAGCTTGCCGTAGTATTGGCCAACGGATCGCCTGTGATAAAAATGGAGTACGCCCTGAATGATCTGCGCCGCTCGGCGATCACGGATGGCAAACGGCCATCGACGTCTATTGCCAGGATAAGCCCGCTCGAGGTTGCGCGCAACGCCGGCATTGATGAAGCGGATGTACGTGAGTTTCTGAACCGTCTGATGCAACAGGGTGTCATTGAATATAATGAACATCAGATCCGCTTTATGGACATGTCTGATGCGCCGTCTGCCAGCGATGAGCTCGCGGAACATCATTCATGATCGCATCTTCGCTGCCGCGGGTTGGTGGCTTGTTTCTTCGCTGAATAACATTGTTAAGGCTTGTCATGTATAGAATCGCATATCTTTTGGTTGGCTTGGCGGGCATCAGCCTGATGCCGGTTGTCCTGGCAGAAGACGCCTTTCAGGCGGGCGGTAAATTGGCGCAGCGAGTTTACGATCGGCCTGACGGCCAGGATTCCAGCGCGCGTGGCATCATGAGCCTGGTGGAAAAAGGCAGTCCGCCGCGTGTCAGGCAGATGTATACCTATCGCCTGGACCGGGGCAATCAGACTATCTGGTCAATGATCCGCTTTGTCAGTCCACCAGATGTCAATGGCGTCGGCTTGCTCACCTATGACTACCCGGGCGATGAATCCGATCAATGGTTATACCTGACCGAGCTGGACAGTAGCCGGCGGATTGCGTCCAACCGTAAAGGCGGGCGCTTCGTGGGCTCCGACCTGTTTTATGAAGACCTGCGTGACAGGGAGGTGTCCATGGACCGGCACCGCATCATTGGCCGTGAGCAGATGATGGGTGCCGAGTGCGATCTTTTGGAAAGCATCCCCGTCAATCCCGATAATTCGGTATACAGCAAGCGTGTCAGTTGGATCCATCCCGGCACCTTGATCCCTTTGCGCGTTGATCTCTACATGGGTGACAAACCGGAGCCGGCCAAGCGCCTGCAGGTGCACCGCATCGAGAAGATACAGGGATACTGGACGGTGATGGAAAGCACCATGACTGACCTTGAAAGTAACCATATCACGATCATGAAGGCGGAGCATGTCGTCTATGATCGCCACCTGCCGGAAGAACTCTTTTCCCAGAAAACCCTGGAAGATCCCGCCCGCGAAGAGAAATTCCGGCCGTAATCCGCCATGAATTTCCCCTCTGTGTTTTCGTTCAGAGCCGCATTGGCAAAATACCTGCTTGCCGGCCTGATCAGCGTGATTGCGCCACACGTGCTGGCCGCCGGTGCTGGAGTGGCTGGGTCCACAGAGATGAATATCAAAAAGACAGTGGTGCTCGGTGAGTATGCCGACAAGGCCAATGCCATTGTCCATATCAACAAGCTGAAACGCGAAGGGCGTAATGGTGCAATCAAAACCGTCCGCCTTCCAGTTTATGTAAAACGCCTGGAAGTGGGTTATTACGCCACACAGCAGCAGGCCCAGGCCATCGTCACTGTCTTGCATGGCAAGGGCATGACTACCGCCAGCGTCGTGGAGGGCGCCCGTGGTTTCGCCGTGGCGGTAGGCGTGTTTCTCGAGCCGAAAAATCTACTCAAGCAGCAACATCGATTGAAGAATCTCGGCTTCGGCAATACCCATGTTGTGGCGGGCGAAATGATGCGCGAGATGTTTCAGGTGGTTGAGGCGGCGCCACCTGCATCGGATGCTCCTGCCAGAGGTGCAGCACCTGGAACCCTGCCGCTGGCAGCGGGAGATGCCGCTGCCAGACAGATTATTCCCTATTTGTTTCTGACGCTGGAGGAGGCTGAAGGAAAAGTCGCCCAGTTGGCAAGGGAGGGCGCTACGGCCAATATGGAAACCATACAGTATAAAGCCCTGCAATTAAGATATTACAAGCATCAGTCCGATGCTGAGATGGTGGTTTCCGTGCTGGAGCAGTACGGCATACGAGCCAGATACATCAAGAGTGATTCCGGGCGTGGTTATGTCGTCATGGTCATGGATACCATTTATGATCAGGACGAACTGGAGCGGCGCCTCCGGCAGTTGAGATACATCGGCTTTGATAACGCGCGTATTGACGAGGCGCCAGCCTATCTGGTGAATCATACCATCGCCATTAATCAGCCCGGGCAGGGTGCGGGGGATGTGCTTACCTTTTCACCGGGGCAGGAAGGCGCAGGAATCAGCGATGTCTTGGTATTTGGTGGAAATACGGAGCTTTTCTCGAGTGTTGGCCAGGTCAAGGATGGCAAAAGCCGGTCGTACAAAATTTCGCTGGCCGATGCCCGCATGGAAGGCGGGATGTTGACAGACTCGAAACAGGGCGTGGACAGCAGTAATTATTTTCATGCGGAACTGGTGGGGATCTGGAATCCGAGCCGCAGCTGGGAAGTGCAGCTTGCCGGGCGGGTGGATGCCTATCAACAGACGGGCGTGCCCGAATACAATGATGCTGATGCCGATTATGCCGATAGTTATATCCGCTATCGCGGCGATAACTATCGCCTGACGGCCGGGGCGCAAACCGTCATCTGGGGGCGTGTGGATGAAGTGCCGCCGATCGATCGCCTCAGTGTCCAGGATTTGAGCCGCCACATGCTGGATGATCTACCCAACCGGCGGCGCGCCGTGCCCGCGATTCGACTGGAACGTTTTTTTGGCGCCAATAAGCTGGATGTGCTCTGGGTGCCGGTGTTTCGTCCGGCCGAATTACCCGATCCGCAAAGCATCTGGTCGCCCGTGGACAAAATTAACGGGCGGATTATCGGCACTCCATCCTCGACTCTGCTTGGCCAGCTGATCAAGGCGGGAAGTTTTGCCGAGGATGACGACGGCCAGGGGGGGGGCGGGATTCGATACAGCCGGACCGGCAAGGGTCTGGATTATGCCTTTACCGTGCAGAGGGCAAGGCATTCTCAGCCCTATTACGAGCTCAATCCCGTGGTCGCGGGCGTATTGTTGACCAGCCTGGATGCTGCGCTGGCCCTGTCATCGTCCAATGAGCCGACATTCTTGGCGCGCCATCCGATGACCTGGATTGCCGGGGCGGACTTCGGCATCGAGGCCGGGGACGCCACCTGGCGCTTTGAAATGGCTTATTTGAGCGATATGCCGGTGACTACGACCACTCTGGCCATGGCTACCACCGCAGCCATCGACTGGGTTGGGGGGGTGGAGTTCTATCCCGGCGAAGCCGGCACACGGATAAACGCACAAATAACAGGCCATCATTTGCTGGACAATCAGAATATCGTCGATCGCGATGCTATCTATACATTCAACGGCGCCATCGAAACTTTGTTTGCCCATGACCGCTGGCGTTTTCACTTGCGTTTTCTGGCCGGCCTTGACGAGCACGATGTCTATCTGAATCCGGAGCTGTCATACCTGGGTTGGGAACCCAGTGAAATCTATATCGGCGGGCATTATTTTGCGGGCGATGATGGTACACTGGGCGGTTTTCATCAGGACCATAGTCTGGCCACGCTGGGCTGGCGGGTCAAATATTGATATAAGCTGTCAGCCCGATGATCAGTAAACGTGTGTCCTGATTTCGATGGGCCAGCGTCATACCGAGTGATCGTAATTACCCTGTTCTCCAGTAAACTTTGATTGTCAAGATTCACTATTCCCTGGCAGTCTTTTTGTATTCAGACTTAAAGCGCAGTGGTGGGTTGTCGATAACCTGTCTAAATATCAGAATTAAAATATCTGTCGGTTTATAACACATGGTTAAAATGGTATATTTACCGCTGCCGACGAGTCAGTATTAATGGAGGAGCTTGTGAAATCTTGGATAGAATATGCCCGTGGCCCTGCCACTGCCGGCATGCTGGGTGCCCTGCTTTTGTTAACAGCCTGCTCTCATACCAGCGAGATCGAATTGAATGAATCCGCGGTGAGCGGCGAGTGCCTGGAAGGTGATCCGGGATGCGTGGTCGGTGAGGATGGCAAGCTGACACGTGTTGAAACGGTGATTGATACGGGACTGCCTCCCAAAGACTGCCAGCCCGGCGCAACCTGCGAAAAAAACACCAAGGATGTTACACCCGCCGGCAAGGTTTACAAATATCTCATTGGTCCAGGCGACAATCTGACCATCAACGTTTGGCGCAATGCAGATCTGTCATCGTCTGCCGTGGTTCGTCCTGACGGTATGATTACCATCCCGCTGATCGAAGACCTGCCGGTATCGGGCCGCACACCGACCCAGATTGCACGCGATATCGAAAATCTGTTGGCCAGTTATGTGAAGGATCCCCTGGTCACAACTACTGTGACTGGTTTTGTCGGGCCTTATACCGAACAGATCCGGGTGGTGGGTGAAGCCACAAATCCGCAGGCGCTGCCTTATCGGGAAAATATGACGCTGTTGGATCTGATGATTGCCGTGGGTGGGTTGACAGATTTCGCGGCGGGTAACCGGGCCGTATTGGTGCGCATCGTACAAGGGGAACAGAAAGAGTATCGTCTGAGGCTGGAGGACCTGGTCAAGGACGGGGATATCAGCGCCAATGCCTATCTGCAACCCGGGGATATACTGATCATACCGGAATCGTGGTTTTAACGGACTAGCAGGATAGCGCCAGCTTATGCATGAACTATTCGAGAAGATAGCCGGATATATCGCGGACATATGGCATCACCGCTGGGCCATGATGGCCGTCGCCTGGTTTGTCTGCATCGGTGGCTGGGCCTATGTATTTTATCTCCC
>Ga0154729_1079_pt1 | contig 16400 bp, 12 predicted proteins | sample Rifle2008BG16ft_FD_105737 | JGI IMG/M metagenome (GOLD analysis project Ga0154729, IMG submission 105737) | Gammaproteobacteria bacterium RBG_16_57_12
TAACAAGGAGAGCAAAACATGGCCGTGAAGAAGACCTCCCGCCCCCGCGCTGCGCAGACGCGCACCTTTGATGCCTTTCCCGACAAGATCGATCTGCGCGACTGGGCCTACCAGCCAACTCTGGCGCCACTGCCGGATGCCATCGTCAATAATAAGCGCGTTCCCGAAATCCTCGATCAGGGCATGGAGGGGGCCTGCACCGGATTCGCCCTGGCGGCGGTGACCAATTACCTGCTGCACAATCGCGGCGCGAAGCGGCGCGTGAGTCCGCGCATGTTGTACGAAATGGCGCGCTGTTATGACGAATGGCCGGGCGAGAACTATGAAGGCTCATCGGCGCGTGGCGCCATGAAGGGCTGGGCGCGACATGGCGTGTGCGCCCGCGCCCGCTGGCCGGATGGCGCCCATGGCCGCGCCAGGCTTACCGCCGCCATCAGCCGCGAGGCCCTGGCCACGCCGAGCGGCGCTTATTATCGCGTCAAGCACAGAGAGATCCGCGACATGCACGCGGCGCTCAGCGAGGTCGGGATACTCTATGCGACCATGATGGTGCATGACGGCTGGGATGCGCCGGGGCCGGTGAAGGTGTCGGTCGCCACCGATGCGGGCATCTTCAGGCTGCCGGTGATTCAGCGCCGGGGCCGCGCCGCTTCCGGCCATGCCGTGGCCATCGTCGGCTACAGCAAGGAAGGCTTCATCATCCAGAATTCCTGGGGAACGGGCTGGGGCGCGCGCGGTTTTGCCCTGTTGCCCTATGAAGATTATCTGCTGCACGCCACCGATGTCTGGGTGGCGCAACTCGGCGTGCCGCTCGAAATCGATTTGTGGAACCCGGCGGGCAAGGCCGCCACGGACTCCACCAGCGGCATGTACCGCGCCGGGCGCAATATCCCGCTGTCCGAGATCCGGCCCTATGTCATCGATATCGGCAACAACGGCGAGCTGTCGCAGAGCGGCGAATACTGGACCACGGAAGAAGACCTGCACCGCCTGTTCGCCGAGACCATTCCCGCGGCGACCCGGGAGTGGGACAAGAAGCGCATCATGCTCTATCTGCACGGCGGGCTCAACAGCGAGCGCGACGCCGCCAAGCGCACGATTGCCTTCCGCGACGTGTGCCTGGCCAACAACATCTATCCGTTGTGCGTCATGTGGGAGACCGGGCCGCTCGAAACGCTGGGCGGCGTGCTCGGCGACATGTTCACCAAGGCGGACGAGCGCGCCGGCGGCGGTTTCATGGAAGGCATGCGCGAGGCCAAGGACCGCATGATCGAGATTACCGCCGCGCCCATCGGCGGCCCGATGTGGTCGGAAATGAAGGAAAATTCCTGGCGCGCGTCGGACCATCGTCAAGGCAAGGGCGGCATGCAGCTCATTGCCAGATACGCGCTCGAGGTGCTGGGCAAGGCCAGCAAGGCTTCCCGGGAGGGCTGGGAGCTGCATGTGGTCGCCCATAGCGCGGGCAGCATCCTCACGGCGCATGCCATGCCGCATCTGACCAACCTGGGCATCGCCCTCAAGACAGTGCAGTTCTTCGCGCCGGCCATCCGCGCTGATGAATTCAAGGAACATATGTTGCCGTATGTGCAGGACGGGCGCTGCCCCCGGCCCACCCTGTACGTGCTCAACGAGGAACAGGAACGTTCGAAGGATAAAAGCATGGGACCCTATGGCAAGTCGCTGCTGTGGCTGGTATCGAACGGCTTCGAGGACCGGCGCGGCACGCCCATCCTGGGCATGAAGCATTTCATCGACGGCGATACCCCGCTGGCCAAACTGCTGAACCAGCCCATCGATGGACTGCCGGGCCTGGTCGTCTCCACCGTGACCGGTGCGGCGGGCGCCAGCACCGCCTCCACCACGCACGGAGGTTTCGACAATGATCCGCACTCGATGAATTCGGTGCTGCACCGCATCCTCGGCCGCGCCCCGGCGCGACCGTTTGCGGCGCGGGATCTGCAGTTTGAATAATGTGCAACCAAGCAGTCAGTCCGCCTGTTCAAATTATGGAATCAAATCATGAGCCACCCGGATTTTTTCGATGCCGTGCCCGGCATCACCCTGTACGACCCCCTGGCCGAATTTCTCGGCGCCGCCGAGGGCGGGCTTCTGCAATACGGTTATTTTGATGCTGTGCGGCTGGCCGGCCATTCCTGCCCGACGGTGGCCAGCGCCTATTGGTCTACCTGCAAGGCGCTGGCGTTTCTCTACCCCGATACCCTGCCGGTGCGCGGCGATATCCGGGTGGAATTCAGTCAGGACAGCGCCAGCGGTGTTACCGGCGTGATCGCCAATGTCGTGAGCCTGCTGACGGGCGCCATGTCCGATAATGGCTTCAAGGGGATTGGCGGGCATTTCGACAGGCGGAACAAATTGTTCTTTGCGGTCGAAATGTCGGGGGAAATACGCTTCACCCGGCTCGACACGGATGGCGCAGTAACCGTTGCGTCCAACCTTCAGCGTGTCCCGGCTTCACCGCGTCTTCCCATGCTGATGTCCCGGTGTATAAGCAATACGGCCGCTCCGCAGGAAGTTGCAGAATTCAGGCGGCTGTGGCAGGAACGGGTGCGCACCATTCTGCTGGACCATGGCGACGACCCGGAAGTTTTTGTTGTCACGCCTGGTTGATTGAGCCATGAAAAGAAGCACGGCATTGCAGCCTTTGTCGCGTGAGCACCACACAGCGCTTGTTCTGGCCAAGGCTTGTGAGCGTGCTGCAAAATCAGGCAACAAGGGGCTGATACAAACAATCTGCCAGCGCGCCATACAGGCATTTGCTGATGAATTGGAGCCGCACTTCCACATCGAGGAGCAGTCTTTTCTGCCGCTTCTGTGCAGCGCTGAAACGCAGCCGCTTTCTGAACGGACAAGAGCAGATCATCAACAGCTACGCTCACTGCTTGATGGGTTGCGGCAGAATAATTCCGAGGCATTGGACAATTTTGGCAAATGCTTATCGGTACACGTTCGATTCGAGGAAAGAGAGCTCTTTCCGGCGATAGAATGTTTGCTGCAGGAGGAGGATGGGGATAAAGGGGGATAAAGAGGGGGATAAATGGGACGCACCTTTTTTATGAAGTAGGTGGAAGAAACATGATAAATGACCTTTGGGTACAGAGGCGCGGGATTGACAGTTTGAATATATGCACTCATAACCGCATGATTTTGATTTGGTGCGCTTGACTGGCAAATTTGACCATGCTTATATTGCGACTATGCGCCGTACGGTAATCGTTACGGATTTGTGTTCAAGTCAAACATTGGAAGGGAGATTGCCTGATGAAACTAAAAGAATTTGTTTTGAATGTCGCTTTCATGGCAGTGCTTCTTCCTGCGTTTGTATGGGCACATGAACCTGCAGTAGAGTGGGCGGCAAAGCATGCAGGTAATTATTCTAAGGCTTTTTCCGCCATCGATTCATCAGGCAATACCTATGTGGCATCTTCTCATGATGGTGTCTACACGACTATAAAGCACGATGCCAATGGCGCTGAGCTATGGGCCAAGGAATATGTCAGTGGTAATTGGGACAGCGTGATGGGTATCGCCGTAGATTCATCAGGAAATGCATATATTACAGGGTCTGGCCATGCAGGTTTGTATTTTGATTATATTACGATCAAGTACGATACCCACGGCAATGAAATATGGGTCAGGAGATATGATGGCGGGAGGTATGACATGCCTCATGCGATCACAGTGGATTCCACAGGCAATGTATATGTCACAGGGGCAAGTGACCAGGGAAGGCCTGGCGACTGGACCTCCCCCCTTGCCTATGTGACTGTGAAATACGACACGAATGGGAACCTGTTGTGGGATGTCAGTTATTATTATGGCTCTCAAGATGTCCCCGAAGATATCACTGTGGATGCATCAGGCTATGTATATGTGACGGGCAGGAGCTGGGGTGGTGGGCAGTGGGGCTGCAATGAAGCGCATAATGACTATGCAACCGTCAAATATGATGCAAGTGGGCATCAGTTATGGGCTAAGCGGTATAACGGCCCGGGAGGCTGTGGTAATGGCTGGGGTAATTATAATGATCTGGCTCATGACCTCGCTGTCGATGCGGCTGGTAATGTGTATGTTACTGGTGAAAGTTATCATGATGGGATCACTGACTATGCAACTATAAAATATGATGCCGGCGGGAACGAATTGTGGGTGAAAAGATATGACCGGGGCGTTGCCAGATCCGTGGCTGTTGATATGGCGGGTAATGTCTATGTTACAGGGCGCTGGTTTGATATTCGCGGCTACGCCACCATCAAATATGATGCCAGCGGGAATGAGTTATGGCTAAGAACATTCAGCAGTGGAGAGAGCGAGCCATTTTCAGTCAAGTTGGATACGTTCTCAAACGTCTATGTAACAGGGAATGACTATACTGCCGGAAAAGACTTCTTCACGATAAAATACGATACCAGCGGGACCGAATTATGGGCCAAACGGTATGACAGCTGCGGCGAAGACCACCTTCCTTCTCTTGCCATGGATTCGCACAACAATGTATACGTAACAGGATCCATCCTGGGGCAGGCACTTGTTACCGTAAAATATAACCAGATCGATCCAGGCGCGCCATCCGCGCCGAGGGATCTGACAGCCACAGTTTTTTCATCAAGCCGCATTGATCTTTCCTGGACGGATAATTCTACTGAAGACGGATTTAAGGTGCTGAGATCAACATCAGCGACGGGTTATTATGGTGTGGTTGCGGCCCTTCAGTCCAATTCGACAAGCTATCACGATACAGATCTTTCCGCAGATACTAGCTATTATTATAAGGTAGTGGCGTTCAATGCCGCTGGAGCCTCTGATTATGCCAATCTGGCAGGGAGTAGCGGTTGTGGTGCCGCTTATGTCGCAAGTGCCACCACCTTGCCTTTGCCGCCGGATGCTGTGGCACCAGTCATTACATATGCTGTAGACCCGGTTCCCAATGCAAATGGCTGGAACAATACGGATGTAACGGTTTCTTTTACATGCAGTGATCCTATGCCAGGATCGGGCATTGCGTCATGCCCTGCTCCAGTAACGGTTACCACAGAAGGCGCCGGACAGGTAATCGCTGGCACGGCTATTGATAATGCAGGCAATACTGCAAGTGTCTCGGTCACACTCAATATTGATAAGACGCCGCCCAGCATAATCATCAATAATCCGCAGCAAACCATTTGGCCACCTACCAGCAAAACGGTTAATGTGAATCTGTCCGGATCCATTTCAGACTTGCTGCCTGGGGTAATTTCTGCTTCTTATGTTGTGCATGATGAATATGACATTGTAAATCCTTCCGGTGCTGTGACACTGACTCCAGAGGGCAGTTTTGATTTTACGGTATCACTGGTTGCATCGAGGCTGGCTACGGACATGGACGGCAGGACATACACCATTTTTATAACGGCAGCTGATGCCCATGGGAATATGGCAACCGCAACTCCACTAGTAATTGTACCGCACGATCAAAGCGGTTTATAAGCTGAAACCACGCGTCTTTACAGTCACCTGATCAAAGGCCAATGGAATCATAATGTTTATTTTAATTCCGTCAGGTGCGCTGGGCTGGATTGACCTGAGCCCATGCCCCCCGACCATGGCCGTGAACCCGTTTCCGAGGATGGAGAATGACAACTGGGCTTGCGGTGCAATGCATGGGCGATCCCAGCCAGCCGTGGAGCAAGGTGCTGTTGCAATAGGCGCGTGCGTCCCATGGGAACCCGATGACAAGGAATGAAATGAAACAAGCTGAGGAAATCCGCTATATAGCCCGGCCAGGCGGAATCGCAAGCTTGGGCCTTCAGCGTTATTACTGCCTATGCCGCCATGACGACGAGCAGCGCGCGCGGAGTGGTAAGGGATGTGCCGCAGTTGGAAATCACGAGTAGCAAGTATCAGCAAAATCAGCACAAATACAAACGGCGGCATCATGCCGCCGTTTGTACTGTATATCAATCGTGGCTAGATAACGCGTTTACGCCGCGCTGCCGCCAGACCGGCCATGCCGATTCCGAACAGGGCAAGGCTGATCGGTTCGGGTACAGTGCCGCCTCCGCCAATATCGTCGATCGGATCAAATGAAGAATTGAACTGCCAGGCCAGGATGTCATGGTTACCATAGGCGGCGCCGGTGCCTGAGGTGAAGCCGACAAAGGCGTTGGTTGTGCCGAGGATGGTTGTGAGATCAACGGTATGGCTCAACAGCGCGCTTATGGGGCGGGAGGCGCCTTCACCCTGGGCAAGGCGGACTTCCAGGGTATCGGTTGCGCCATTGTAATCGACCCAGCTGGTCCATATGGCGCCATTGTTCATGCGGTCGACATTGCCTGCCCCGGTAGAGAGATTGGCCTGTAGCACGGAGTCAATGTTACCGCTGAGGTTGATGCCCACGTGGTTGCCGTTGAACTCATCCCACCCGCCATTGTTCCAGGTATCGAATTCAATGCCTACGCTATTGCCAAGCCCGGAATAGCCTATGCCACCGCCGGCTCCCCCCGCAGTATTGGAGACGGTCTGGACAGTGAACACGATGCCATCCGCACCGCAACCGTCACCATCACATATTCCCCCTGAATTATAGATGCGGAAGCGAAAGGCGCTGCTGAAGGAGGCGTCCGCGGCCAATGACACCGCGCTGGTGGAAAAGGCCGATCCGCTTTGCCCCCCCAGGGCCGGTGTCAAACGTAATACTTTGCGGCTCGCATCATCAGTGACGGGCGCCGCGGCATTACCGTTGATTTGCAGACCCGCGGAGCTGGAAAAGTCGGTGAACAGGATGGTGGTCGCCCCGGCGGGTTGTATAGCCGAGAGTAACAATGCAGCCGTGGCGGCGGAAAATACCGAAATCTGTGATTTCATAGGTTGATCCTCTTTCTTTGTTGTTGTTTAGATCTATAAGCAAATACAATGCCACACTATATATTCCTATATTTTTCAAAAATATATCATTTATATGCGGTTATTGTATTGTTAAAGTGTAAATTTATTCGACACATCCTGCCCATACCAGATTCAGGCAGGTAGCACCTCATCTTCAGATGCTCGACAACCTGCTATCCGGCGAGGATTTCGTCCAGCGGAGTCAGCGCGATCTCGGCGCGAAACAGCAGCGCACCTTCGTTGATTAACCCGAAACAGGCGTAGACATGCCGGTTAGCGCCTGATTTGCCCAGCCCCTTGCTGGCCGGGATGATCTCGGGGTCGCCCACCAGCAGTTGCAGCATGTCGTTGCTGCGCAGTCCTGCCAGGGCCACGCGATCGATGGAAAAGCCGTGGGCGGTATAGACCAGCGGATCGCGTTCGAAGTCGTGTCCGAGCTGGCGGGCGCGTTCGAGCAGGGCGCAGGAGATCAGGCTGACCGGGAAGGTCTCCGGGAACTGCACCCGGTCTTCGAGTTCATCGAAATAGACCGTCTGATCGGCCAGAGAACCGGCCAGGAAGTTCTTGGCGTTTCCGGTGTTCATGTACTTGCGCTTGAGAAAATAGGGCTGGTCAGTGAGCCGGCTGCGGTCGCCGAATGCCCGCCGCGATGGCGCCAGTGGTGCGGGCAGGTCCGCCAGAAACAGCGGCTGGCGAGACTCGCGCTTGTTGCCAATGAGCACGATGGTATTGTCCCTGCGGATGACCACCCGGTTACTGAGGGTCGCATTGCCGTCCCTGCGGAACTGCGACTTCGTTATCTCCACCTGAAAGCTCTCGCCGGGCCGCACCACGCTGGCGAAGGTGAACTGGTAATTGCTGAAGCGCAGCCCCTCCTGGGCGATCAGCGCCATTTCGCCATGCGCCTCGCGCCAGCGGCGGATCCGCTCTTCGATCAGGCATTCAAGCTGAAAGCCCAGCGCGATGGGGCCGCCGAAAGGATTGTTGCGAATGCGCGACCACTTATTGTGGTCGTGAAACAGATTGAAGTCGTCGGTGGAGTTGCGGGCGGCATCCAGATGAATCGGCAAAAATACGAAGGATTCCGCCTGGTCTGCTGATTTCATGGATTGCCCCCCGTGTCAGTGGCTACGAATGCCTACATCCGACAGGATACCACCATGTTGGTGAAGATAGGGTGCGTTCCCGGCGAGCCCCGTTATCCGGTTCGCCGGCGTGCCAAAAAAAGGGGGTGGGTGATGCTGCCGGCCTCGAAACCCGCGCCGACACCGGCCGGATAGGCGCAGATCACTGACCCTGTGGGTTGCAATAGATTGCATCATACCCCCATACAACTTATAATCGGCAGCTCAAAAACCTCGGTAGATCAATCCCATAGCCTCGATAAAGATTCCCAGCAGTATCAAACCACTCATTGAAGACGGTCTGGTTGACGATGTCATCCGTCAGCTCAAAAGCGGCAAGGAGGCTACGGTCTATCTGGTTCGCTGTGGTGGAGAAATCCGCTGCGCCAAAGTCTATAAAGAAGCCAATAAACGCAGCTTTCGCCAGGCCGTTGAGTACCAGGAGGGCCGCAAGGTGAAAAACAGCCGTCGCGCCCGCGCGATGGAAAAGGGCTCGCGCTATGGCCGCAAAGAGAAAGAATCCGCCTGGCAATGCGCCGAGGTGGATGCGCTCTATCGCCTGGCTGCCGCAGGTTTGCGTGTACCACAGCCCTATGGATTTTTCGAAGGCGTATTGCTGATGGAAATGGTGGCCGATGCCGATGGCGATGCCGCCCCGCGCCTGGCCGATGTGGACCTGATGTCTGAACAAGCCGTGGAATACCATCGCATGTTGATCGGTCAGGTGGTGCGCATGTTATGCGCCGGGTTGGTCCACGGCGATTTGTCCGAGTTCAATATTCTGATCAGCGCCAACGGCCCGGTGATCATCGATCTGCCCCAGGCGGTTGATGCCGCAGGCAACAATCACGCCGGCCGAATGCTGGAGCGCGATGTCGAGAACCTGGCAAATTATTTGGGCCAATTCGCCCCGGAATTGCGCGGCACTGACTACGGCAAAGAAATCTGGAATCTCTACGAAGCCGGCATGCTCACCCCCGAAACACCGCTCACAGGCCGCGTTGAGCAGAGCACCGAGCTTGCCGACGTGGATGCCATATTGAAAGAAATCGAAGACGTGCGCGCAGAGGCGCTTCGTCGGCAGGAGAGGCTCAAAGCCCAAGATTCAGGCCCATAAAGTTAGCAAGATTCCAATTCTACCCAGTGAAGCAAGGTTGGGTTACTCGTCTTGCAGGCTGACCACATTCGACGCTGTAGGTTGGAAGGCTCATCAGATCGACCTTCTGCATCAACCACTCAGACAACGACGGTGCAATTGCGTCCGCTGTGCTTCGCCTGATAGAGGGCCTTGTCGGCCCGCAGGAACAGTGACTTGTCGTTGTCATCGGCTTGCAGGGTGGCAACCCCCAGGCTGACGGTCATGGTGATGGCCTTGCCATAGCAATAGCTTTCATTAGTGGCGACTGTCTTGCGTATCCTCTCGGCAACCTTTTTGGCGCCTTTGAGGTTGGTATCGCTGAGTACGATGACATATTCTTCGCCGCCATAGCGGAAGGCGAAGTCGATCGAGCGGATGGAGGTCTGGATAATATCGGCACAGGCCCGTATCAGGCAGTCGCCTGTGGCGTGACCATGGGTATCGTTGATATTTTTGAAGTGGTCGATATCCAGTACGATGAGTGACAGGGTCTTGTCATCATGGCGCTGCGCCAGTTTGACCTCCCTGAGCAGGGTTTCATCCAGGGCGGCGCGATTGTTCAATCCGGTCAGGGCATCCTTTTTCGCTTCCTGCAGGGCCTGGCGATACAGGAAGGCGTTGCGCAAGGGGTAGATCAGGATGCACAGCAGGTTTTCCAGCAATGACAATTCGGCCTTGCTGAATCGTTTCTCCTTGGTCAGGGTGATGGTGCCGAGCGGCTCCCCTTTGAGTTCCATGGTGTATTGACAGGAGTGCCGGGTCTTGACGCCAAAGTCATATGCCATGTGATAGTGTGGACTGCTGAACGAGAGGCTGCGGATCGGCAGGATGGCGCTGGCTTCCCGGGCGAAGAGCTCCAGTATGGTCTGGGGTTCCAGGGTGGCCTGGAGTATATTGCCCAATACCAGCAGATGATTGTCTGCCTGCTCCAGTGACTCAAGACTGTGAGTCAAGGTGCTGATGGCTGAAATATCCATGGTTTTCATGGCGCGCACGTCTTTGGATGCATTGCTTGCTAAGGCCATAATCTACACACTCCCTGATGTTTCGTCTATGAACTGTGAAGCGAAAAACATGCCATATCGTGTCAGTTTTATGTAATTATCGACAAAACAATAGTCTATAACCATAACTAAAATCAAGCTAAAATCAGTTGTCAGAATATTGGCGTTTTACCCTGCAAGTGGTTTCCGCTCAGTGTAGGGTATTGCCGGTGGCAGGGTGGGGGCGATCTTCGCCCTGTGGATGATTCGCCGGGCGTCCGTTAATACTACCGGGTGCGGGTGTTGCTGTGAGGGGGGAGGATGAGCATTGGCTACGACGGCTGAACGACTGGAAATCAAATCCGAATTCGATCTTGAACAGGTGCTGCATCATCAGATGGCGACACCGGCGTCATTTCTGGGAGAAATCCTGGTTGAACAGGGTTCAATAACCCGAGAGATACTGCAGCGGGTGCTGGAGCGGCAAAAAGAGGTGCCGGGCCGGCATCTGGGTGATCTGCTCATCGAGATGGGTTTCACCACCACAGAACAGATCAACATTGCCCTGGGCAGCAAGCTGGGCATCCCTTATGTCAAACTCAGTGAATTCGATATCGATCCCAAGGCCATTGCCATGCTGCCGGCCGATATCGCCCTGCAATATAACGTCCTCCCGCTGGCGCTGATCAAAAAACGCCTGATCGTGGCCACTGAAAACCCCTTTGACTGGGAAGCCATGGACGTGGTGCGCTTTCATGTCAATTGCAATGTCGAAATGGTGCTGTCTTCGGCCAATGACATCAGTCTGGCGTTGAGCCGCTATTATAGTAACAATCATGATGTAGAGCTGCTGGATGAGTTGAGCGCCGGTCAGATTGATCCCGACCAGGTGTCGGTCATGCCCGAGGGCGAGCAGGCGCCGCTGGAGATTGAACCGCAGGAGGCGATGCGCAAGCCAGTGGTGCGCCTGCTCAATGCCTTGCTGATGCAGGCGGTGATCCGCCAGGCGTCGGACATCAATATCCGGCCGGAAAAACACCGGATCAATATCTATTACCGGGTGGACGGCAAGTTGCAGTTTGTGCGCTCCCTGCACAAGGGATTGCTGCTGCCGCTGGTCAGCCGCATCAAGATCATCTCCCAGATGGATATCGCCGAACGGCGCCTGCCGCAGGACGGCCATGCCCGTCTGGTGCATGATGATAATGTCATCGATTTGCGCATGTCGGTGATCCCGACTGTCAATGGCGAGAGCGTGGTGATACGGCTGCTGGACAAGGAAGTGGGGGTGAAATCGCTGGATCATCTGGGTTTTCAGGCAAACGATCTGGCCGAACTGCGCCGGCTGATCAGCAAGTCATACGGTATTCTGCTGGTGACCGGCCCGACCGGTTCGGGCAAGTCGACCACGCTGTATGCCTTGCTGAATGAGATCAAGAAATGCGAGCCCCATATCATTACCGTTGAAGACCCGGTGGAGTACAACATCGATGGCGTGGAACAGATAAAAATCTCGACCGCCACGGGTTATACCTTCGCCGAGGCGCTGCGCCATATTCTGCGGCACGACCCCGATGTGATCATGGTGGGCGAGATCCGCGACATGGAAACGGCGAAGATCGCCAACAAGGCGGCATTAACCGGACACCTGGTGTTGAGCTCGGTGCATACCAACGACGCGGCCAGCACCATTACCCGGCTGGTCGATATGGGTGTCGAACCCTATCTGCTCGCGACCACTCTCCTGGGTGTGCTGGCGCAGCGCCTGGTCCGGGTGAATTGCACCCATTGTCTGGTCGAGGAACAGGTCGATCCCGTGGTACGCCAGCAACTGGGCATTGCGTCGGAAGAGCGGTTCCATGTCGGCAAGGGCTGTCCGGCCTGCAATTACTCCGGTTACCATGGCCGGACCATTGTCTATGAATTACTGCCGGTGACCCGCGAGATCGCCAATCTGGTGCGGCGTTCACCGGATGCCCAGGACATCAAGCAGTGCGCCATTACGCAAGGCATGAACACCCTGACGCACAATGCCCTGACACTGGCGCGCCAGGGGCGGACTTCGATTGAAGAGGTTTATGCCACGCGGCTGGATTAGCAGGCTGAGATAACCGGGGTACTTGCCATTTTCTGCGCCGAGAATGCCTGGCCGGTGCTGCCCTTGCTGTCCGGGCCCAGCAAATAGAGATACAGCGGCATGATCGCCTCGGGTTCGGCCAGTGTGATCACGTCGCCCCCGGGGTAGGCCTGGGCGCGCAGCGCGGTTCTCACCGGGCCGGGGTCGAGGCTGTTGACGCGGATCGCGGTGCTGTTTTCCAGTTCGTCCGCCAGGATCTGCACCAGGCCCTCGATGGCGAATTTACCGACACCGTAGGCACCCCAGTAGGCGCGGCCCTTGCGGCCGACCTCATCGCCGGTGAAGACGATGGAGGCATCGGCGGATTTTTTCAGCAACCTGAGGCAGGCGCGGGTCAGCAATAAGGGTGCGTTGAGATTGACCTGCATGACCTTGCCCCATTGCACCAGGCTGTAGAGTTCCAGCGGGGCGAGTTGACCCAGGATGGCGGCATTGTGCAGCAGGCCATCCAGGCGGCCGAATTCCCCTTCCAGGACATCCGCCATCTTCTCGTATTCCTCGGGCGGTGCCTTTCCCAGATCAAGCAGAAAAATGGCGGGTTGCGGATGACCGGCCTGCTCGATTTCGTCATAGATAACCTCGAGCTCTTTCTTCTTGCGGCCCACCAGTATGACCGTGGCGCCGTAAGTGGCAAAGGTTTTGGCGGCGCAGGCGCCGATGCCACGATTGGCGCCGGTCACCAGGATAATCCGGCCCTGCAATAATCCAGCTGGCGGTGTATAGATGTCGGTCATGGGTTTTCCGTGGTCACGGTGTCTACTGATTTCCAGCAGCATACCGTTTTAATGACAGTTTATGAAAAAGTTTCTTTTCCCGCCGGGCGGTTTTCCAGGCGATCCATAATTTGCGTAACGGCGTGAGCGCAATGCGATGTTCCATGACATTATAGCCGTCACGGGCAATCTCTCTGAGTATGGCCAGATAGATTTCCGCCATGATCAGGCCACTGCGTTGCGCATAGCGGTCGCCGGCGGGCAGGGCGGCAAAGGCCTGCTGGTAATAGTCTTCGGCGCGTGATACCTGAAATCCGACCAGTTCGCGAAATGCCGGTGAATCGCGGTGATGGAGAATATCCGCCGGGCTGACATTGAAGCGCGCCAGTTCATCCAGGGGCAGATAGATACGGTCCCGCGAGGCATCCTCGCGGATATCGCGCAGGATGTTGGTCAGCTGAAAGGCCATGCCCAGCAGATGGGCGTATTTCAGCGTGCGGCGGTCCTGCACGCCGAAGATTTCCGCCGCCATCAGGCCGACCACGGCCGCGACGCGATGGCAATACAGGCCAAGATCCTTGAAGCTGGCATAACGGTGCCGATCGAGATCCATTTCCATGCCGTCGATGATCTCCAGGAAATATTCCTGTGGCAGATTGAAGGTACTGATGGCAGGCTGCAGGGCCTGGGTCACCGGATGTTGTGGCGTACCCAGGAAGCAGCGCCCGATTTCCTCGCGCCACCAGGCGAGTTTGATGCGCGCCAGCTGGGTGTCATGGCATTCATCCACCACATCATCCACCTCGCGGCAGAAGGCATATAACGTGGTAATGGCCTGACGCTGGTGTCGGGGCAGAAACAGAAAGCTGTAATAAAAACTCGAGCCGCTGCGCGCCGCCTTGTCCTGGCAGTATTGATCGGGTGTCATGGTGATTCTTGCTGTAGTGGAAATTGGCGGGTTTCGCTTTGACCCCGCATTGAAATAGTCTTTATAGTACGCATATGTCGCAACGATGTGTACCGGTACTTTGAAAAACAGGCATTCATGAATACCAGGATTGTGATGGCGTTGAAATGGTATGCAATCGAGAAATAGATTGACACCATTTTGCTCGGCATGTTGTTGGGCCTGGGTCTGGGCATCGCCTTCAGCAAGAAGGAAATGCCGAAATATACGGGTCCATCCGACCTTGACGCGGCCCGCCAGTCGCTGGATGGCTCCACGCAGTCGATCCGGCAGGGCATGAAGAACATGCTGCCTTAAGGGTTATTCCTCTGTTTTGCTTTCTACGATTTTTGGCGCCATTTCAATCTGCTCGAGCCCGCCAAGCTCCTTGCTGGTATTGAGCCCCAGTTCGGTGAATTTGCGGACGCTGGGCATAATGCGCGTGTCATAGGAGCCGACCGCCCTGTTATAGCTGGAGACGCTGGCCTCCAGGCTGCGGCCCAGTTTGGAGAGATGTTCGGAGAAGGTGGCGAGCCGGCCATGGAGTTCCTCGCCGATCTGACGTATCCGTTCGGCGTTTTCCGCCAGGGCCTCCTGACGCCAGCCGTAGGCAACGGCACGCAGCAGGGCGACAAAGCTGGTGGGCGTGGCCAGCACCACTTTCTGTTGCAGGGAATATTCCAGCAGCTCACGGTCCTGTTCCAGTGCGCTGCCGAGAAACTGGTCGCCCGGGATGAACAGCACCACGAAATCCGGCGCCTGCTTGAACTGGCTCCAGTAGGCCTTGCCGGCCAGTTCCTTGACCCGCTCGCGCACCTTGCGGGCATGATGCAGCAGATGGCGGTTGCGCGTTTCATCATCACCCGCCTCCATCGCGTTCAAATACGCATCCAGCGGTGTCTTCACATCGACGACGATCTCCCGCCCGCCGGGCATGCGGATGATCATGTCCGGCCGGATATCGCCTTCATCGGTACGGGTGTGCTCCTGCTCGTAGAAATCACAGTACTCCACCATGCCGGACAGTTCCGCCAGGCGCCGCAGCGTCATTTCACCCCATTGTCCGCGTACCTCGGGGCGGCGCAGCGCCTGGACCAGGTTGCGGGTTTCACCCTGCAGGGCCTGTTGGGTGTGTAGCAGTGTTTCCAGGTGTTTGCTCAAGGCGCCGTAGGCCTCCTTGCGTTCCTTTTCCATGAGCTGAATCTGCCGGTCGGATTTTTCCATGGTTTCACGCAAGGGTTTGAGCAGGTTTTCGATGGATTTTTCCTTTTGATCCATCTCACCCTGGGCCTTGATGTGCAGTTGCTTCAGATTTTCCTGGGCGAGTTTCAAAAACTCTTCATTGCTGTTTCGCAGTGCCTGGCCGGACAGGGCGCTGAAGGTGGCGCTCATCTGTTCGCGGGCGTTCTCCAAGGCGGCGAGGCGTTCGCGATGATGTTCGGCGTCGGATTCCTGGGTGACCTGTAGCCGGGTGTTTTCCTGGCGCAACTGCGCCAGCCGGTGCTGCATGCGCCAATAGACAAACAGGCCGCCGAGCAGGCCGGTAAGCACCATGCTGATGATGAAGGTTGGCAAGGTTATCTGAGCCATGGTGAGCTGTTAACGGGCGCCATGGTTCGTCAGGCGGTCGACCCACACCAGGATATCGTGCGGGTTGCTGATCATGCCATCGGCGCCCCAGTACTCCGGGGTTTCATCGGAACCGATATACCCGAACAGTGCGATCAGGGTATGCATGCCGGCGCGGTTGCCTGCTTCGATATCGCGCTGGGCATCGCCGATGTACAGGCATTGCCCGGCCGCGCTTCCCGCCAGATTACAGGCGTGCAGCAAGGGGGCGGGATGAGGCTTGCGTTGCTCGACGGTATCACCGCTCACCACGCAACGGGTCCGCCGGTAGAGATCGAGCGCCTGGAGCAGTGGATCGGTCAGCCAGGCCGGTTTGTTGGTGACGACTCCCCAGTTCATGCCGCGTTGTTCGATGGTTTGCAATACCTCCTCCATGCCCGGAAACAAGCGGGTGCGCCGGGCGATATGCCGGCGGTAATGATCAAGAAAGCGCTGCCGCAGCCCGGCAAAGCGCGTGTCATCGTCAGTCATGTCAAAGCCGAACGAGACGATGGCCGCAGCGCCATGGGAAACCACCGGGCGGATGGTTTCATAAGTCCGCGGCGGCTGTCCTTCTTCCATCAGGATGGCGTTGAGGGCATCGGCCAGGTCCGGCGCCGTGTCCAGCAGGGTGCCGTCCAGATCAAAGAGCAGGGTGTGCAACCGGTCAGTCATTACGGATGGCATGAACCAGATAGTTGACGGACACATCTTCATCAAGGCGGTATTGCCTGGTCAGCGGGTTGTAGCTCATGCCGCTCAGGTGCTGCAGTGCCAGGCCCGCCGCGCGCATCCACTCCGACAACTCGGAGGGGCGGATGAAGCTGCCGTAATCATGTGTGCCCTTGGGCAGCATGTGCAGCAGGTAT
>Ga0154729_1043_pt1 | contig 16369 bp, 14 predicted proteins | sample Rifle2008BG16ft_FD_105737 | JGI IMG/M metagenome (GOLD analysis project Ga0154729, IMG submission 105737) | Gammaproteobacteria bacterium RBG_16_57_12
TAGCTGGTCGATCCGTTGCCTGGCCTCTTGTTCCGGGTTTCCCATGTTCCTTGGCTGCGTTGCATTCGTTGAGGTGTTTCAAACCCTACAGATCATACCCATGGCAGAGGGGGTGGTAAAGGAAACAATGGGGAATGACGTGCAGTGCAATGGCTAAGGCGGGCTGATACTGCCCAGCAGCTCCTGCAAGTGGGGCTGCATGCGCCGGACACTGTCGCGGCCGACTTCGATGGCCTCGCCGGCCCGCTCAAATTCCAGCAGTCCGATGTTGCCCACGCGGGGCCGGATCAGGACCTCCGGCGGGTCGCCGGCCATGCGGCTGCGGGTGATGCGATCCTGCATGATGGCCAGCGAGCCTGTCAGGACATCGAACAATCCGGGGGGGTGTGATCCGGGTTCGAACAGATACGGCAGATACGCGCCGGCGCGTTGTTTCAGTTCACTGGAGATCTTGTCGAGCAGGGTGGCCTCGACGCCGTTTTTGTCCCACTGTTCCTGATACTTGACGTTCTGGCGAAAATGCCGGCCCAGCATGCCTTCGTTCACATTCACGGCGATCACGAAATTTGCGCCCATGGCCCGGCACAGGGAGATCGGCACCGGGTTGACCAGGCCGCCATCCACCAGCCACTGGCCATCGACCTGCACCGGAGTGAATATGCCGGGCAGGGCCGCCGAGGCACGGATGGCTTCGGTTACCGGCCCCTCACGCAGCCACAGCTCATGACCGGTGAGTAATTCCGTGGCGACGGCGGCAAAGGGTTTGGGAAGATTTTCGATCCGTGCTTCCGTGAGATACTCATTGACGAGTTCCATCATGCGCTTGCCTTCGATGAACCCGCCGCCCAGCAACAGCTTGATATCGAGATTGCGGAGAAAATCCATTTTATTAAGACTGCGGGCAAAGGATTCCAGCGGGTCAAGATTACCCGCCACATAGGCCGCGCCGATCATGGCGCCCATGGAGGTGCCGCAGACGATATCCGGTTCGATGCCGATGGCGGCCAGTTCTTTGAGCACACCGATATGCGCCCAGCCGCGGGCGGCGCCGCCGCCGAGGGCGATACCGAGGATGCGACGATCTTCTGATACCGATTGCCGCGGTTTGGGCATTAACGACAATCCTTACTGCCAGGGAAAAACACGTTACCGGGGCCGTGGGAGGGTCTCCTCACGGCACAATACTCTGCACGCCGGTGCATCAAACAATCCCCCGTTAAGAACTCGGGGGCAAAGATTATCAAGCGGGGAGTATAACGTCTTCGGCCTGCGGACCTTTCTGGCCATCCGTTACCGTAAACTCTACGCGCTGCCCTTCATTCAGGGTGCGGAAGCCATCGCCACGGATCGACCGAAAATGCACGAAGACATCGCCGCCCTTTTCTCGTTGTATGAATCCATAACCCTTGGAGTTATTGAACCACTTGACAGTACCGACTTCACGCTCAGACATAATGTATAACCTCAATAAGGAGAGAAGCATTCCCCTCCTGTCTTGTTACATAACACTGGTACGCCCGGATCCTGGTTCATCACGCAGGGCGTGAGGAACCGCTGCGGGACGCCTCATTACTCTAGCACGCACCCTGGAGCAATCAAAGTGCTCCGCTTAATGCCGGCCCAACTGGCTATCCACCCCTGCTGTTCAACTGGGGTTTTTAGGATGATAGCTACAGGGGTTGCTGCAGTGCGGCCGGGGGAGTAACCAACAAGCCCTTGCGGTAATAGGCCAGGGCGTCGACCGCATCACCCGTCAGTTCATGCAGATTGCCCAGCTCCCTGTAGATATCCGCCCAGTCCGGCTCCAGACCCTGGGCCGCTTCCAGATAGGCGCGCGCCTTGCCCCATAAGCGGGTCCGTATGCAGATCCTGCCCAGGGTCAGCAGTAGCGCGGCGCTCATGGCATGATCCTTAAGCCAGTGTTCGGCGACGACCAGCATCTTCTGCGGCTGAGGAATTTCCACCTGGCCATACAGATACACCAGGCCGTCATCCCAGCGCCGCTCGAGGGCCTCGCGCAGCAAGGACTCCGCCTCCTCATGCCGGGCATGGGCCAGCAATTGTCCGGCATACAGGCGGATAAAGGCCGCGTCATAGAGCAAAGCCCCCGGCAGCCTGTTCCAGATATTCTGTAGCTGATCCGGACTGCCTGCGCGGATAGCCTGCAGCATCAGCGCCTGGTAGCACTGGCGGGTAAGATCATCCAGCTCGGCCTCCTCGAACACCTTGTGCCTGAGCAGGCTGGGCAGGAGATTTTCCAGTTGCGGCCAGTCATGCAGTTCCAGATACACCTGGCCGAGCAGCTTCAGCAGCTGCGGGTGCTGGGGCGCAAGCTGTTGCAGATGCAGCAGCGTGGCCAGGGCCTGTTCCAGACGCTGCGCCTCCGCCAGCAGGTTGGCCTGGGCCAGCCCGATGGCAAACTCTTCACGCGGGCTGGCCTCATAGGCCTGTTTGATATAGTTGTCACGCCGGTCTGGGGCGCCCTGCGCCTGTGCCGCGCGCGCCGCCGCCAGATAGTTTGGCAATGACGTCGGCGTGGCGCCGGCATGTTTCACCAATTGTTTTTCCGCCTTTTTCCAGCGCCCCTCCTGCAGGAGTATCAGTCCCTTGTTCAGGGCGCGGTAGGCTCTGGATGTCTGGCGGACTTGACGCCAGCGTTTGATCCTGGCCGGCAGATTCCACGCGTTGCCCACAAATCTCACCAGATAATACCCGGCCGCAAAACCGAGCAGCAGCGTCGCCGTGAACAGGGTAAACGTCATTTCCACTGTCCAGCCGCCAACATTGATCAGCACATAACCCGGCTGCTCGAGAGCCACTATCGCCAGCAGCACCGCCGCGATCAGGATCACGATGAACAGGATCAGCCATCTCATACCATTACCCCGAGTGCGCCGGTGTCACAAAGATGCCGGCCATGGACGAAGCGTCATGGCGCGAGGAAGTCTGTCGCGCCTGGCGTTGGCGAAACTCCTGCAATAGCCGCAGGGATTCGGAAATGTCCGGCAGGTTCACGCTAATCGTACTGTCGTGCAGGCGAGCCAGGGCCTCCACGATCGCCCTGGTTTCCTGGGCGTCGGGATCAAAGTAGCGCCGAGCCCAGTCTTGCGCTGCCTGCAGATTGTCGCGCCATATCGAAGTCTGCCCTTTCAATAGAGCCAGGCGTGCGCTCTCCAGCTTGTGTTGTAAATTGAGATAGAGAAACTCTTCCTGCTCCGGTGGCAGCAGGGGTGCGATTGCCTTGCCATCATGACGTATCACCACCAGCGTCTTGATTTCCTGCCACAGGGAGAGAACAAAGCGTTTCCAGAACGGCTGTGCCTGCTCAGCTTCCCCAGGCCGCTGTTCGGGCATGGCCATGCGCCGCCCCTGCATCGGCAGACCGGTTACGGTTTTGCTCAGAGCGCTGATTTGCGCCGAGAGCCCGGTGATGTCCGGTTCATCCACGCCTTCCAGCACCGCGATCTCCTGCGCCAGTTGCTGACGCACGGCTTGCAGACCCGGTTCTTTCAGTTGCTTGAGTATCTTGTCGGCCTGGCGCAAGGGATATAATGCCGTGGACTTGTCGCCATTGAGCAGGAGATGATCGTTGGCGATGCGCAGGAGATATTCCGCCTCGGTCAGGGCCCACTGACGGGAGCTGTTGCCCGCCAGGGCGCGCAGTTCCACCACGGCTTCGGACAAATCCTTTTCGACCTGCTGCATGTGCTGTAATTGCTGCAGCAGTTCCTGTTGCTGCTGTGTGAACTGCTGACGCTGCTCGCTCAGCATCTGTACATACTGATCGAGCTGTTGCTGCTGACCATCCAGTGTGGCGGTCAGTTGGCGCCAGAAATAGACCGCGCTGATGGCCACGCAGATCGCCAGCACCAAGGCCAGATTGCCGGGCCAATGTTTTTTGTGCTCGGCCTTGCCCGCCATGCTTTGGGCAGGCTGAACAGCGGGGGCGGTTTTATCAATGACGCTGTTGTCAGCGGGATGTTCATGTTCCGCCATGGACGGCTCCTTCTCTACGACGGCGCGCCCCGAGATGCCAGGCCTTTATTGCCGCCAGGATCGCCTCGTCACTCGCCTGCGCGGCAACAATCGGGGGAATACGCATGCCCAGTTCGGTCGCCAGCGCGGCGCCCGCGGCGCTGACCACCACCAGCGGGCTATTGCATAACAGCTCTTTGCCACTATGACCGATCAGTTCAAACAAATTACGGATTCCTTCATTGCTGGTCGTGACGACTATATCGACCTCGCCCTGTTGCCAGCGCTTGATGAGCGGTGCAACATCAACATCGGGTTTGATGCGGCGGTAACACTCGGCATATTCGACCTGCGCGCCGCGTCGGGTCAAGGTCAGGGCGAGATGCTCTCGGCCGCCCTCGCCACGGAAGATCACGATGCGTTTGCCGGATACCTGTTGCAGTGCCTTCATCTCCAGCAGCCCCTCGCTGTCAAAGCGCTGCGGCGGAGCAATCTGTACCGTGATGCCTCTTTGTTCCAGCGCTTGAGCGGTAGCGCGGCCCACCGCCGCCAGTTGCAGGTGGGGCGGCAGATGGCGATGCCTTGCAATAAGATCCAGTCCCTGATGCACCGCATTGGCGCTGATAAAAATGGCGATATCAAATTCATCCAGGCGGTCGATGATGGCCCGCAGTGACGCCGGGTTCTGCGGGGGAGCAATCTCCAGCATCGGAAAGGCAATGGCAATCCCGCCTGCCGCCTCGATCAACCGGCACAGCCCGGCGGCCTGATGCCGCGGACGTGTCACAACAATATGCACACCCGCCAGCTCAGGCGTTGTCATAGACTTCCCGGAGGATCTCGCGGGCGCCCCGCGCCAGCAGCCGGTCGGCCAGCTGCACGCCCAGGCGCTCTCCCTCGGCCACCGCGCCGCTGATGTCATCTTTGATAATGCGCTGACCATCGGTGCTGCCCACCAGGCCGCGCAGATGAATCCGGTCGCCCTGAATCACGGCATAGCCGCCAATCGGCACCTGGCAGCCGCCTTCCAGCCGCTGATTCATGGCCCGCTCGGCCATGACACGCCGCCAGGTCTCCTCATGTTTCAATGGCGCAATCAGGGTATTAATGCGTGCATCATCAGTGCGGCACTCGATACCCACCGCCCCCTGACCAATGGCCGGCAGGGAGATATCGGTTTCGATATAACCGGTGATACGCTTGCCGAAGCCCAGGCGAATCAGACCCGCCGCCGCCAGGATGACGGCGTCATAGTCACCCTCGTCGAGCTTCTTCAACCGGGTATTCACGTTACCGCGCAAATCCCGGATCTGTAAGTCGGGGCGGTAGGCGCGGATCTGGCACTGGCGGCGCAGGCTGGAGGTGCCCACCCGGGCGTTCAGTGGCAAATCCTCAAGCGAGGAATAATTATTGGAGACGAACACATCACGCGGATCTTCGCGCTCGCAAATCACCGCCAGATGCAGCCCCGGCGGAAATTCCACCGGCACATCCTTCATGGAATGCACGGCGATATCCGCCTGGCCTTCCAGCATGCCCGCCTCCAGTTCCTTGACGAACAGGCCCTTGCCGCCCACCTTGGCCAGCGGGGTGTCGAGGATCTTGTCACCCTGGGTGGTCATCTTCAACAGCTCGATCCGGATACCGGGGTGATGACGCTCCAGCTCTGCCTTGACAAATTCGGCCTGCCACAGGGCCAGAGGACTCTTGCGGGTGGCGATACGAATGACATCCGACATCTTGAATTCCAGCTTATTATTCAAAGATTGATATAGTACCGCCAGAGTCAGGTCTGCGCACTAGCTCTTGCACAGGTTTTCGATTCCAGGCCCTGATCTGCTAAAATAACCGGCCAGTATCCCACGCATTCCTCTTCTTAAAAGGAAATCACTCCATGGCAAACAGCATCAGCTTCAAACAATACATTGCGAACGAGCAGCGTGCAGGAAGGGTGGACGCCGATCTGGCGGGGCTGCTCAATGACACCCTCGGGGCCTGCAAGCAAATTTCCTATGACCTGAGCCAGGGCGCCCTGATGGGCGTGCTGGGCATGGCCGGCAGTGAAAACGTCCAGGGCGAGGACCAGAAAAAAATGGACGTCATCTCCAATGATGTCATGATTGCCGCCAACAACCGTTCCGGCTTTGTCTCGGGCATGGCCTCCGAGGAAGAAGAAACCGCCTACACCTTACCGGCCGATGCGCCACGCGGTAAGTACTTACTTCTGTTCGATCCCTTGGACGGCTCGTCCAATATCGATGTCAACATCTCGGTGGGCACCATCTTCTCCATTCTGCGCGCCCCCAAGGGCGTCACCAATCCGGCCGACAAGGATTTCCTGCAAAAGGGCACCGAGCAGGTCTGTGCCGGGTTTGTGGTCTATGGCCAGTCCACCGTGCTGGTGATCACCCTGGGCAAGGGCAGCCACGGCTTCACCCTGGATCGCAATATTGGCGAATTTATTCTTACCCAGCCCAACATCCAGATACCGGCCGACACCAAGGAATTTGCGATCAATGCATCCAACAGCCGTTTCTGGGAGGCGCCGGTAAAGCGCTATATCGACGAGTGCCTGGCCGGAAAATCCGGAACCCGTGACAAGGACTTCAACATGCGCTGGGTGGCCTCGATGGTCGCCGAGGTCTATCGCATTCTTACCCGTGGCGGAATCTTCATGTATCCGCTGGACAGCAAGCTCAAGGACAAGGGTGGCAAGTTACGGCTGATGTATGAAGCCAACCCCATGTCCTTAATTGTTGAGCAGGCCGGCGGCGCCAGCAACACCGGACGCGGCCGCATCCTGGATCTTCAACCCACCGGGCTGCATCAGCGTGTACCGGTGATACTCGGTTCCAGAAATGAAGTGGAGCGTGTGGTGCGTTATCACGCGGAAGGATGATTGCAGCTGGTAATGCGGCAAGAGCGCCTGCACCACCCAATAAAAAAGGGAGCTCAAGCTCCCTTTTTTTGTTGGTCGGATGATAATTTAAATATCCAGATTCGAGACATACAGGGCGTTGTTTTCGATAAACTCGCGGCGCGGCTCCACCTGGTCACCCATCAGGGTGGTGAAGATCTCATCCGCGGCAATTGCGTCTTCGATGCGGACCTGCAGCATGCGACGCGTCTCCTGATTCATGGTGGTTTCCCACAACTGTTCCGGATTCATTTCGCCGAGCCCTTTATAACGCTGGATGTGCTGGCCGCGCTTGGCCTCATCCAATAGCCATTCCAATGTCTGTTTGAAACTGCTGACATTGACCTGACGATCGCCGCGTTTCACATAGGCGCCTTCCTGCAACAGACCTTCCAGCTGTTCATGCAGGGCACGCATGGCGGTATATTCCCCCGACTGGAAGAAATCTTCACTGAGGGTACGCTCGGTCATCACGCCATGGGTCGTGGTTCTGATCCGGGCAACATGGATCCCGTCACCCCGGGCGACCACCTGGATATCATACAGACCATTAACCATGTCATCGTTGTTCAAACGCTGCATCAACGCCTCAAACCAGGCCTGTGTCTTGGCGTGGTCTTGGAGGCTATCGGCCCTGAGCTCCGGCATATAGAGAATCTTTTCCAGCAGTTGTCCCGGATACTGACGTGACATGCGTTTAATGGTATGCATGACCGCCATGTAACTCTTCGCCAGATGCTCCAGGGCAGTGCCGCTGATGGCCGGTGCCAAGGCATTGACGTGTAACCCCGCGCTATCCAGCGCCACCTGCAACAGGTATTCATTGAGCTGCGCGTCATCCTTTACATAGCGCTCCTGCTTGCCTTTTTTGACCTTATAGAGGGGTGGCTGGGCGATGTAGATATGCCCCCGTTCGATCAGTACCGGCATCTGGCGATAGAAGAAGGTCAACAGCAGGGTACGGATATGTGAGCCGTCCACGTCGGCATCTGTCATGATTATGATGCGATGATACCGCAACTTGTCGGGATTGAATTCCTCCCGGCCGATGCCGCAGCCCAGTGCCGTGATCAGGGTGCCCACCTCGGCGGAGGACAGCATCTTATCAAAACGCGCCTTTTCCACGTTCAATATCTTGCCTTTCAGGGGCAGGATGGCCTGAGTGCGACGGTCGCGCCCCTGCTTGGCCGAACCACCGGCGGAATCGCCTTCCACCAGATACAATTCAGACAGGGCGGGGTCCTTTTCCTGGCAATCGGCAAGCTTGCCGGGTAGGCCGGCGATATCCAGCGCTCCCTTGCGACGGGTCATTTCTCGGGCCTTGCGCGCCGCTTCACGGGCCCGGGCGGCCTCGATGATCTTATTGACGATGATGCGGGCTTCGGAAGGATTTTCCAGCAGGAATTCCTGCAGCTTCTCATTCACGCAGGATTCGACCGATCCCTTTACCTCAGAGGAAACCAGCTTGTCCTTGGTCTGAGAGGAGAATTTGGGGTCCGAGACCTTCACCGATAACACGGCGGTCAATCCCTCGCGGGCATCATCGCCTGTTGTGCTAACCTTTTCTTTTTTAAGGCGATTTTCATTTTCCATGTACTGATTAAGGCTGCGGGTGAGGGCGCCGCGAAATCCCGCCAGATGGGTGCCACCATCCTTCTGCGGGATATTGTTGGTAAAACAGAAGATGTTTTCCTGGTAGGAGTCATTCCACTGCATGGCCACTTCCACACCGACGCCTTCTTTTACGGTAGTAAAATAAAACACGGTGGGGTGAAGAGGGGTCTTGTTGCGGTTCAGATGCTCCACAAAGGCCTTTATGCCCCCCTGGTATTCAAAGCAGTCTTCACGGCTGGTGCGCTCATCTTTGAGACGGATACACACACCGGAGTTCAGGAAAGAGAGCTCCCGCAAGCGTTTGGCCAGGATGTCATAGTGAAATTCAATATTGGTGAAGATCTGCGCGCTGGGCCTGAAGCGGATTTCCGTGCCGGTACGGTCGGTATCCCCCGTGATTTTCAAGGGATAGAGTGGATCTCCCAGACGATACTCCTGCTCATGCACCTTGCCATCACGCCATATCTTAAGGCGCAGTTCCTCGGACAAGGCATTCACCACGGAAACACCCACGCCGTGTAATCCGCCGGAGACCTTATAGGAGTCGTCATCGAACTTGCCGCCAGCATGAAGAATGGTCATGATGACTTCGGCCGCAGACCGGCCTTCCCCTTTATGCATATCCACCGGAATCCCGCGGCCATTATCACGGACACTGACAGAGTTACCGCTGTGAATGATAACGACAATCTCCGTACAATGCCCGGCCAGGGCCTCGTCGATGGAATTATCGACCACCTCGAACACCATATGGTGGAGTCCGGTACCATCATCCGTATCACCGATATACATGCCGGGGCGTTTACGCACGGCATCAAGTCCTTTCAGAACCTTGATATTCGACGAATCGTACTTTTCTCCGCTCATGACGACGCTCCAGGCTAGATCAATGGGATATTATACCACTTCTTTTACTACGCCATGTTCCACGTGAAACTTTTTTGTTTCAGCTCCTTCAACAACATCCTGTAACGTTTCGGAATGGATCGAGGTGATAAAGGTCTGGGTATTGAAGTCAGATAATAATTCAAGAACACGCCTCTGATGCGCCTGATCCAGCTCCGAGGGCAGGTCGTCCACCAGTATCACACAATTCCGGCCGGATCGCTGCTTCAATAAGGCCACCTGTGCCAGACGAAGTGCCATGATCACCGCCTTCTGCTGGCCACGGGACAATTCTTCCCGTGCATTTACACCTGCCATCCTGAAGACGAGATCGGCCCGATGTGGGCCATACATCGTTACCCCCTTTGACCTGTCACGTTCGAAAGCATCTTTTAATACCTCCTGATAGGACATCTGCTCTGACCATCCCTGCGCAAAGCAGCAGGTAACCTGCAACCCGGGTGACAGTTGCGCCACATATTCATTGAAGAGAGGGATTAGCAGATCTATATATTGGTGTCGGTGGCGGGTAAGCTGTTCTGCCGTATCGACCAGATCCTTATCCCACGCGGCAATGGTCTCTTTGTGTTTTTTGTCCCGCAGTGCGGCGTTGCGTTGTTTGAGTAATTTTTGCATCTTCCGCCATAAGGAATAGTAGACCTGTTCCACGTGGAACACGCCCCAGTCGATTAACTGACGTCGGAAACGGGGGCCCAGCTCTAATATCCGGTGGCTCTCGGGTCCAAGGTATTGCACCGGCAAGAGAAATGCCAGCTCCGAGACGCCATTGACACGAGTGCCAGCAATCTTGACTGCCGTATGGCCCAGACCTCGTTCGATACCGATGGGCACATGTCGTTGCGGGGTAACCACTTCGCCGACTACCCGCAGAAACTCCGCATCGTGGTTAATGATGCTGCGCAGATGGCTGGTGCGAAAGGACTTGCCGGAAGCGAGTATCTGTATCGCCTCCAGCAGGCTGGTCTTTCCGCTGCCATTATCGCCAAAGATGATATTGGCCAGAGGGCCCGGATTCAGCTTGGCTTGGCGGATGTTCCTGATATTATCGATCCGGAGCTTCGCCAGGCTCATACTATATTGGGATCCAGAAGTGGCGCCGGTGACAAAAGCGTGCCTCTGCCTTGGGGTTAAATCCTCATCGGCATGATGACGTATTTGGTATTGTCATCACCAACCGGCTGCACCATACAACTGCTGTTTGAATCCGACAGGTGTATTCTCGCCTGTTCATGGTCGATGGCTGTCAGGGCGTCCACCAGATAGGTCACATTGAATCCGATTTCCAGTGGCTTGCCTTTGTAGTCAACAGCAAATTCTTCTTCCGCCTCTTCCAGCTCCGGATTGTTCGCCATGATCTGCAGGGTAGCGGGTTTAAGATTCATGCGTATTCCCCGGTATTTCTCGTTGGACAGAATAGAGGTTCTCACCAGGGCCTGCTTCATGATGTTTTTATCCACAGTTACCACCTTGTCTGTACCCTGAGGTAAGACACGCTGATAATCTGGGAATTTACCGTCTATCAGCTTGGAGGTGAAAGTAACATCATTCAGATAGACACGAATGTGGTTGGTGCCTAATTTGATCTGCACCAGATCTTCAGTGTCTCCCAGCAGGCGGGATAACTCGATAACACCCTTGCGAGGAAGTATAACTTGTTGTATTCCTTCAACTTTTAGTTCAGTATTGACTTGTGCCAGCGCAAGCCGATGACCATCGGTGGCTACGGTACGCACCGTGTTACCCGTTAGTTCGATCATCATGCCGTTTAGGTAATAACGTACATCCTGTTGTGCCATGGCAAAACTGGTCTTGTCGATCAGATATTTAAGATTTCTCTGGGTAATGGCAAATTCATTCGGATTATGCACTGTTTCCATATTGGGAAACTCGGCAGCCGGCAAGGTTGTGATCGTAAACCGGCTCTTGCCTGAACGAATCACCGCCCGATCGCTCTCAATGGCGATATCCAGCATAGCCTCCTCGGGAAGGGCGCGACAGATATCGAGGAACTTGCGCGCCGGCAAGGTGGTTTCACCTGTTTCAATCGACTCCTGCAGAGGAAGATCGATGATGATTTCAACTTCCAGATCTGTGCCCGTTATTGATAAATGCTTCGGTTTCACAACTAACAGGATATTGGATAAAATCGGCAGGGTCTGGCGTCGTTCCACCACCCCACTGACCAATTGCAAAGGTTTAAGAAGGGATTCACGCTGTATTGAAAACCTCATCTTTCTGGTTCCTGTAATAATTAATTAAATAAAAATATAGATTATTAATATTGTTTATTATTAGCCAAGGCCATGCCTGTGGATAAGGTAAATAGATTGTTTATTTACAGCATGTTGCAAAATAATTACCATTATCGGAATTATGTTATCACCCCTAGGATAGCTTGTGCATAAGCTGTGCGGTGAAACCATGCCAGCAGCTGTTTATAAGTTATCCACAGGAAACCAACATCATGTGGTCAATATTCTTAACAGGTTGTGGATATCCTCTTCCATGCGCACATCACTTACGCGCAGCTCGTTCACCTTACGGCAACCGTGCAGTATGGTGGTATGATCCCGGCCACCAAAGGCCTCGCCGATCTCTGGCAGACTGTGGCTGGTCAGCTCCTTGGAAAAATACATGGCAATCTGCCGAGGCCTGGCCACCGAACGGCTGCGCTTCTTCGAATGTAAATCCGATACACGAATCTTATAATATTCCGCAACCGTTTTTTGAATATTTTCGATGGTGACCTGCTTATCCTGCAGGGCGATCAGATCCTTCAAGGCCTCCTTGGCGAAGGCAAGGGTGATCGGCGTTCCTGTGAACTGCGAGTTGGCCACCACACGACGCAAGGCGCCCTCCAGCTCGCGCACATTGGAGCGTATGCGCTTGGCAATAAAGAAGGCAACATCTTGCGGCAGGCTGACCTGGAGGTGAACGGCCTTTTGCATCAGGATCGCCACTCGAGTCTCCAGCTCGGGAGGTTCAATAGCCACTGTCAGGCCCCAGCCAAAGCGAGATTTCAGGCGCTCTTCCAGTCCCTTGACTTCCTTGGGATATCGGTCACAAGTCATGATGACCTGTTGCTGGCCATCCAGCAAGGCGTTAAAGGTGTGGAAAAACTCCTCCTGGGATTGCTCCTTGCCGGCGAAAAACTGGATATCGTCGATGAGTAGCGCATCCACGGAACGGTATAGGCGCTTGAAATCATCCATGGTTCTATGCTGCAGGGCCTTTACCATGTCCTGGACAAAGCGTTCCGAATGCAGATAGATAACCCGCGCATCGGGCTTGTTCTTTAGGATCAGGTTACCCACGGCATGCATCAGGTGGGTTTTACCCAAGCCGACTCCGCCATAAATAAACAGCGGATTATACGCCCGCCCCGGGTTCTCGCCTACCTGCTGCGAGGCGGCGTGAGCCAATTGATTCGATTTGCCCTGTACAAAGCTGGCAAAGGTAAAATCCGGATTCAGGTTTCCGCGGAAAGGAAGTTGGTTGTCACGGTGCAGTAATCGGCCCCGTTTTTCATTATCCGCCTGTTTGGTGCGTTTTCGCGTGCTTTCACCTATTTTAAGTTGTATATCAGGTAAATTGCCGTTATTGATCTCGAAGATCAGCTCGCCGATCCGGTCCATGAATCGTTCCTTGACCCGATCGAGCACGAACTGATTGGGAGCCAGCAGCAGGAGATTCCCATCACGTTCCTCCACATGGAGTGGCCGTATCCAGGTATTGAATTGCTGGGCAGTCAATTCACCTTCAAGGCGATCCTGGCATTTTTTCCAAAGGGCGGCTACCACGATTAGTGATCCTGCGAGCTAGGGGGTCATAAAGCGAAGAATTGCAGTCTATACCCTCCGCTAAAAGTTATCCACACCCTTTTTCACCGCGTTCGAAAGTGCTTTTGCTTGACAGCAGCGGCTGGTTGCCAGTATCTTTAGCCGTTTTTCCTGGCTGATAACAGGGCGGAACAAGGATATGAAGAGAACATTTCAACCCAGTAACCTGAAACGCAAGCGCACACACGGTTTTCGTGCCCGCATGGCAACCAAGAATGGCCGCAGGGTCATCAGTGCCCGGCGTGCCAAGGGCCGTGCCCGTCTGGCGGTATAGAATTTATCAAGCCTGTGGTCTGACGGCTTTCCCGGTGTGGCGTTGGACACTGGCATTTCGCTTACCACGGGCAGAAGGCAGTAGCCGCCCTCGGTACCGGCAAGATGCTCTGCATTGATTACATTGTCGAAACCTCGCACCGTGGCTACATTCACCAAGGGTTTTGCACGCCAGGCCAGGCTTCTCACCAGTGCGGAATTCAATGAGGTGTTCAATGCCGCCGAGGGGCGATCGGCCGATGAGCGTTTTGCTGTACTGGCCAGGCGCAACCAGTATGAGAAGGCCCGCCTTGGGTTGGCGATTTCAAAAAAACGCCTGAGACGTGCCGTGGACCGCAATCGGGTCAAACGTCTGGTGCGGGAAAGTTTTCGGGAACATCAGGATCGGCTGGCCGGTCTGGACATTGTGGTCATCAATCGTGACGGGCTGGAAAACAGGTCAAACAGCGAGCTGATGCTGTCACTGGCAGGCCATTGGGACAATCTGGTGAAGCGATGCAAACAGTCCTGACCTACCTGATCAAGGCCTATCGCCTGTTACTCAGTCCGTTTTTAGGTAATAATTGCCGCTTTTATCCCAGTTGTTCCTGTTACGCAGAAGAAGCGATCCGCCACCATGGCGCCATCAGGGGCAGTTGGCTGGCAGTAAACAGGCTATGTCGTTGTCATCCCTTCCATGAGGGGGGGCTTGATCCGGTTCCAGAACCCAATAAGAAAGACTGACGATGGAAACCCAAAGAACCTTTTTATTCATTATTCTGGCATTGACAGCCATGTGGCTGTGGCTGACATGGACAGAGCACAACAGCCCGGCGCCCCAGAGTGTGCAGCCAGCCCAGACCCAGCCGGGGGATTCCACAAAAGCGGAGGTTCCGGAACTGCCGCCCAGCCTGGATCAGCCCGGCATGGTACCGCAAGGTGTGGAACAGGTGGAAGCGGCTACGCAAAAGATTCGTGTGGTCACCGACCTGCTGGATGTGGAAATCGATGCTGCCGGCGGCGATATCCGCCAGGTCAGGCTGCAGGCCTATCCGGTTACGCTCGAAAAGCCCGATGACAAATTCGTTTTGCTCAACGATACCCCGCAGCAATTTTTTGTGGCGCAAAGCGGCCTGATCAGCCGCAAGGGTGATGCGCCGGATCACCACGCCATCTACACAGCGGAAAGCAACAGCTATGAACTGGGCGCGAATCAGAATGAGCTGAAGGTGCCTCTGACCTGGGTCAGCCCCGAGGGCATCAAGGCCACCAAGACCCTGACCTTCCTGCGCAACAGCTATGTGGTGGCGGTGGATTATAAAATTGAAAATCCCACCACCAGCGACTGGCCGGTGGCCATGTACCGGCAGCTGCAACGCGGCACCTATGCCAGCCCCACCGAAAGTAAAATGCTCTATACCTATACGGGCGGCGTCATTTCCAGCAAGCAGAACGTCTATGAGAAAGTGGCGTTTGATAAGATGGCAGAGTGGAAGCCGGCAGAAAGCTATTACCAGGGCGGCTGGGCTGCGATGTTGCAACACTATTTTATTGCTGCCTGGCTGGCGGGGAACGAGGAGTCCAATCGCTTCTACACCCTTGTGGGGAATCAGGAGCGTTATGTCATCGGCATGACCACGCCCGAACAGACCGTCGCCGCGAAGGGTACCCTGGAACTGGGCAGCCGCCTGTTTATCGGACCCAAGAACCAGAGCCTTATGGAAGCGGCCGCGCCCAATCTGCGCCTGACCGTGGACTATGGCATCTTCACCATCATCTCCCAGCCGCTGTTCTGGCTGATGACCAAGATACAGGCTCTGATCGGCAACTGGGGCTGGACCATCCTGATCCTGACCCTGCTGATCAAACTGCTGTTTTTCAAGCTGTCGGAAACGCAGTACCGCTCCATGGCCAACATGCGCCGTCTGCAACCGAAGATGGCGGAATTGAAGAATCGCTACGGCGATGATCGTCAACGCATGGGCCAGGCGATCATGGAGCTGTACAAGACCGAGAAGGTCAATCCGCTGGCGGGCTGCCTGCCGATACTGGTGCAGATCCCGGTGTTCATTTCGCTGTACTGGGTATTGATCGAAAGCGTCGAGCTGCGCCACTCCGGTTTTATTCTGTGGATACGTGATCTGAGCACCCAGGACCCCTATTATGTATTACCGGTTTTGATGGGGATCAGCATGTTTATCATGCAGAAGCTCAGCCCGGCGGCGCCTGATCCCATGCAACAGAAGATCATGATGTCACTGCCGTTTGTCTTCACCGTATTCTTTGCCTTCTTCCCCTCGGGACTGGTACTGTACTGGCTGGCCAATAATGTCCTGTCCATTGTTCAGCAATGGTACATCATCAGAAAAACCGAACAGACAGCGAAGTAATTTCCCGCAATCAGGAAACCATAGCTGCCATAGCCACACCCCCGGGACGCGGGGGTGTCGGCATCGTCCGCATCTCCGGCCCGCTGGCGGGCCGCATCGCACAGCAGATCTGCACCGCCTTACCCGAACCGCGCCGCGCCGCCCTGCACCATTTTTATAATGGTGATCGCGACATCATCGACAGTGGTCTGGTGATTTTTTTCCCCAGCCCCCATTCCTTTACCGGCGAGGAGGTGGTGGAGCTGCAGGGCCATGGCGGACCGGTGGTCATGGATATGCTGCTGGCGCGGGTGCTGGAACTGGGCGCGCGTCTGGCCCGGCCCGGTGAATTCAGCGAGCGCGCCTTTTTGAACGGCAGGATCGATCTGGCCCAGGCCGAGGCCATCGCGGATTTGATCGATAGCGCCTCGCGCCAGGCGGCGCGCCTGGCCATGCGTTCCCTGCAGGGCGAGTTTTCGGCCAGGGTCCGCGCCCTG
>Ga0154729_1148_pt4 | contig 15736 bp, 15 predicted proteins | sample Rifle2008BG16ft_FD_105737 | JGI IMG/M metagenome (GOLD analysis project Ga0154729, IMG submission 105737) | Gammaproteobacteria bacterium RBG_16_57_12
GCGGATGAAATAATCGTTGCTCAGCCGTTGCCACACCTGTTGCGCCTGCTGTTTCGAGATGCGTTGGTTGGCCAGCAGCTCCAGCGCCATGTCTTGCAGATACTGTACCCGGTCGCTTTGGTCCAGGGGGTTCTCCAGGCCATGGCGCAACGCCCGGGTGGTGGCGTTATATAACTCGATGAGCAGGGCGTCTTTCCAGGAGTTCCATACCTTGGGGCTGGTGGCGCGGATATCGGCCACGGTCAGCAAATACAGGTAATCCAGCCGCGACTGATTGCCGACCGTGCTGGCGAATTCATGGATCACGGCGGGATCGCTGAGATCCTTGCGCTGTGCGGTGGTGGACATGAGCAGGTGGCTTCTGACCAGCCAGGCCACCAGTCGGGCGTCATAGCCGCTGAGATTGTGCCGCACGCAGAAGGCCTCGGCATCGATTGCACCCAGTTCCGAGTGATCGCCGCCGCGCCCCTTGGCGATGTCATGATAGAGGCTGGCGATGTAGAGCAGCTCGGTCTTGGGCACGCGCTGAAAAATGGAGCTGCACATGGGAAATTCATGGGCGTATTCCAGCACGGAGAAGCGGCGCAGGTTGCGCAGCACGAACAGGGTGTGCTCATCGACGGTGTAGACATGGAACAGGTCATGCTGCATCTGGCCGACGATCGTGCCGAACTCCGGCAGATAGGCGGCGAGGATGCCGTAGCGATTCATGCGCCGCAGCTCGCGGGTGACGCCGTGCGGCTGGCGCAGGATTTCCATGAACAGGGTCTTGCAGCGCAGGTCATTGCGGAAATTGTCATCGATCAGATAGCGGTGATTGCGCATCAGGCGGATCGTGCCCGCCCGGATGCCCTTGAGCGCCGGGTTCTGCTGCGATACCAGAAAGATTTCCAGCAGCGCGAAGGGATAGCGCTTGAACACCTCCTGATGGCAGGCCTCGATAAAACCCTTGCGGGACTGGAAGCGGCCGTTGATCGGCGCCGGTTTGGCGATTTCGTCGGCATAGAGAATCTCTTCCTGGAACAACTGCAACAGCATTTCGTTGAGGCGCGCCAGCTCCATGATGGTGCGATAATAATCCTTCATGAAGTGCTCGACCGCCATGCGGTGATTACTGTCCTGATAGCCGAACAGTTGCGCCAGGTGACGTTGATGGTCGAACAGCAGGCGATCCTCACGCCGGCCGGTGATGGTGTGCAGGGCGAAGCGGATCTTCCACAGGAAGTTCTGGCCGTTGCCGAGTTGATGGTATTCGCTTTCAGTGAGAAAACCATGATTGACCAGATCGTGCATGGTCGCCGCGCCGAAGTGGCGCTTGGCCACCCAGCCGATCATCTGGATATCGCGCAGGCCGCCGGGGCCTTCCTTGATGTTGGGCTCCAGGTTGTAGGCGGTATCGTTGAATTTGTGATGACGGCTGATCTGTTCGCGCCACTTGGCTTCGAAAAAGGCCCGGCTCGGCCAGATGCTGTCTGGTCCGGTGGCGGCGCACATCTGCTGATAGAGCGCGCGGGAGCCATACAGCCGCCGTGATTCCATCAAATTGGTGGCGATGGTGATATCACTGGCGCCCTGTTCGATACACTCGGCAAGGGTGCGGACACTGTGCCCTACTTCCAGCCCGATGTCCCACAGAAACGTCAGAAATCGTTCGATGCCCTCGCCGGGCGCAGCGTGCCGCTCTTGGGGTAGCAGGATCATGATATCGATATCGGAACCGGGATGGAGTTCACCGCGGCCATAGCCGCCCACCGCCACCAGCGCCAGATCCTCTGCATTGGGCAGATGGTATTGCCAGGCCTGCAATAACAACTGGTCTACCAGTTCGGCGCGCGCCAGCACCAGATCGGTGACCGGAGGGCCGTTATAAAAGGCCTGCTTCAGAGCATGGTGGCCCTTCTTGAGGGCATTGCGGAAGACTGCCAGGGGCTGGGAGGCTGTCCTGACCTGTGCGTCAAAGGCCGCGGCATCGAACAGCGGGATCATCAGAGATCATCACCGGGCAGCCGGGTCAGGACCTCATGACCCGTATCGGTTACCAGCAGGGTGTGTTCCCATTGCGCCGACAGGCTGCGGTCCTTGGTGATGACCGTCCACTTGTCCGGCATGAGTTTCACCTCGGCCCGACCGGCATTGATCATCGGCTCGATGGGGAAGGTCATGCCCGCCTCCAGGGCCAGGCCGGTGCCTGGCCGGCCATAGTGCAGCACCTGTGGCTCTTCATGGAACTGCCGGCCGATGCCGTGTCCGCAGTATTCGCGCACCACAGAACAGCCGTTGGCCTCCGCATGCTGCTGGATGACATGGCCGATGTCGCCGAGCCGGGTGCCGGGTTTGACGATGGCGATGGCGCGGCGCAGGCATTCGTGGCTGACCTGGGTGACGCGCCGGGCGAGGACGGACGGTTCGCCGACAAAGAACATCTTGCTGGTATCGCCGTGATAGCCATCCTTGATCACGGTGATATCGACATTGATAATATCGCCGTTTTTCAGCACCTTATCCCCGGGGATGCCGTGACAGACCACGTGATTGACCGAGGTGCAGATGGATTTGGGAAAGCCATGGTAGTTAAGCGGGGCCGGGATGGCCTGCTGTACATCAGTGATATAGTTATGACAGATGCGATCCAGCTCGCCGGTGGTGATCCCGGCCCTGATATGGGGGGCGATCATGTTTAAAACCTCGGCGGCCAACCGTCCGGCGACACGCATCCTGGCGATTTCTTCAGGTGTTTTGATGTAAATGGACATGGTGTTTATCTATTTTCTGAAGGCATACCATTTCATGGAAGGATTTTCTCATTATTTCCGGCAAGTTGGAAAACGGGCGGCCCGCGCCCCGGGCGATCGCCCATTCTACGCGAATTTGTTGTTTGTGCCATTTTGTGGTATAAATTCGCGCGCTTATGCGTAAACACGCCCTGATGCCCACGTGAGCGGAGGGGGAAATCCACACATACGCCGACACATAAACCGGGTGCCCGTACGGGTTGGTTTATGGGGTGTATGGAGGTCAAACCCAAACTGGAGACAAACAATGGCCAATATGACTATGCGGCAGATGCTGGAAGCCGGTGTACACTTCGGACATCAAAGCCGCTGTTGGAACCCCAAGATGGCACCGTACATCTTCGGGGTACGCAACAAGATTCACATCGTAAACCTGGAAAAGAGTCTACCCCTTTATAAGGATGCAATGAACTTCCTCGGTGGTATCGCCGCCAGGAATGGCAAGGTTATGTTCGTCGGCACCAAGCGTGCCGCCGGTGACGTGATCCGCGAAGAAGCCGGCCGCTGCAACATGCCCTATGTGGCACACCGCTGGCTGGGCGGCATGTTGACCAACTTCCATACTGTGAAGCAATCCATCAAGCGCCTCAAGGAGCTCGAGGCCCAGAGCCAGGATGGCACCTTTGAACGGCTGAACAAGAAAGAAGCCCTGATGCTGCGCCGTGAAATGGATAAGCTGGAACGCAGTCTCGGTGGTATTAAGGAACTGGACAATCTGCCCGATGCCCTGTTCGTGATCGACGTGGGGCATGAAAAGATCGCGGTCACTGAAGCCAACAAGCTTGGTATCCCGGTGGTCGGCATCGTGGACACCAATAACACACCCGACGGTATCGACTATGTGATACCGGGCAACGATGATGCCATGCGCGCCATCAAGCTCTATATCGCGGGTGCTGCCGATGCCGTGCTGGAAGGACGCGCCTCTTCCCTGCAGTTCGCCGGCGCCTCCGATGAGTTTGTGGAACTGGACGAGCAGGGTACGCCCATGAAAAAAGGGGCCGCCGCGAAAAAGGCCACCGCCAAGCGTCGTGTGGTGAAGAAGCCGGTTGCTGTTGAAGACAGCGAAGGTGATCTCGACATCGCCGAGGTGAATTGATTGCAGGCATCAAGCAAATTTTAAAGGGGGCTGTGCCCCCTTTTTTAGAATTATAAAATTCTGTGATGTTTCGCAGGGCATTCGCAGAACTATCGATAGAGGATGATTATATGAATATTTCGGCTACACAGGTTAAAGAGCTTCGTGAACGCACCGGCTCCGGAATGATGGAATGCAAGAAGGCCCTGGTGGAAACCAAGGGTGACATCGAAGCGGCCATCGAGTACATGCGCAAGACCGGTCTGGCCAAGGCCGACAAAAAGGCGGACCGCACCGCGGCCGAGGGTGTGGTGGCGATCAGGACCAGCGTCGACGGCAAACATGCGGTGATACTGGAGATCAATTGCGAAACCGATTTTGTCACCAAGGGTGATGACTTCACCGGTTTTGTGGAGCGCGTGGCGCAAACCGCCCTGGGCAAACATCCCGCCAGCCTGGATGAGCTGATGCGCCTGCCCTGCGCGGGGGGCAGCGGCAGTGTGGATGAGACACGCAAGGCCATGATCGCCAAGATCGGCGAGAACATCAATGTGCGCCGTTATGCCTATCTGCCGGCGGGCAACGGCGTGCTGGGCACCTATTCCCACAGCGGCCGCATCGGTGTCGTGGTGCAGATGAAGGGTGGTTCGCTAGAGCTGGCCAAGGATGTCGCCATGCATATCGCTGCCAGCAAGCCGGTCTGCGTTGCCGAAGCGGATGTATCCGCCGAGCTCATCGCCAAGGAAAAGGAAATCTTTTCCGCCCAGGCGCTGGAAAGCGGCAAGCCCGCCGAGATCGTGGAAAAGATGGTTGTCGGCCGGATCAAGAAATTCCTCAGCGAGGTTACCCTGCTGGGTCAGCAATTCGTCAAGAATCCCGACATCACCATACAGCAGCTGCTCAAGAATGCCGGCGCCCAGGTGACCGGCTTCATACGCTACGAGGTCGGCGAAGGCATCGAAAAGAAGGAAGACAATTTCGTGGCGGAGGTCATGGCCCAGGTCAAAGGGGGCTGATCGATGACTGACAGCCCTGTCAAGCTGGCCTATCATCGTGTCCTGCTCAAACTCAGCGGTGAGGCGCTGATGGGCGATCGGGAATTCGGTATCGATCCGCAGATCATCAAGCGGGTCGCCAGCGATGTGGCCGGGTTGCGGCTGGCGGGGTTGCAGATTGGCCTGGTGGTCGGTGGCGGTAATCTGTTCCGCGGGGTCAGTCTCTCGGCTGCCGGCATGGATCGCGCCACCGCTGATTATATGGGCATGCTGGCGACAGTGATGAATGCCTTGTCGATGCAGGACGCCATCGAGCGGGAAGGCGTGTTCTGCCGGGTGATGTCCGCTCTACCCATCAATCAGGTCTGTGAGGAATATATCCGCCGCCGCGCCATTCGCCACTTGGAAAAGGGCAGGGTGGTGATCTTCGCCGCCGGGACCGGCAATCCATTCTTCACCACCGATTCCGCCGCCAGTTTGCGTGGTATCGAAATCGGTGCTGAAGTAGTATTGAAGGCGACCAAGGTGGATGGCGTATATTCGGCTGATCCGGTCAGGAACAAGGATGCCGTACGTTATACCAGTCTGACCTATGATGAGGTGCTGGAGCGCAACCTCCAGGTGATGGATGCCACCGCAATTGCCCTGTGCCGGGACCAGAATATGCCGTTACGGATTTTCAATATGAACAAACCCGGCGCGCTTCAGCGCGTCATCGAGGGCATGGATGAAGGCACACTGATATATCGGGGGAAGCAGAGATGATCAATGACATAAAGCGGGATGTCGAACAGCGCATGAAAAAGAGCATCGAGGCGCTGAAAGCCGAATTGACCAAGCTGCGCACCGGGCGTGCCCATACCAGCTTGCTGGATCACATCACGGTTTCCTATTACGGGGTCGACACGCCCATGAATCAGGTCGCCAGTGTCACCGCCTCCGATCCCCGCACCCTGACGATCTCGCCCTGGGAAAAGAACATGGTCTCGGAAATCGAAAAGGCGATCCTCAATTCCGGTCTGGGCCTGAATCCCAGCACCTCGGGAACCATCATCCGGGTGCCGTTGCCGGCATTGACCGAAGAACGCCGCCGTGATCTGACCAAGGTGGTGCGTGCCGAAGGCGAAGCCGCGCGTGTGGCGATCCGCAACGTTCGCCGCGATGCCAACAACGACATCAAGGAACTACTGAAGGAAAAGGAGATCACCGAGGATCAGGAACGCCGTGCCGAGGAAGACATCCAGAAATTGACCGACAAATATGTCGCCGAGGTCGAGCAGATACTGAATGCCAAGGAAAAGGATTTGATGGAGATTTAGAGCCTATTTCAGTAGGGCCTCGGTCGCCCGGCGACCGAGGCCCTACTGAAATAGGCTCTTAGTTTCTGTACAGTGCCGGGTTCGCAGAGAGCCATGCGGCCGGCGTAACATCTATTTATTGTGAATGGGGCAGATGTCCAACGCGCAACACAAAACGCATACCCCACCGGCCAGGATACCGCGTCATGTCGCGATTATCATGGATGGTAACGGGCGCTGGGCCAAGCAGCGCAAACGTCCCCGTATCTTCGGGCACCAGGCTGGTGTCGAATCCGTCCGCGGTATCGTCAAGCAATGCGCCGCCAAGGGCATAGAAATACTGACCCTGTTTGCCTTCAGCAGCGAGAACTGGCGGCGGCCCGAGGAAGAGGTCGGTCTGCTGATGGACCTGTTTCTGATTGCGCTGGAACGCGAGGCCAATCGTCTGCACAAGAATAATGTCAGACTGCGCATCATCGGTGAACGCAGCGCCTTCAGCGACAAGTTGCAACGCAAGATCACCGAGGCAGAACAGTTGACCCGCGACAATACCGGGCTGATCGTGGTGGTGGCAGCCAATTACGGCGGCCGCTGGGATATCAGCCAGGCCGCGCAGACCCTGGCGCAACAGGTGGCGGCCGGCGCGCTGGAGCTGCGTGATATCACGCCGGAGCGCCTGGCCGCCCAGCTCAGCCTGGCCGATCTGCCCGAGCCGGATCTGTTCATCCGCACCGGCGGCGAGCAGCGCATCAGCAATTTCCTCCTCTGGCAACTGGCCTATACGGAACTTTATTTCACCGAGGTACTGTGGCCAGATTTCGACGAGACGGAATTCGAGCAGGCCTTGAATTCCTTTGCGGGCCGGCAACGGCGCTTTGGCCGTACCGGTGACCAGGTGGAGCAGGAAGCGTGCTCAAACAACGCCTCCTGACCGCCGCCATCCTGCTGCCCTTGGTGATCTGGGGAATCCTGTCCCTGGATAATGGCCATTTCGCGCTGATGCTGGGAGCATTCGTGATCATCGGCGCCTGGGAATGGACCCGGCTGGCCGGCCTGCACTCTCCACTGATCAGGATGCTGTATTGTCTGGTGGTCGGCGCACTGCTGGGCGGCGCCTGGCAGTTATGGTTTGGTACCGTCACGCCCATCCTGATGATATTGCTGGGCAGCGCGCTGGTGTGGTGGCTGATCGCCCTGATCTGGGTGGTGCGTTATCCGCAGGCGCCCTGGGCAGAGAGTCTGGCCGTCAAGCTGCTGTTTGGTGTATGGGTGCTGGTGATGCCGTGGCTGGCCCTGGTGATCCTGCGTGGTGATCCGGCCTTCGGGCCCTATTATGTCCTCGGGCTGATGATCTTGATCTGGCTGGCCGATACCGGCGCCTATTTTGCGGGACGGCGTTTCGGCAAGCATAAACTGGCCCCGGCGGTCAGTCCCGGCAAGACCCGGGAAGGGGTGTGGGGCGCCCTGGCGCTTACCCTGTTATGGTCGACGGGTCTTGCGCAGTGGCTGCAGATCGAAGCGCAATGGCTGTTTGTCCTGCTGTGCATGGTTACCGTGTTATTTTCCATACTGGGTGATTTGTCCGAGAGCATGTACAAGCGCCAGGCCGGTCTCAAGGACAGCGGTACGATCTTTCCTGGTCACGGCGGCGTGCTGGATCGCATCGACAGCCTGACCGCCGCGGCGCCGGTGTTTGTGTTCGGTCTCTTACTGATGGAGAGGTTGCGGTGCGCGGCGTAACCATCCTGGGCGCAACGGGCTCGATCGGCACGAGCACCCTGGATGTGCTGTCACGTTATCATGAACGCTTCCGTGTCGTTGCCCTCACCGCCCATCATCAGGTAGACAAGATGGTGCAGGCCTGTATCGCCCATCAGCCGCGCTATGCCGTAATGGCGGATGCCGATGCCGCCGAGCAACTGCGCGGGCATCTGGCCCGGCATTGCCCCGATGTGCAGGTGCTCGCCGGCAGCGCGGCGCTGGAACAGGTTGCCGCGCTGGCGGACGTGGACTATGTCATGGCCGCGATTGTCGGTGCCGCCGGTCTGCGTCCCACACTGGCCGCCGCCAGGGCGGGCAAGCGTGTCCTGCTCGCCAACAAAGAGGCTCTGGTGATGTCGGGACGCCTGTTCATGGACGAGGTGCAAAAGAGCGGCGCCGAATTATTGCCCATCGACAGCGAACACAATGCCGTCTTTCAGTGCATGCCGCGGGATTTTTCCCGGGGTCTGGATCAGACCGGCGTGCGGCGCATACTGTTGACCGCCTCGGGCGGCCCGTTTCGGAACCAGCCCTTGAGCGAGCTCGATCACGTGACCCCGGAACAGGCCTGCGCCCACCCCAACTGGGTGATGGGGCGCAAGATCTCGGTGGACTCGGCCACCATGATGAACAAGGGGCTGGAAGTGATCGAGGCCTGCTGGCTGTTTCATGCCGCTCCGGAGCAGGTGCAGGTGGTGTTGCATCCGCAGAGCGTGATTCACTCCATGGTGGAATACCTGGACGGCTCGGTGCTGGCGCAGCTAGCCAATCCCGACATGCGCATTCCGATCGCCTACGCGCTGTCCTGGCCGGAGCGCATGGCATCGGGGGTGGCGAGCCTCAATATCTTCGAGGTGGCCCGCCTGGATTTCGAGCCGCCCTCGCTGGAGCGGTTTCCCTGTCTGCGCCTGGCCTATGAGGCGATCCGCCTCAACGGCACGGCACCCGCGGTGTTGAATGCCGCCAATGAAGTCGCCGTGGCGGCGTTTCTGGAGCGCCGGCTGGCGTTTGTCGATATTCCCCGCCTGATCGAGCATGTGATGTCGCAGGTGAGTGTGAAGCCGGCCAATAGTCTGGAGGCAATACTGGCGGAAGATCACCTGGCGCGTCAGATGGCACAGGCCTATCTCAAAACCAACACCACGGCAGTACTATAGTCCTGATGAACATTTTATATTATATCGGCGCTGTCATCGCCGCGCTCGGCCTGCTGATCGCCATCCACGAATTCGGCCATTACTGGGTGGCGCGCAGGATGGGGGTCAAGGTGCTGCGCTTTTCCATCGGCTTCGGCCGGCCCCTATGGCAGCGGGTGGCCGGTGCGGATAGAACCGAATATGCCATCGGTCTGCTGCCCGTGGGCGGCTACGTCAAGATGCTGGACGAACGGGAAGGCGCCGTGGCGCCCGAAGAGCTATCCCGCGCCTTCAACCGCAAACCGCTCTATGCCCGCACCGCCATTGTGGCGGCGGGTCCGCTGTTTAATTTCCTGTTTGCCATCATCGCCTACTGGTTCATTTATATTAGCGGCGTGCCGGGTATCAAACCGCTGATTGGCGAGGTGGCGCCGGGATCGGTCGCCGAACTGGCCGGTGTGCGCACCGGCGACGAGATCATCCAGGTCGATAATCAGGAAACACCCACCTGGGACGCGGCGGGCATGAGCGTGGTGGAGCGGGCCATGGACAAGGAGCCGCTGACCCTGCGCCTGCGTGATGAGACCGGCGGGGAACGTAGTGTCACCCTGGATACGGCGGGATTGCTGGCCCAGATGGGCAAGCAGGACCTGCTGATCAGTCTCGGCATGCGCCCATACAGCCCGCCGCTCGCGGCGATCGTCGGCGATGTCCAGGAGGGCGGGGTTGCAGCACAGGCAGGCCTGCGGGCGGGGGACAGAATCCTGTCCGCCAATGGCCAGGAGATCGCCGACTGGCTGGCCTGGGTGGAATTTGTCCGTGCCAGCCCCGGCATTCCGCTGGCACTGCAAGTGGAGCGTGACGGGCAGTTAATGGCCAGCAGCATCACACCGGCCGTGGTCAGCGAAGGATCGGCGACGGTTGGCCGCATCGGCGCCGCGCCCTTTGTGCCGAGTGAATTCACAGAGAAGATGCGGGCGGTGCAGCGCTATCAGCCGCTGGCTGCCATTGGCGCTGCGCTGAATCAGACCTGGAAGATGAGTGTGCTGACACTCAAGGCCATCGGCCGGATGATTATCGGCGAGGTGTCGCTGGAAAATCTCAGCGGCCCGATCAGCATTGTCCAATACGCCGGACAGTCGGCGCATAGCGGCCTGACCGCCTTTCTGAGTTTTCTAGCGATCTTCAGCGTCAGTCTGGCGGTACTGAATTTACTGCCGATCCCGGTACTCGATGGCGGCCATCTGCTGTATTATGGCCTCGAATTCGTACTGGGCCGCCCATTATCGGAACAGGCCCAGCTCGCCGGGCAAAAGATCGGGATCATGATCCTGATGCTGTTGATGAGTATTGCCCTGTATAACGACCTGATGCGTCTTTTTTGATAATGGTTCTGCTGTGATAACGAGAATAATACGTAAGATTGGCTGGCTGCTGCTGTCTTTCACCCTGGCCCGGGCCGTCATGGCGTTCGACGAGTTTGTCGTTGAGGATATTCGTCTGCAGGGCTTGCAACACATTGCGCCCGGCACGGTGTTCACCTATCTGCCCTTGAAGGCGGGCGACACCCTTGATGAAGGCCGCAGCCCCGGGATTATCCGCGCCTTGTATCAAACCGGATTTTTTCATGACATCCAGCTGTCACGTGAGGGTAACCTCCTGGTGGTCACCGTGGTGGAGCGTCCCGCCATCGCCTCCGTCAAGATTACCGGTAATGAAGAGATCGACAGCGACATGTTAAAGAAGGGATTCAAGGATATCGGCCTGACGGAAGGGCGGATCTTCAATCGCTCGATACTCGACAAGGTGGAACAGGAACTGAAGCGCCAGTATTTCAGTCGCGGCAAATACGCAGTCAGGATCACCACCACGGTCAAGGAGGCGGAGCGCAACCGCGTCGACATCGCGATCGAGATCGACGAGGGCGAGGTCGCCGAGATCCGGCGCATCAATATCGTCGGCAACCAGGCCTTTACCGAGGCAGAGCTGCTGGACAAGTTCACCTTGGGCATTCCTTCGATGCTGGCCTTTTTCAGTGATGCGGACAAATATTCCAAGCAGAAGCTGATCGGTGATCTGGAAGTGCTGCGCTCACATTACCTGGACCGTGGTTATATCAATTTCAATATCGAATCCACGCAGGTGGCGATTTCGCCCGATAAACAGGACATCTATCTCACCATCAATATCACTGAAGGCGAGCAATATCGTCTGTCCGGCGTCAAGCTGGCCGGCGATTTGATCGTGCCGGAACAGGAGCTGATGAATCTGGTGACCATCAGGGAAGGCGATATCTTTTCCCGCAAGGTGATTACCGGCATCACGACCGCAATCAATGAGCGTCTCGGCGAGGAAGGCTATGCCTTCGCCAATGTCAATGCGGTACCGGAAGTGGCCAGGGAAGATCAGCGCGTGGCCTTGACGATATTTGTCGATCCCGGCAAACGGGTGTATGTGCGCCGGATCAATGTCACCGGCAACACCAAGACCTTTGACGAAGTGGTGCGCCGCGAAATGCGCCAGATGGAGGGGGGCTGGATCTCCACCCAGAAGGTCAGTCGTTCGCGCACTCGCCTGGAGCGGCTCGGTTATCTGAAAGAGGTGAATGTTGAGACAACGCCAGTGCCCGGCACCTCGGACCAGGTGGATGTGAATTTCAATGTCACCGAGGGCTCATCCGGCAGTCTGATGGCGGCGGTGGGTTATGGCGAGGCGAGCGGCGCCTTATTCAATGCCAGTATCGCCGAACGGAATTTCCTGGGCACCGGCAAATGGATTAAGCTGGAATTCGACCATAGTCAGGTCAATGACATCTATAGCCTGTCCTATACCAATCCCTATTACACGCTGGACGGTGTGAGCCGCGGCATTCGCGCCTATTCCCGGAAAACGGACGCCGGCGAGGCCAATGTGTCCTCCTACCTGAGCGACGAGGTGGGCGCCGAGGTCAATTACGGTATTCCGATCAGTGAATACATCACGGCCGGTATCAGCATCGGGCTGAATCAGATCGAGATCAAGACAACCAGTGGCACCCCCCTGTATATCAATGACTGGGTCACTGCCAACGGCAGCTTGTTTGACCGCGCCCAGCTAACTGCGAGCTGGACCTACGATACGCGCGACCGCACCCTGTTCGCCAACCGTGGCGTGTTGCAGAGCCTCTCGGCGGAACTGGCCATACCCGGCAGCGATCTGGAGTATTACAAGCTCAATTATCGCCAGGAATGGTATTTCCCGCTCAAGGCCGGCAGTACCCTGCGGCTGCAAAATATGCTGGGCTATGCCGACGGCTATGGTGATACCGCCGATCTGCCGTTTTTCGAAAATTACTACATGGGCGGGATCAACAGTGTCAGAGCGTATCGCACCAACAGCCTGGGACCAAAAGATATCCAGACCGATCGGTCCAAGGGCGGTGACCGGAAAATCCAGCTCGGTGCCGAGTTGATATTTCCATCGCCCTTCGAGGGAACGGGAGACAGCTTCCGGTGGAGTTATTTTGTCGATGCGGGTAATGTATTCGGCAGCGATGAGTCTGTCGATCTGAGTGAATTGCGGGCGTCTCATGGGGTTTCCGCCAAATGGATTACGCCGGTCGGCGCCCTGGTCTTCAGTTATGGCTGGGGCCTGAATGAGAAGCCCGGCGACAAGCTCGATCGGTTCCAGTTCACAATCGGTGCGCCATTTTAGTAAGGAATGATTATGAAGAGTATGAAGATTATCGCAACTGTCCTGATCTGGGTGGTGTGTGGCGGCGTTGCCACGGCCGCGGAAGGCGTGAAGATCGGCGTGATCAATGTTTCCAAGGTGCTGGATCAGGCGCCCCAGGCGAAGGCCGCCACCGCCCAACTGGAAAAGGAATTCGCCCCGCGCAATACCGAAATGCTGAATATCCAGCGCACCCTGCAGATGCAGGAAGAAAAAATGTCACGCGATGGCGATGTCATGAGTGCCGAGGAACGCCGCAATCTGGAGCGCGACATCATCGCCAGCCGCCGCGATGCGAAACGTATCCAGGAAGAGTTTCGCGATGACCTGAACATCCGCAAGCAGGAAGAACTCAACAAGCTGCAGCGTCAGGTGGTGGAGGCAATCAACGAGATCGCCCGACAGGACAATTTCGATCTGATTCTGGGTGACGGGGTGCTCTATGCCAAGTCCCAGATCGATGTGACCAATAAATTGCTGGAACACCTGGAAAAGCTGGGTGCCGCCGCTGACAAAGACGGCGCCGCCAAGAAATGACGAGCAGATGATGCAGAAGAGCCTGGGGGAGCTGGCCGAGTACGTTGGCGGCGAGGTGCGCGGTGACGCGCAATGCCGCATCAGCGCCGTGGCGACCCTGCAGGCCGCCGGGCCGGGTCAGATCAGCTTTCTGGCGAACCGGCGCTATGCCCGCCATCTGCCGGATACCCGGGCCAGCGCGGTGATACTCGGCGCGCAAGATGCCGCCTCCTGCCCGGTCAACGCCCTGGTGGTGGCGAACCCCTATCTGGCCTATGCCCGTATCGCCGGGTTATTAACTCCCCACCAGCATCTGCCGGGCGCGATTCATCCGGGCGCGGTTATCGATGCGACCGCCAGCATCGATGCCTCCTGTCATATCGGAGCCTGTTGTGTGGTCGAGGCCGGCGCCGTGCTCGAGCGCGGTGTGACTTTGGCGCCGGGCTGTTATATCGGACGGAATGTCCGCCTCGGGACAGGCAGCCGCCTGTCACCCGGGGTGTCGATCTACCACGACGTGGTCATCGGTCCCCGCGCCATCATCCATAGCGGCGCGGTGATCGGGGCGGATGGCTTCGGTTTCGCCAATGACCATGGCCGCTGGGTGAAGGTGCCTCAGCTGGGCAGGGTGATCATCGGCGCCGACGTGGAAGTGGGCGCCAATACCACTATTGATCGCGGTGCTTTGGACGATACCCTCATCGGTGAGGGCGTGAAACTGGATAACCAGATACAGATTGCCCACAATGTCCATATCGGGCCACATACCGCCATTGCAGCCTGTGTGGCGATTGCCGGGAGTACTGTGATCGGACGGTTTTGCGCCATTGGGGGTGCGGCCGGTATCGCCGGGCACCTGGAAATTTGCGATAATGTGCAGGTTACCGCCATGAGCCTGGTGAGCAAGTCGATAAACAAGCCCGGTGTGTACTCATCCAGTCTGCAAGCGGAAGATCACTTGAAGTGGAAGAAGAAGCTGGCCAGACTCGGCAGGCTGGAAGATATCGCCGAGCGGCTGAGCGCTCTGGAAAAACAACTTACCGATAAAGGATAAGAATTTGAACAGCATGGATATACATGAGGTGCTCAAGCATCTGCCGCACCGTTATCCCTTCCTGCTGGTTGACCGGGTGCTGGAGATTGTGCCGGGGAAATCTCTGGTGGCCATCAAGAATGTCACCGTCAACGAGCCCTATTTCCCCGGACATTTCCCGGATCGCCCGGTGATGCCCGGGGTGCTGATCCTCGAAGCCCTGGCGCAGGCCACCGGCATCCTGGCGTTCAAGACCGCCAAGATGTTGCCGACCGAGCGCTCGCTTTATCTGTTCGTGGGCATCGATAATGCCCGGTTCAAGTCACAGGTGATTCCCGGCGACCAGTTGCGTCTGGAAGTCGAGGTGGTCAGGACCATCCGTAATATCTGGAAATTCAATGCCGTGGCCAGGGTGGACGACCGGGTGGTCACCACGGCCGAATTGATGTGTGCCGAGAGTGAAGTAGAATCTTGATAGATCCGCATGCCATTATAGATCCCGGCGCCAGGCTGGCCGACGATGTGACGGTCGGCGCCTACTCCATCATCGGGGCGGATGTGGAGATCGGACCCGGTTCCTGGATCGGCCCGCATGTGGTAATCAAGGGGCCGACCCGAATCGGGCGCGACAACAAGATCTATCAGTTCGCCTCCATCGGCGATGATCCCCAGGACAAGAAATATGCCGGCGAACCGACACGTCTGGAGATCGGTGATCGCAATGTGATCCGTGAGTGTTGCACCATTAACCGCGGTACGGTGCAGGATAAAGGTGTGACGCGCATCGGCAACGACAACTGGATCATGGCCTATGTGCATATCGCTCATGATTGCCAGTTGGGTAATCAGATTATTCTCGCCAACAACGCCTCACTGGCGGGCCATGTCAGCATCGATGACTTCGCGATTCTCGGCGGATTCACCCTGGTACATCAATTCTGCGCCATCGGCGCCCACAGTTTCAGCGCCATGGGCAGCGCCATTGCCAAGGATGTTCCGCCCTATCTGATGGTGTCGGGGCAGATGGCCGTGCCGCATGGTTTGAATACCGAAGGCCTGAAACGCCAGGGGTTCACACCGCAGGCCATGCAGGCCCTGCGTCAGGCGTACAAGACCCTTTATCGATCCAATCTGACCCTGGAACAGGCCAAGGAAGCCTTGCGTGGACCGGCTGCCGAGCACGCGGAGGTCCGGGTGATGCTGGATTTTCTGGAACGAGTGACGCGCGGCATTGTGCGTTGACCATGCGCATCGGCATTGTCGCGGGTGAGGCCTCAGGAGACCTGCTGGCCGCCGGCCTGATCCGGGCCATCAAGACGCGCCACCCGGCGGCCAGTTTCGAAGGCATTGCCGGCCCGCAAATGATCCAGGCCGGATGTCAGGCCCTGTTCCCCGCGGAACGTCTGGCGGTAATGG
>Ga0154729_1075_pt1 | contig 15013 bp, 16 predicted proteins | sample Rifle2008BG16ft_FD_105737 | JGI IMG/M metagenome (GOLD analysis project Ga0154729, IMG submission 105737) | Gammaproteobacteria bacterium RBG_16_57_12
CGGTATTCGGGATGAATCATCTCCAGCGTGGCGGCACCGCTGCGCACCTCGCCGAAGCAGCGCACCCGGCTGCCGCGCGCCAGACGCTGCTGCTGTGCCGCATTGAAATGAAAAAACCGCAGGGTCAGCGCCCCGCTGCCGTCGGCGATGCGCGACAACAGCATGCGCCGCCGGCCGAACTTGATCTCGGTTAACAGCACCTCGCCCTCGATAGCCGCCTGCATGCCGGGACGCAGGCTGCCGATGGGCATGATACGGGTGCGGTCCTGATAGCGCAGCGGCAGGTGCAGGAGCACGTCCTGGATGGTATGAATACCGAGCCGTGTCAGACGTTGTGCCATACGCGGCCCGACGCCCTTGAGCGCGCTGACCGGCACCGCGTCCACTCCCGCCGTCATGGCAGACTAGCTGCGCAACTCCAGGATACCGTCAACCTCCACTGGCGCGCCCCTGGGCAGCGAGGCCACACCGACTGCGGCGCGGGCCGGATAAGGCTGGCGGAAGAATTCGCCCATCACCTGATTGACCAGCGGAAAATTACCCAGATCGGTGAGATACACATTGAGTTTGACGATATCATCGAGCGTCCCGCCGGCGGCTTCCACCACGGCCTGGATATTGCAAAACACCCGGCGGATCTGGGTGGCGATATCGCCCTGCACCAGCTCCATGGTGTCGGGCGCCAGGGGAATCTGCCCCGACAGGTACACGGTGTTGTTAACCCGCACGGCCTGGGAATAGGTGCCGATGGCCGCAGGCGCCTTGTCGCTGTGAATAGTTGTTCTGGTCATGTTTCCTTTTCCTTTTCATGGTGTCAATCGACTTCTCTGATGCATACCATTTCATGGTGTCAATCGATTTCTCTGATGCATACCATTTCAGCTTCTGACGCGGTTGATGCGTCCCACCTCGGGAATGGCGCGCAAGCGACGCAGGATATTCGCCAGGTGGATACGATTGCTCACGGTGATTACGAAGTTCATTGCTGAATAAATGCCGTCACGTTCCTGGATGGACACGTTTTCGATATTCGCCCCGTTATCGGAAAGACAGGCGGCGACGGTTGCCAGCACGCCACGGCGGTTGGCCACGTCCACGCGGATCTCCACCAGGAACTCGCCCTGCACATCATCATCCCATTGCACATCGATCCATTTTTCCGGCTTGTTGCGAAATTCGCTGACGTTCTTGCAATGTTCGTCGTGGATCACGATGCCGCGTCCGGCGCTGATAAAGCCCAGGATCGGATCACCGGGGATGGGGCGGCAACAGCGGGCAAAACTCACCACCATGCCTTCCGTGCCCTTGATCCACAGCGGTTTGGTGGCACCGGCCTCGAATTCTCGCGCCAGTACCGGCTCGACACCCATCAGACTACGCGCCACCAGCAATGGCATGCGCGCGCCCAGCCCGAGCGCCTCTAGCATTTGATCGAGGCTGGCATACTCCATTTCCTTAAGCATGCGCGCCACCGCCTCGGGGGGTATGGCGTCCAGACTGGATGAAAAGGCCAGCAGCGCCTTGTTCAGCATACGCCGGCCCAAGGCCGCCGCTTCATCCTTGCGCAGATTCTTGAGGGCATTGCGGATCGTCGCCCGCGCCTTGCCGGTCACGGCGAAATCCAGCCACACCGGATTGGGGTGTGCCCCGGGCGCGGTGATAACCTCCACCGTCTGGCCATTGAGCAGCGGGGTGCGCAGCGGCATCAGTTTGCGATCGATCTTGACCGCCACGCAGGTATTGCCGATCTGGCTGTGCACCGCATAGGCGAAATCCACCGCGGTGGCGCCTCGCGGCAATTCCAGGATCTGGCCCTTGGGCGTGAACACATACACCTCGTCGGGAAACAGATCGATCTTGACGTTTTCCAGAAACTCCAGGGAATTCCCGGCGTTCTGCTGCAATTCCAGCAGGCTGCGCAGCCACTCATGGGCGCGCTGCTGGGTATTGCTGGAGGTCTTGTCTTCCGTTTTGTAGAGCCAGTGCGCGGCAATCCCCGCCTCGGCCAGCCGATTCATCTCCTCGGTACGGATCTGGACCTCGATCGGCACGCCGTAAGGCCCGAACAGGACGGTATGCAGGGACTGATAGCCATTGGATTTGGGAATGGCGATGTAGTCTTTGAAACGGCCCGGCACGGGCTTGTACAGATTATGGATGGCGCCGAGCACGCGATAGCAGGTGTCCACCGTATCGACGACAATGCGGAAGGCATAGACATCCAGCACCTCGGCAAAAGGCAGCCGCTTGTCGCGCATCTTGCGGTACAGGCTGTACAGATGTTTTTCGCGGCCCAGGACGCGGCCGGGCAGTTTCTCCTGGCGCAAGCGTTCGCTGATCGCGGTATCGATGGTCTGAATGATTTCCTTGCGATTGCCCCGCGCCTTGAGCATAGCCTCGCGCAGCACCCGGTAACGCGCCGGGTAATAGGCCTGAAACCCCAGCTCTTCCAGCTCCAGTCGCAGGGTGTTCATGCCCAGGCGATGGGCGATGGGCACGTAGATCTCCAGGGTTTCCATGGCGATACGCCGGCATTTATCCGGCCGCATGACGCCCAGGGTGCGCATGTTATGCAGGCGGTCGGCGAGTTTGATGAGGATGACGCGGATATCGCGCACCATCGCCAGCATCATCTTGCGGAAATTGGCCGCCTGCGCCTCGGCGGCCGACTCGAACTTGACCTGGGTCAGCTTGCTCACACCATCGACCAGCTCGGCCACCTCTTCACCGAATTGCGCCGCGATGTGCTCCTTGGCAGTCGGCGTGTCCTCGATCACATCATGCAGGATCGCCGCCACGATGCTGCGCGAATCCATGCGCATGTCCGCCAGGATGCTGGCGACCTCCAGCGGGTGGGAGATATAGGGCTCACCCGACAGGCGATGCTGTCCCGCATGGGCCCTGGCACTGAATTCATAGGCCCGGTACACATCCGCGACCTGCGCCGGCTCAAGATAGGTGCTAAGCCTGTCGCACAGATCACTGATGCCCAGCACCGGGATCCCGGGAGTTGGTACTATGGCAGCGATAGCGACAATCCTTAAAACTCTTGCTGGAGTTCTTGTTCGCTGACGAATGATTCCTCGGCGTGCGCCTTGGCGCTCACGTCGTTGAGGACGGCTAGCGGGTTGAGCTTGCCGCTGGCGATTTCACGCAGGGCCACCACGGTGGGTTTGTCGTTTTCCCAGGGCACCAGGGGCTCCTTGCCCAGAGATAACTGCCGGGCGCGCTTGGAAGCGACGAGCACAAGATGAAAGCGGTTATCCACGTGTTCCAGGCAATCTTCAACGGTAATGCGGGCCATACTATTCCTCCGGGTATGTTTGCCGAAATGGCAGTGCGAAATTCTACTGAAATCAAATAATTAAGACAATAATTCCTTCAGGATCTGCGCAAGTTTGCGGGCCTGGGCACTGCGCCGCAGCCGGCGCGCCATGACGATGGCGCAAAACTGCTCCAGGGCCCTGTCGAAATCTTCGTTGAGAATGATGAAATCATACTCCCGATAATGACTCATCTCATTCACCGCATCCAGCATGCGCCGGGCGATGGTCTTTTCATCGTCCTGATTGCGGTCACGCAGGCGCTGCTCCAGAGCCTCTCGCGATGGCGGCAGAATAAAGATGCTCACACAGCTGTCCGGCAGCTTTTCCCGGATCTGACGTGCCCCCTGCCAGTCGATTTCCAGGATCACATCGCCACCTTGCGCCAGACGTTCCTGCACCCAGTCGCGGGAAGTGCCATAGTAATTATCGAACACCTGGGCATATTCCAGGAAGGCACCCTCGGCCAGCATCGCCTTGAAGCGGCCTGCATCGATAAAATGATAGTGCTCGCCGTCCTGTTCACCGGGACGCATGCGCCGTGTGGTATGGGAGATCGATACCTCGATGTCCGGCATGCGTCCTAGCAGGGTATTGACCAGGCTGGACTTGCCGGCCCCCGACGGCGCCGAGATGATGTACAGGGTGCCGCCGCTGTCCTCGCCATGAATTTTTTCCGCCATGTCTTTCCCTGCCGCTACTCGATGTTCTGAACCTGTTCGCGGGCCTGTTCGATGTAGACCTTGAGCCCGACCGCAGCCTGGGTCACCTCGGTATCAATGGACTTGGACGCGATGGTATTGGCCTCGCGGTTCAACTCCTGCATCAGGAAATCCAGCCGCCGGCCCTCCGCGCCACCCTGTTGCAGCACCCGCAGCACCTCATGGATGTGGGTCTCCAGGCGGTCCAGTTCTTCGGCGATATCCACCTTCTGGGCCACCAGCACCATTTCCTGTTCCAGGCGGTTTTCATCCAGTTGTTCCCTGAGCTCCGCCAGGCGCGATAACAGTCGCTCCCGGAACGCGGTGAGCATCTGTGGCATACGGGCGCGGATCTGAGCATGAGCTTCCAGCATGGACTGGCAGCGTTGTTCCAGCAGTTCGCGCAGGCGAGCACCTTCCCGTTCCCGGGTGGTGACCAGATCCTGCAGCGTCGTCTCCAGCAGATTCAGGGCCTGTTGATACACCACCTCCAGGTCCGGGGTTTCCGTTCGCAACACGCCCGGCCACTTGAGTATGTCCATGGCGCTGACGGGCGCCGAATTATACAGTATGGCATCGATTTCACGGCTGGCGTTGGACAGATGCCTGGCCATATCCATGTTCAGGGTCAGTTCGCCGCTGGCGCCAGCGCTGGACTGGTAACGCAGACTGCACTCCAGCTTGCCCCGCTGCAGATAACGACCGGCCAGCTCCCGTACCCTTGTCTCCAGCACCCGCAGCTCTTCGGGCATACGCAGCGAGACATCCAGGTAGCGATGATTGACCGAACGCAGTTCCCAGCTCATCAGGCCCCAGCCGCCCTGGGCCTCGCGACGCGCGAAGGCGGTCATGCTGCGGATCATGGTCACGTGGGCACCTTTGGGGATATAGGCATTAACCTGTTGAAATATTGAATATTATCCATCTGAACCGTGGCACATGTCACGATGTTTTATCTCTTTTGCCTGACAAGTTGATTAAAGAGTTACGGAGATATTACGACAAACTCTATATATTATGAGCGAGCTATCACCCTTTTTGGCCGGCGGTTGCCGCCTGGAGCATTATATTATTGAATCCTCTCTGGGAAGCGGGGGGTTCAGCTGCGTCTATCGGGCCTATGATAGCACGACCCACGAGAAGGTGGTGATCAAGGAATATTTCCCCAAGAAGCTGGCCAAACGACTGGAGAATGGCAGCATCCTCCCCAATAACGAGGCGGATGAAGAACTGTTCATGCAAGGCCGTAAGCTGTTTTTGCATGAAGCCACCACACTGGCCACGCTCAAGCATCCCAACATTGTCAATGTATTGAATTTCTTTGACGCCAACGACACGGTCTATCTGGTCATGGCCCATGAAGAGGGCGTCAACCTGCAATCCTATATCCGCACCCATGGCGGGAAGATGAGCGAGCGCTTTCTGCGCACCGTATTCCCGCCCCTGCTCGATGGCCTGCGCCTGATCCATTCCCGAGGTCTGCTGCACCTGGACATCAAGCCCGGCAATATCCACATCTGCCGCGGCGGCAGGCCGATCCTGCTGGATTTCGGCGCCGTGCATAAACGCCATCTCAGCCGCAAGCAGCAAACTCAGGTCGTCACGCCGGGATTCTCCCCGGTTGAACAGAACAATCCGGATGGATATATGGGACCCTGGACGGATGTCTATGCCATCGGCGCCTCCATGCGCGCCTGTATCGAGGGACACACCCCGCTGGCCGCGGAAGAGCGTGTCGAGAACGATGTCCTGCGCCCGGCGGCGCAGGCCTTCAAGCGCAAGTACTCCCCGAGCCTGCTGTGCGCCATCGACTGGGCCATGGAGCCGGACCCCTTGCTGCGGCCCCAGTCGGTGGATGATTTTCTGGCGGCCATGAACAAGGATGAAAATGGGGATGCGGGCAATCGATCATCCGAGTCACTGATGGAACGCCTCAGCAGCAATTTTCCCTGGATATAATCCAACATACCTTAAACGATCCGGACCGATATGAAATTTCTTACAGCAGCAACAACGCGGATAGGCACACGGCCGACCAACGAAGACCACTACACCATCGTCGGGGACCGGCATGCGTTGCTCATGATCGTCGCCGATGGAATGGGCGGCTCCTCGGGCGGTCAACTGGCCTCGCAAACCCTGGTCGATACCATCGCCCGCATTTTCAATGAGCAGCCCAGGCCGATCAACGATCCGGAGGCCTTTCTCGGTTATGCCATCATGCAGGCTCATGAAGCCGTGATCCGCAAAGGACTCAAGCACAACCCGCCGCTCAATCCCGGCACGACCTGCGTGGTCTGTCTGCTGCAAAATGGCCATGCCTGGTGGGCGCATGTGGGTGACAGCCGTCTGTATCTGTTCCGCTATGGCGAGCGGGTCTTCCGCACCAAGGATCACTCCTATGTCGAATACCTGTTAAAAAGCGGCGAGATCAGCAAACAGGAGGCGATCAACCATCCGAAGCGTAATCAGATCACCCGCTGCGTCGGTAATACTATCCGTCCCCTGGAGATAACTTACGGCAGTGAAATGGAGCTGTTGTCCGGTGACGTGCTGCTGCTGTGCACCGATGGTCTGTGGAGTGGTATGCCGGATAAACAGATCGGCAAGATGCTGCTGGCGGACACCCTCGACAATGCGCTCAGCGATATGGCCTCACAAGCCGAACAGAATAGCCCGTCGAGCTGTGACAATATCACGGCGGTGGCGGTGCGACTGCTGTCCAATGCCTCCCCCTATGAGGAGGCTGCCTCAGCTCACAAGAAAAACAGGGAGGACTCGGAAGCAGAGGCTGTTGTCGCCACTCCTGCCGCGCAAGCCCAGGAACTGGATGAGCTCGGCCAGGCCATCAACGACATCCAGAAAGCCTTCAGGGAATATGAAGACGAGCTGCTTGATAAACCGCGTCATGACATCGACACCAGCGCCAATCACAACATTCCCCGCTCGGCAAAAGAAAAACTCTGACCCTCACCGATCACGAAGTGATCCAGCACCCGCACATCGACCAAAGCGAGGGCATCCTGTAACCGTCGGGTCAGGTTTTTATCCGCCTGGCTGGGCTCGGCCACCCCCGAAGGGTGATTGTGGGCAAAGATAATCGCCGCCGCATTATGGGCCATGGCGCGGCGCACCACTTCACGTGGATGCACCGCCGCCCCATCGATAGTACCGTAAAACAACTCTTCAAAACCGATCACCTGATGGCGGTTATCCAGAAACAGGCAGGCAAACACCTCCTGAGGATAACTGCGCAGCCGGGCCGTCAGATAATTGCGGGTGGCGTCGGGGCTGGATAATGCCTCACCCCTGGTCAACACTTCATAAAGATGCCGGCGGCTCATTTCCAACACCGCCTGCAGTTGTACATACTTGGCCTCACCCAGGCCGGCCGCCTGACAGAATGAAGGCTTATCCGCCTCCAGCAGACGGCGCAGACTGCCGAAGCTGTTCAGCAATTCACGGGCCAGATCCACCGCAGTTTTACCGCGCACGCCGGTGCGCAGGAAAATGGCGAGCAATTCCGCATCGGAGAGCGCCTCGGGGCCGCGCTGTAATAATTTTTCACGGGGACGTTCATGTTCAGGCCAGTCGGTAATCGCCATCATAACCTCCATTTACAATCACCATATAAAGTCCACTATGCTTACCAGACATAGCGCCATAAATCTTGCCGCACATCTTTCAAACCGGGCTGGGCCGCGCTCACGATCCTCACATACTATCGTGTATACTCTGGTCGCCACGATCTCTGCCGCTATGTATAATTAGCCAATAGTCCCCTACATTCAAGTGGTTATCGCTAACATATGTTGGCAGAATCAGATTTTAGAGGTACAGTTATACCGCGCTGATAATTGAGCCGGGATCAACACCATGGCCGGTATACTATAGTTGGTCAAGATCGATATGTTATCCCCAACTGAAGATAAATAATAAAAAGGATGCTCATGCCTCACATTCGATCAAAAAATGTTATCGATCTGGCACAGCTCAAAATTTCCTGTCAACACTGTGGTGCACGTCAGCTATGTTTCCCGTACGGCCTGGACGAATCCGAAGTAGATTGCCTGGATATTATCGTTAAACAGAACCGGCCGCTCAACCGCGGTGAACATTTGTTCCGTACCGAAGACCACTTCTCGTGTATCTATGTGGTCCGTTCCGGTGCCGTCAAATCTTATGTAACTACTGAGAGCGGCGAAGAACAGGTTACCGGGTTTCATTTATCCGGAGAGCTGCTCGGCCTCGACGGGATTTATAGGGAATATCATGCCTGCAGCGCCATCGCCCTGGATACCACCACCGTCTGCAAACTGCCGATGGATCTCCTTGAAGAACTGGCGCGCAGGGTCCCCCCATTACAACACCATCTGTTATGCCTGATGAGCAAGGAAATTCACCGGGATGAGGAGATCATGCAGCTGCTGAGCAAGAAACTGGCCGATGAACGGCTTGCCTCGCTGTTGTGTGATCTGGCCGATCGTTTCGTCGCACGCGGTTATGCCGCCACTGAATATCAATTGCCCATGTCGCGTACCGATATTGCCAATTATCTGGGATTGGCCCTTGAGACCGTCAGCCGTCTGTTCAGCCGGTTCCAGGATGAAGGCCTGCTGAGCATCGATAAAAAAATGATCACCATCCATGATCTTGCCCGCCTGCAGAAACTTGCCGGGATGGCGTCACAATCCGATAATACGATGTCCCTCCATGAAAAACCCCCGCTCAGAGCCCAAGACTGATCAGCGCCAGATACAATGGCTAATTACCCCGCCGGGGATCAATTTTTCATGGCATAGCAAAAAACGGGGTTTACCGGTAAATCTGGTATGCAGTATATTCAGGGTAGACAAACTGGAATTGTGGGAGCGAGCATAGCTCGCGATAATGCCGCTGGACTGCGGGATATTCGCGAGCGCGCCCACTCCCACAGAACGACCTGTCAATAACCGGCCAATAACCATCCTGGTATGCCAATGAACCACTTGCATCAAAAACACATTCTGCTCGGTATCACCGGTAGTATCGCCGCCTACAAGAGCGCCGATCTGGTGCGTCGCCTGCGTGAGGCCGGCGCCGAGGTGCGGGTGGTAATGACACGCTCCGCCACCGGGTTTGTCACCCCGCTGACCTTCCAGGCCCTGAGCGGCAATCCCGTGCATACCGACCTGCTCGATGCCACGGCCGAGGCCGCCATGGGCCACATCGAACTGGCCCGCTGGGCGGATATCCTCCTGATCGCGCCCGCCAGCGCCAACTTTATCGCGCGCCTGACCAATGGCATGGCGGACGATTTGTTGAGCGCCATCTGCCTGGCAACGACCGCGCCGGTCGCCCTCGCCCCGGCCATGAACCAGCAAATGTGGCAACACCCGGCCACCCGGGAAAACATACTGACCCTGCAACAGCGCCAGGTGAAACTGTTCGGGCCTGCGGCAGGAAGTCAGGCCTGCGGCGAAACCGGACCGGGGCGCATGCTCGAACCCGAGGAATTGCTGACACTGACCAGCGAATTCTTTTCCAGCGGATTATTGGCGGGACGTCATGTGATGGTCACCGCCGGGCCGACCCTGGAAGATATCGACCCGGTACGCTTTATCGGCAATCGCAGCTCGGGCAGGATGGGCTTCGCCATCGCGGCGGCAGCCCAGGAGGCCGGCGCGCGCGTCACCCTGATCAGCGGCCCGGTGCATCTGCCCACGCCGCGTGGCATACGACGCCTTGATGTGCGCAGCGCCCATGACATGCATGAGGCCGTGATCAATCATCTTGAGGGCGTGGATATCTTCATTGCCACCGCCGCCGTAGCCGACTATCGTCCCTACACCCTGGCGCCTGAAAAAATCAAAAAACAGCACGATACCCTCCACCTCGACCTGATCCGCAATCCCGACATCCTGCGTGCCGTGGCAACCATGCCCGGCGGCCCCTACACCGTCGGCTTCGCGGCCGAGACCCATAACCTGGCGCAATACGCCAAAGAGAAACTGGCGGAAAAGAAACTGGACATGATTTGCGCCAACGTGGTGGGCGGGGAACAGGGCGGCTTTGAGAGTGAACAGAATGCGCTGCATCTGTTCTGGAAAGATGGCGACCGGCTATTGCCCCTGACCGACAAACCCCGCCTGGCGCGTCAGTTGATTGAAATCATCGCGGCGCAATACATGAAAACAGTGCCGCCCACCCGGGTGAAAATTACTTAGCAGGCTGTTAGCCCGTCAGGCGCGCATAGAGTATTGGCAACTGCTGCGGCAAGTCGGTCGGGGTGCGGATCACGACATAGGATCCCTGCCCGAACAGGTGCGGCAGATAATCGCCGGCCTGTTTGTCGATAGTCACGCAAAACGGGATGATGCCCTGCTGCCGGGCCTCGATGATGGCGCGACGCGTATCTTCGGCGCCATAACGGCCTTCATATATATCCAGATCATTGGGCTTGCCGTCGGTAAGCAATAACAGGACCTGCTTCGTCGCCGGCTGCGCGGCCAGCAGGCGGGTGGCCTGACGTACCGCCGCGCCCATGCGCGTATAGTAGCCGGGCTTGATGGCCTGGATGCGTCCCCGCACCCAGGCGCCATAGTCTTCATCGAAGGATTTGAGGGTATGAAACCGCACGTGCTCGCGGTTGCGCGATGAAAAACCGTGCATGGCAAAACGATCGCCGCTCACCGCCAGGGCCTCGGCAAACAGGTAAAGGCCATCACGAATCACATCGATGACCCGGGCATGGTCATTCACCGAGGCATCGGTGGAAAGCGACAGATCCGCCAACAGCAGGCAGGCGAGATCGCGCGTGTTCACCCGCAAATCGCGATACAATCCCTCCGCAGGCGGCCTGCCGCCATGCCAGCGCTCCGCCGCCTGCAGCACATAGGCGTCCAGATCGATGTCACAACCACTGGTCATGCCCGGCACCCAGCGGCGGGTTTGTGTCAGCACCTCGAATTGCCGGCACAAGCGCCGCGCGGGAAGCCGCAGATGTTCCGGCAAGGCCTGTTCAACACAGTCGCGCGCCACCATCGGTATGATCCGGCAGTGATCCGGGCGCATGATCTGTTTGCGGTAATCCCATTCCGGCAGGGTTATCCCCTCGCCGACCGGCAGGTCGTCGTATCCGGCGGCGGGCAGGTCCAGATCAAAGCGTATCCGGCTGGCCACGGGTTGCTGATCGCGGGCGATACTCAGCTTGTCCATGTCGTTGGCGGCGGATTCGGCCTGGTCATTGGCATCGTCATCCGTGCCGCGATCCACCTTGCTATATTCCGCCCAGCTGAAAATGTTTTCCCAGCGTATCGCCAGCAGGCCTTCGCCTTTGGGCATCTCGGTACGCTCCGCCCGATGCCGGCGCGGTTGTTGGCATTCCTCGCCTGCGCCGCCCCCTTCTCCTCCATGCCCGGGCGCCACATCCTGCGCAGCCCCATCAGGCGAGACGCTGGGCGCCGTGGGATGCAGCCACAGATAAACCGGTTGCGCGGGCCGTCTGGCCGGGGGGCAATGCATGACACTGCCCGGCTGCGCCAGGGCGGACTGTATCGCCCGCTCCTGCGCCGCCTCATCGGCGGGCAGTGTGCCAGGGTCCGGCCGCAGGGCGAGTTGCGCCGCGGCAAGACGCCGATAGCGCGAACGCAGGCCCGGATGGTTTTGTAACAGATCAACAATCAGTCTTTGATTGTGCGCAAACCAGGGCAGGGCGCTGTCGCCCTGATCGGCAGCCGCCAGGGCGGCCAGCCATAAATAGAGGTCGCGATTCAACGATCTTTGCGGAAATAATCCGACACTGGCCGGCAGGTACAGCCTGGCATTGTCACGCCAGGCCAGTTCCACACGTTCCTGGCTATGCGCAAGACGTTGCAGCCATGGGCGCCGGGCACTGTGCGCGGTGGCGGAAGCCGCGCTCACCTGCAGACCGCCGTCTCCCCCCAGGGCGCGGAACAGGATGCCTGCGCTGTCGCGCATCTCCTCCAGGGTCACGGCGGCATCACGGTATTCAGTACCTGCCATGCCGCTGATCAACCTGTGCCAGTATTTCCCGATCCATTCTTCCATTACGCCCGGTCTCCACTGCCGATTTTCGGCTTATGCCCCAATTCACGGTCCGAAACATCCAGGGCCTGTTCATCCGCCACCCAGTACAGCAGACTTTGCCGGCCCTGGCGGCCCTGCACCTGCTCGCAGGCCTCGATACATTGAGCACATTGGGTGCAGGCAAGAATACTGCGTTTGATGGCGCGCGGCTTGAGGCGCATCGGACAGGCATTGTCGCAGGCATGATGGCAGGATACGCATTCATCGACCCGCTCACGCGCGAAACCCACCACCAGGGCGCGCTTGTTGGCCATCCATACCAGGCTCTGAAACAGGCCGACCGCGCAGCCGAAGCGGCAGAACAGATGACGGGCCAGCAAAAACTCCAGGGAGAAAAACAGCGTTGCCGCCGCCAGAAACAAACCCTGGCCACGCGGCAGGGTGAAATGCGCCAGATGGTGATATATGTCCCAGGGCGGCAGCAGATAACTCAGCAAGGACACTGCCCAGAGGAAGGCCAGGGCGGGTATGGCTATCATCAGCCCCCACCAATAATGGCGATTGACCGTCTGCGGCGTACCATCCACGCGTTCGGCGGGCAAGGGCCGGGCGTCCCAGAGCGTCGGTTTGCCGCTGGCGCGCCGCATCAGGCCATTGAGCATTTCCACCACCGAGAAATGTGGACATAACCAGCCGCAATACAGACGCCCATAACGCCACGATATCCAGATGCCGGTCCCGACCAGCAACATAATTGGCACAAGCCCACGAAGAAGCATATGCATTGCGGCCTGCGCGGCATCGACCTCGCCGGCAAGAAACAGATCCAGCCCCAGGGTCCAGGTGTGCCCGAATACAATCAAATACCCCAGGTTCAGGTCAAAGCGGAATAAATCCAGCGGCGGGGCCAGCACGAACAGGGCGAAGAAGGCGGATCGGGTCCAGAGACGGCTGTGTTGCAGGGTCATAGTGCTGATAATAATTGTCCGGCATTGAAATATATAGTCCTATTCGAGGCCGGCTCGCAGCAACTTTGCGCGACTCAGGTTTTCCGAAATACCGCTACGATCGCCTAAGTTCGACAGGCTCCCAGCGTGCTATCCTCTGGTCAAGCTCTACAGAGGCTCCTTGATGGCGACAGACACGATGTTAACTATAAACGGCACCCTGGGTGAAGGCGGTGGCCAGATCCTGCGTTCTGCCCTGGCCCTGTCGCTCTGCCTGGGAAGGCCGTTTCGCATTTCCAACATCCGCGCCACCAGAAGCAGGCCCGGCCTGATGCCGCAACATCTTGTCGCCGTCACAGCGGCCGCGGCCGTTGGCGATGCCGAGGTGCGGGGTGCAACACCAGGCTCACGCGAGCTGGAGTTTGTTCCGCGAACCATCAAGCCGGGGGAGTATCGCTTTGACATCGGCACCGCCGGCAGCACCACCCTGGTGTTGCAGACGATCTTGCCGGCGCTGCTGACCGCGGCGGCGCCTTCACATATCCGCTTACAGGGCGGTACCCACAACCCCCTCGCCCCGTCCCTTGATTTTTTCCAGCACGCCTTCGTGCCGCTCATCAATCGTATGGGGCCGCGCATACAAACCCGTCAGGAACGCCCCGGCTTCTATCCTGTGGGTGGCGGAATCGTCGAGGTATTGATTGAACCGATTTCTTCTTTACAACCGTTGTCCCTGCTGGAACGCGGTGAAATCGTGTCCCGGCGCGCCTGGGCCATGGTGTCCCGTCTGCCTGAGCACATCGCGCGGCGCGAGCTGGAAGTGATTGAGCAGCAACTTGGCCTGCCCACCAGCGCTCTAGAGCTACGTCAGGTCGAGGCCAAGGGGCCTGGCAATGCGCTAACGGTACTGATCGAAAGCGAACACGTGACCGAGGTCTTTGCCGGCATCGGTGAACGCGGCGTCCCGGCCGAAACAGTCGCACAAGGCGTAGTCGCAGAAGTACAGCGTTACCTTGCCGCCGGGGTGCCTGTGGGTGAACACCTGGCCGATCAACTGCTGCTGCCGCTGGCCCTGGCCGGCGGCGGCAGCTTTATCACCCTGCGCCCCAGTCGACACACCAACACGAACATGGAGGTTATAAAACACTTTACCGGCTTACAGTTTGCCTGCGAGGAGCTTGGCGAAGACCGCTGGCGCATCAGTTGCTGATTGCCCCGCCCACCGACACAGCCTATTTCTGCTCAGGACTACGAAGCTCCTGCAGAGGATCGTCCCAGTCGCTGGGCGTGGTGTCCGTTATCTCGGTACCGTAATCATCCACCTCACCGACGTCGGCGGCCCCGGACCAGTTCTCGGGCTCTTCGCTGAGAGCGATATCCATCTCATACCAATCTTTGAGGTCGATCTCTTCCACATTCCCGTCAAAGTGCTGGATCTCAACGATACCATTATCCTCATCCACTGCGACGACATAGAATCTCTGGCCCTTGTCCTCGTGGTAGTACCAATTATCAACAATGGGATCAATCTCGGTAGGCATGGCGTGAACCTCCATAGTCAAGATAAGCAGTATAGATACGATCATTATGGACCAGGAATCGAAAAAGGAAATCAAATGCCCGGTCGGGAATTGCATCAGATCCGGATCACATGGTGCCTTTCAACAGCGTGCGCAGCTGACGCAACGGTTTTGTATTCAACACATCCTTCTTTTCCAGCCAGCCGCGGCGTGCCTGGCCAACGCCGTGGGCGAGGTTGTCAAAATCACGCGTGGAATGGGCATCGGAATTGATGCACAGCAGCACGCCTTCCTCCTTGGCCATCTGGCAATAGGTGTCGATCAGATCGAGCCGGTCGGGCTGGGCATTGATCTCTAGAAAACAGCCGCGCCGGCGCGCCTGACGAATGATGCGCGGCATATCCACATCGTAAGGCTCGCGCTCCTGCAGCAGCCGGCCGCTGGGATGGGCGAGCATGTTGAAGTGCAGCTGTTCCATGGCCTTGAGTATGCGC
>Ga0154729_1093_pt1 | contig 14862 bp, 14 predicted proteins | sample Rifle2008BG16ft_FD_105737 | JGI IMG/M metagenome (GOLD analysis project Ga0154729, IMG submission 105737) | Gammaproteobacteria bacterium RBG_16_57_12
CTCGGCAGCGGCGTGGTGATTGGTGCCGGGCAGGTCATCACCAACTGCCATGTCACCGGTGTATGACTAAGGCCCGTACTACTCGTTACGATCTGGAAGCTTGCTTAGTGGAGGCAAATGGAGATGCCGCTTTCATCGCCAAGGCGCTGGGAGACATCGCGCGCGCCAAGGGTATGTCGCAGGTGGCGCGTGATGCCGGTCTGTCTCGCGAAAGTTTGTATAAAGCACTTTCTGGAGAACGAAGCCCTGCCTTTGATACAATCCTCAAGGTCATTGAAGCCCTGGGCTTGAAATTACATGCGCAGGCAGCACTAGCGGCAACTGTCCGGCAAAGTCCTTTAACCAGTGTTTCAGTTGTCGCTTCGCGTCGCCAGAGACGCGGCTGAGCTTCATCGTTTGACTTAAGTAAGCACCATTCGGGGCGAAGCCGTTTAGCGTTCGCCCTGGTGGCGAGGTAGAAGTATGTTCATCGAACCGACGTGTACGTAATCCGTATGCACGGTGGTGTGGGGGTGCGGCATCGTGAGGCGTCGCCCTATCCCGATTAGGCCATGGGGTTAGTCTGAATCATGAAGCACATTCGCAATATTCGTCGCATTGATGATGACTCCCGCAGTACCTATGCCTGGCTTGTTCAGGTTCAACGGAAGAACAACATCATCATAAAAATGTTCTCGGATAGCATTTTTGGCGGGAAGAAAAAAGCCTTGTCCGCGGCCCTCGAATTCCGCAATGCGCTTACCGCTGTGCCTTCTCCAGCCGAGCGCAATCTGTGGCATCGGACCATTGTCCGGCGCAATAACACCTCGGGCATCCCAGGTGTTGGACTTGTCAGGAGGCCCAACGGCACGGAAAGGTGGATTGCCTACTGGATTGATGAAAATGGAAATAACAAGTCACGATCATTCTCGGTCACCATTCATGGCTATTCCCGCGCAAAACAACTTGCCATTACCGAGAGGCAGCGCCAGCTTAAACGGATATTTATAATCAAAAGTTCAGAAGGCAGATAGTGTCGCGCCCTGACACGCTGCCGATACATATGACGCACCCGCCATGGACCTGAACAATCAAGCACGCCACATTCTACGTACCATTTTCGGGTATGAGGACTTCCGCGGCCACCAAGGGGAAATCATCGCGCACATCGTTGCGGGCGGCGATGCACTGGTGCTAATGCCCACGGGCGGCGGCAAGTCGCTTTGTTACCAGATTCCGGCGCTGGTGCGCCCCGGCGCGGGGATCGTGGTCTCGCCGCTGATCGCATTGATGCAGGATCAGGTCACCGCGCTGCGCCAGTATGGGGTGCGCGCCGCCTATCTCAACTCCACCTTGAGCCCACAGGACGCCGCGGCGGTGGAAGAGGCCTTGCTGCGCGGTGAGCTGGATCTGCTGTATGTCGCCCCCGAGCGGCTGCTGATGCCACGCATGCTGAATCTGCTGGCGCGGGCGCGTCTTGCGCTGTTCGCCATCGACGAGGCGCACTGCGTATCGCAGTGGGGTCACGACTTTCGCCCCGAATATATCCAGCTCTCGGTGTTGCACGAGCGTTTTCCCGAGGTGCCGCGCATCGCCCTCACCGCCACCGCCGATGCGCCCACCCGCCGCGAAATCATCGCCCGCCTGGCGTTGGATCAAGCCCGCGTGTTCAACAGCGGCTTTGACCGGCCCAATATCCGCTATCGCATCATGGAAGACGCCGGCAGCGCGCGCGAACAATTGCTGCGCTTCGTCCGCAACGAGCACGACGGCGAGGCAGGCATCGTCTACTGCCTGTCGCGCAAGCGCGTGGACGAGATTGCTGCGTGGCTGTGCACCAAGGGGCTTACCGCGCTGCCCTACCATGCGGGTCTGCCCGCCCAGGAGCGCCAGCGCAATCAGGAGCGCTTCCTGCGCGAGGACGGTGTCATCATCGTTGCGACCATCGCCTTCGGCATGGGCATCGACAAGCCGGACGTGCGTTTTGTCGCGCACCTCAATCTGCCGCGCAGCCTGGAGGCCTATTACCAGGAGACGGGCCGGGCCGGGCGCGACGGCCTGCCCGCCGACGCCTGGATGGTCTATGGCCTGCAAGACGTCATCACCCTGCGCCAGATGCAGGCGGGCTCGGAGGCCGACGAGGCGCATAAGCGCGTCGAGCGCCATAAACTCGAGGCCATGCTCGGTTTCTGCGAGCTGACCACCTGCCGCCGCCAGGCGCTGCTGCGGTATTTTGACGACGAGCTCGATCACCCCTGCGGCAACTGCGATACCTGCCTGGAGCCGCCCAGGACCTGGGATGCCACCGTTTGCGCGCAAAAGGCGCTCTCCTGCGTGCATCGCACCGGCCAGCGTTTCGGTGTCACCTATCTGATCGAGGTGTTACTGGGCAAAACCAACGAGCGCATCCAGCGCTTCGGCCACGATAAGATCAGCACCTTTCGCATCGGCGCCGAACTCAACGAAAGCGAGTGGCGCCAATTGTATCGCCAGATCATCGCCCGCGGCCTGCTGGCGGTCGACGTCGAGGGCCACGGCGCGCTGCACCTCACCGAAGCCAGCCGTCCGGTGTTGCGCGGAGATGAGCCGCTCATGCTGCGTGTGCTGCAAAAATCAGACAAGCCGCGGCGCGCGCCGCGTCAGGACACGCGCCGCGCAGGTCGCGCCGACGGTGGACTATGGGACGCCCTGCGCCGGCGGCGCAAGGAGCTCGCCGAGGAGCAGGGCGTGCCGGCCTACGTCATCTTCCACGATGCCACCCTGCTGGAAATGGTCGAACACCGCCCCGCCACCCTGGCGCAGATGGCGCGCATCTCCGGCATCGGCCAGCGCAAGCTCGAGGCCTACGGCGAGGATTTTCTTGAGGTGATCCGCGATCACAGCGAAGACGATGCCAATACCGATACCACTGTCGAGACCCTGCAGCTGTTTCGAGCCGGCATGAATGCCAACGCCATAGCCCGCCACCGCGGTCTCAAGCCCAACACCGTCTATAGCCATCTGAGCGCGGCCATCGAAAAAGGCCAGGTCGAACTGCACGAGGTGGTCGACCTCGACGAGCCGGCCATGACCGCGATTCATCACGCCTTCGAGCAGAACGAGGGCGGTAAGCGGCTCAAACCCGTCTACGAAGCCCTGGACGGCAAGTATGCCTACGAGCTGCTGCGGTGCGTGAAGGCGGCGATGCTCAGGGAGCAGGAAAAACAGCCTGCGGCTGTGTGAATGCCCGTGCAGGGCAATCGTTATTGCACGAATGAAGGCACCCGCGCGGTGGAATGGTGGATGTGCTCGGCAACTCGATTGCTGTTCGGTAATTGCTCCTGCATTACTCTACCACCCACATCCCTGTGGGCGTCCCGACGCAATTCTACCTCCTCCCTCCATGGAGTCGTGCTCCCTGCGTTGCTCTACCTCCTCCATTATCCATGGAGTCGTATCGCTCACCCATCCTACAAATCCACCCATTTTAGAATAAAGGGAGAACAAGATTTTGTGGATAAGCGCAGCGCATCCACCATTCCAACTATCAAACGCTGATGTCCTCGAACAGGATGCTGGAGAGATAGCGTTCGCCGGAATCGGGCAGGATGACGACCATGGTCTTGCCGCGGAATTCGGCGCGCTGTGCCAGCCGGGCCGCCACGGCCGCGACCGCGCCGCAGGAGATGCCGGACAGGATGCCTTCTTCCCGGGCCAGGCGGCGGGCATAGTCGATGGCCTCTTCATTGCTGACCTGTTCAACCCGGTCGACCATGGTCAGATCCAGGGTGCCGGGGATGAAGCCGGCGCCGATGCCCTGGATCTTGTGCGGTGCCGGGCGCAGGGGCTCGCCGGCGCGGGTCTGGGTGATCACCGGGCTGGCCGCCGGTTCGACCGCCACGGAGAGCAGTTTTTGCTTTTTGGTGTTCTTGAAGAAGCGGGATACGCCGGTGATGGTGCCGCCGGTGCCGACACCGGCGATGAGCACGTCGACCTTGCCGTCGGTGGCGTCCCAGATTTCCGGGCCGGTGGTCGTTTCATGGATGGCCGGGTTGGCGGGGTTCTTGAACTGCTGGGGCAGAAAGTAGTGTTGCGGATCCTGTGCCGCGATTTCTTCGGCCCGGGCGATGGCGCCCGGCATACCCTTGGCGCCTTCGGTCAGGATCAGCTCGGCGCCCAGGGCCTTCAGCACCTTGCGGCGTTCCAGGCTCATGGTTTCCGGCATGGTGAGGGTGACCGGGTAACCACGGGCGGCGCCGACGAAGGCCAGCGCGATGCCGGTATTGCCGCTGGTGGGTTCGACGATCTTCATGCCGGGCTTGAGTAAGCCGCGCTGTTCGGCATCCCAGATCATCGAGGCCCCGATGCGGCACTTGACCGAGTAGGCCGGATTGCGTCCCTCGATCTTGGCCAGCACCGTGGCCTTGCTGGCATCGACCACCTTGTTGAGTTGCACCAGCGGTGTGTTGCCGATGGAGAGCGAATTGTCACGAAAGTAGTTCATGGGGATTCCTCGAGGTGAGTGGGCGGGCACGCCATGTGCTAACCGTATCAATTGCCAGGCGCTATTTCAATAATCCTAGAAACCTCAGTTGACCGCTTATTTGGAGATTCAGCAGCATGTTTCTAGGATAATTCTGCGGCGGCGCAGTGGTCGAGGCGCAGGCGGATTTGCTTTATGAGCGCCTGAATGTCCACAGGGTCCTCGGTATTAATCGATATACACTGACGCCGTTCAGGGTCGGACAGGGGTTCATAACGGGCCAGCTGGCTTTCAAGGATGCGCAGGTCCGCCTCCGAGGCATCATCGGCCGCCTGCATGCGCTGGCGGATACGCTCCCGCAGAATCTCCTCCCTGGCCTCATAGTGCAATATCAGATACGGGATGCCCAATGAGTTGGCCAGATCACGGAAGGACGCGCGATGTGTCCTGTCGAGAAAGGTGGCGTCGACGATGACGATATGACCGTTTTCCAGCAAGTCCCGGCTCAGCGTGTGGAGATGCTGATAGGTGCGGGAGGTGGCCTCCGCCGTGTAGATACCGCTTTGTATCCCGGATTGGCTGGATTGATGCGCGGGTATGTTGAACATCCGCTTGCGCTCGATGTCAGAGCGCAGGCGGATCGCGCCCAGGTGTTCCAGCAGCCGTTGCGAGATGCGGGTCTTTCCCGATCCCGACAGGCCATGATTGATCAGCAGGGCGGGGCGGTCGCGCCGGATATAATCAAGCGCCTGTTGCAGATAACCGTGGTATTCATCAACCGTGGCTTGCCGTTGCGCCGTGGGCAGGGAGGCCTGCCCGGCGCGGATACAGGCCACCTTGGCCCGCACCATGGCGCGGTAGACCCGATAGAAGCGCAGCACCACCAGACCGGCATAATCACCGGTGATTTCCAGATAGCGGTTGAGCACGCGGTTCGCCCCGTCGCTTTGCCCCCGGTGCTGGAGGTCCATGACCAGGAACGCGATATCATTCATGACATCGATCCGGTAGAGATCGGGATTGAATTCAATACCATCGAACAAGGTGATCCTGCCATCCAGCAGCACCATATTGCCCAGGTGCATGTCGCCGTGGCACTCCCGGATGAATCCCTGTTGCTTGCGCGCGTCGAACACGGGGCGCAGACGGTCAAACGTCCGCTGCGTCCATGACTGCAATTCATCCAGCGCGGCTTGATCCGGGTGTTCGCTGAGCCAGTGCCGAATCTGGGTAAAATTCTCCATGACCGGGGAGAAGATGTGTTCCGGATCACCGTAGGGCTGGTCAGCCGTACTGCGGATGATGTCGTGATGAAACCGGGCAATGTCATCCACCAGTCTATCGAGCTGCCCTGCGGTCAATTCATTACGCGCCAGCACTTCGGCCAGCATCGCCGACTGCGGGAACTGGCGCATGCGCACGGCATAGTCCAGGATCTCGCCTAGCCCTTCGAATCGCGGAGCATCGGGCGAACCGTTGATGCTGACCACATCAACATAGAGCTGCGGCGCCAGCCGGCGATTGAGGCGTAGCTCCTCCAGGCAATAATAATGGCGTTTTTCCAGAGTGGAGAAATCCAGAAAGCCCAGATCCAGCGGTTTTTTGACCTTGTAGGCATAAGGGCCGCTCAGGATGACCCATGAAATGTGGGTTTCGAGCAGGCGGATGTTTTCCACGTGATGTGGATAACAGTTTTCATCAAGCAACCGGGCGATGATGTCAGCCGTGAGGTTCATCGGTGCCGTCCTAAGGAGTGATAAACTATGTTAAGCTGATCAGCCACAGCATGCCAATTTACTCGACTTGCCGGAACGTTACACTGTAATTCATATAAAACACCCAGGGTTTCTGCTGCGGGAACATTTCTGATCCACCACACTCTTAACAAAACCAATGAGTAGGACATCTCGCCGCAATACTTTTTCCTCTGGCCGTTGGCGTGCGCGACTGAAGTGGCTGACGCTGCTGCTGATCACCGCGGCCATCGCGCTGACGGCCTATGTCTATTATCTCGATTACATCATCCGTGAGAAATTCGACGGCAAACGCTGGGAGTTGCCAGCTCGTGTCTATGCGCGCCCCCTGGAGCTGTATCCCAGCAAGATTATTTCCATGCCGCAATTGCTCCAGGAGCTGACTCAACTGGATTATCAACCGGGTAATGATGGCTCTCGCCCAGGCACTTATATTCACCGGGACGCGGGCATCGAGATCACCACGCGCCCGTTTGCATTCTGGGATGGCCAGGAAACGGCACAGCACCTGCGTGTGACCCTGGCCGATGGCCAGGTGCAAACCATTGCAGACCGTATCACAGGGCAGTCACGCACCCTGGTGAGGCTGGATCCCGTGCTGATCGCCAGTATCTATCCCGCGCATCAGGAAGACCGGATCTTGCTGCAGCTTGCACAGGTGCCTGATACACTGCGTGAGACCCTGCTTGCCGTGGAAGATCGTCATTTCATGTCCCATCGCGGCCTGGATATCCAGGCTATCCTGCGGGCCCTGTGGGTCAATGTGCGCTCGGGCCATATCGTGCAGGGTGGCAGTACCCTTACCCAGCAACTGGTCAAGAACTTCTACCTCAGCGACGAGCGCACGCTGTGGCGCAAATTCAACGAGGCGATCATGGCGCTGCTGCTGGAGAGGCGTTACGAGAAAGAGGATATTCTGGAGGCCTACTGCAATGAGATTTATCTGGGGCAGGATGGCCGGCGGGCCATCCACGGCTTTGCCCTGGCCAGCCAGTTTTATTTTCTGCGGCCCTTGCAGGAACTGACCCTGCCACAATACGCCTTGCTGGTCGGTATCGTGCAGGGCCCCTCCTATTATGACCCGCGGCGTTACCCGGAACGTGCGCTACAACAGCGCAATCAGGTACTGGATATACTCTACACGCAGGGCGCCATCAACAAGGCCCAGCGTGATGAGGCCACGCAGGCGCCTCTGGGCGTGAGCGAAAAGCGTCCCAGCGGTGTTACGCCCTATCCGGCCTTTCTTGATCTGGTAAGAACGCAACTGCTGCGGGATTACCCGCCTGAAGATCTGCAGGGTGAAGGGTTGCGTATCTTCACCACGCTCGACCCCTTGGTGCAGACTGCGGTGGAGCAGTCCATTTCCCGCTGGGTGCCAGAGCTGGAGGCTCAGCGGAACTTGCCGGACGGTCAACTGGAAGCCGCCGCCATCGTCACCAGTATTGGCAATGCCGAGGTCGCGGCCGTGGTCGGTGGGCGAGACGTCCACTATGCGGGATATAACCACGCCTTGAATATCTCGCGGCAAATCGGCTCCCTGATCAAACCGGCGGTTTATCTCACTGCGCTGGCCCAGCCGCAATACACCCTGGCGACCCTGGTAGAGGATGCCCCGGTCAGGCTGGTGAATGAATTAGGGACGCCATGGACCCCTGAGAATTATGACCAGCAGGTGCACGGCCAGCTCCCGTTATTTCAGGCGCTGGCCCAGTCCTACAATCTGGCCACCATCAACCTCGGTATGCAACTGGGACTCGAGCCGATCATCAAGACTGTGCACAGCCTGGGGGTGGAGAAGACTTTGGCGGCCTATCCATCACTGCTGCTGGGCGCGGTGGAGCTTTCCCCGCTGGAAGTGACACAGATGTATCAGACTATCGGCGATAACGGTTTTTATACCCCCTTGCGCGCCATCCGCGCCGTCACCACCCATGACAATCAACTGCTGCAACGCTACCCCCTGCAGACCGAACAACGTGTGGCGCCCGAGGCAGTGTTCCTGCTCAATGCGGCATTACAGCAGGCCTTGCAGGAAGGTACCGGGCGCGATGAGTATCTGCGAACCCTGCAGGGCATGGCCCTGGCGGGCAAGACCGGCACCACCAATGATCTGCGCGATAGCTGGTATGCCGGATTTGGTGGCGACTACTTGGGAGTGGTATGGTTGGGTGCGGATGACAACCGTTCCATCGGGCATACTGGCGCCAGTGGTGCACTCCGGATCTGGGGGGGCTTCATGACGGCCATCGAGAAATCCGGGTTAGTGCAAGACCCTCCGGAGGGCGTGGAGATGGAGCTGATCGACTGGGATACCGGTCTGCTGGCGGATGGACAATGTATCGGCGCCGCACGCTTGCCCTTTCTTCAGGGCAGTGGCCCGGGGGAGTATGCGCCGTGCGCCGGCAGCGGGGTGAGCCGGGCGCTCAATGGCGTGATGAAATGGTTTAAGGAGAATAGGCCTTGATAAGGCATTTTCGCAATTCGTTCTTGTTCGGTATCCTGCTGCACAGTGGTTGTAGCCTGCAGGCACCATCGATAGAGCAACAAACGCAGGAACCGGAGACACAGCCACAGGAGTCCGTACCGGCGGATACCGTGCCAGCCCCGTCCAATACGGCGGTGGACAGCTTGCTGCAACAGGCACAACAGGCCACCCGCCAGGGCGATCACACAGCCGCTGCCGGGCTGGTGGAGCGTGCCTTACGGATCACGCCACGTAATGCCACACTTTGGCATCGTCTTGCCCAGATCCGGCTTGCCCAGGGACAGTATGAACAGGCCGAGTCGACGGCGTTGCGCTCCAATGCCATCGCCCCTTCTGATAAAGTACTGCAAGCGGAAAACTGGTCTGTGATCGAGCGCGCCCGCCGTTCCCGCGGTGATGCTGCCGGTGCCCGGGAGGCGTCACAGAAAGCGAACCTGCTTGAAGAGCAATAAAGCCGTTAAACAATAACATAAGCTATTACTTCTATCTTTCAGTTTATAAAGGGAAAATTATCTGTGGGTGTTTATGCTGTCGATAAGCTGATGCAAGAGGCCAGGCGTCTGGCGGCGGAATACCGGCGGGCAACGGGGCAACCCCTGGGCATCAGCGGTGAAATCGCCGAGTACGATGCCGCGCGTCTGCTGGGACTCGAGATCATCAAGGATCCCTCGCTGGGTTATGATGCCGTGGGCCATGGGGCGCACGAAGGGCGCCGCATCCAGATCAAGGGACGCGTGATCTTCGATGAACGCAAGCAGGCGCATCGCCTCGGCCAGCTCAATCTCGACCGGGAATGGGACAGCGTCATCCTGGTGCTGATGGATGAGGATTATCAACCGGTGGAGATCCATGAAGCACAGCGTCAGGACATCGAGGTGGCGCTGGCCGAGCCGGCCTCATCAAAACGTAACAAGCGCGGCGCCATGTCGGTCGCCAAATTCAAGATCATCGGCCGCATGATCTGGAACAATGTCGAAGGTGAGGTTCCCGACGATATATGGGACAATCAGGCGCAAACCTGACAACCACCGATAAGGTTGTCGGCAAGGAAAAACACCTACTCTCATGATGCTGTGCCGCGACATACTCGGGGATAATGGCCCCTTCATGCGCCATGTGCCCGGATTTATCCCCCGCACCCAGCAACAGGAAATGGCCGTGGCCGTCGCCGACTGTCTGGAGGACAATGCCGTGCTGATAGCCGAGGCGGGCACCGGCACTGGCAAGACCTACGCCTACCTGGTGCCGGCGCTGATGTCCGGCAAGAAGCTCATCATCTCCACCGGCACCAGGAACCTGCAAGACCAGCTGTTCCTGCGTGATCTGCCCATGGTGCGCCAGGCGCTGGCGGTATCCACTCGCACAGCCCTGCTCAAGGGGCGCAGTAATTATTTGTGTCTGCACCGTTTACAGCACCATGAACACCAGGCATCGCTCGGGTCGCGTCAGCAGGTGCGGGAATTCCAGCTGATCCGGCGCTGGGCGCAAACCACACACTCCGGCGATATTGCCGAGTTGACCGGGATCGCGGAGCATTCCCCGGTCTGGCCCTTGGTAACGTCCACCTCGGACAATTGTCTGGGCAAGGACTGTCCGGTGCTCGGCGACTGTCATGTGATGCAGGCGCGCCGCCTGGCCCAGGAAGCGGAGGTGGTGGTGATCAATCATCATCTGTATTTTGCCGATATGGCCTTGCGGGATGACGGATTTGCCGAATTATTGCCCGGCGCCCACGGTGTGATATTCGACGAGGCGCATCTGCTGCCGGAGGTGGCCGCGGATTTTTTCGGTATCAGCCTGGGCAGTGGCCAATTACTGGAACTGGCCGGCGATGCCATTACGGCCCAGTTGAGCGAGGCGCCGGATACTCCGCAATTGAGCCAATATGCAAACCGCCTTCAAACCACCGTTTCGGACCTACGTTTGAACCTCGGTGAAACGGGCCAGCGCGCGCCCTACAGCGATGTCAGCAGATCCACAGCCTTCTGTGCAAAATTATCCGCGCTCAAGGACGCATTGCAGGAACTGGGGGCCGCGCTGGAGCAGGTCGCGGAGCGGGGCAAGGCCCTCGAACAATGCCGCAATCGCTGGCAAGTCCTGCGTGAACGGCTCGAAACACTGACCGCACCCTCCCCGGACAATCATGTCCATTGGCTGGAAACCCATAAACGCAATTTTGTGCTGCGGCTGACCCCGCTGGATATCGGCGATATTTTCCATGAGCATATCTATGCCGGGACACATAGCTGGGTCTTTACCTCCGCCACCCTGGCTGTGAAAGGGGGCTTCGAGCATTTCACCCGGACCTTGGGCCTGGATAAGGCCAGGACTCATTGCTGGAATAGCCCGTTCGATTACCATACACAGACCTTGCTGTATTTACCCGCCGGATTGCCGGACCCGTCCTCCGTGGGCTATAACCGCGCCTTGATCGAGGCGATGTTGCCGGTGTTGCAGGCCAGCCGGGGCCGTGCCTTTATCCTGACCACCAGCCATCGTGCCTTGCAGGAATATGCCGCGCTATTGCAAGGGGTGCTCGACTTTCCGGTGCTGGTGCAGGGCGACATGCCGCGCGCGCAATTGCTGGCGCGTTTTGCGGCATTGGGCAATGCCATCCTGGTGGGCACCAGCAGTTTTTGGGAAGGTGTGGATGTGCGCGGCGAGGCCTTGTCATGTGTTATTATCGACCGTTTACCGTTCGCCTCTCCCGGTGATCCGGTGCTCAGCGCGCGCATCGAGCGTATTCGTCGTCAGGGAGGTAATCCCTTTCGAGATTATCAGTTGCCCCAGGCGGTGATTGAACTAAAGCAGGGGGCAGGGCGTCTGATCCGGGATGTGCATGATCGTGGTGTGCTGGTCTTGTGTGATCCCCGTCTGCAAGGTCGTTCCTATGGGTCGATATTCCTGAAGAGCCTGCCCCCGATGCCATTGACACGCAGGCTGCCTGAAGTCCAGGCGTTTTTCGCCGCTGAACAGAAGGCGATGCCGGCTACCTCCCTGGAAAATCCGGCAAGATAAAGAGGAAATCCGTGAATCTGCTGGCGATAGAGACATCCACTGAAGCGTGTTCGGCGGCCCTGCTGGTCAATGACCAGATCCTGGAGCGCTATCAGGTGGCGCCGCGTCAGCACGGTGAACTGATTCTGAGCATGGCCCATTCTCTGCTTCAGGAGGCCGGCCTGACATTGAATGATCTGGACACCATCGCCTTTGCCCGCGGACCCGGTTCTTTCACCGGGGTGCGTATCGCGGTCAGTGTGACTCAGGGACTGGCCTATGGCATGGATTTGCCGGTGATCCCCGTATCCACCCTGGCCGTACTCGCCGAAGGGGCGCGACAGGAGCTGGGGGCCGGTCATGTGGCTGTGGCCATCGATGCGCGCATGCAGGAAATCTACTTCGGAGCCTATGACTGCACGGCGGGTAGGCCGGATCTGCTGGGCGATGAGCGGGTCATCAGCCCCCATGCCATCACCCTGCCGGACGGAGAAGGCTGGGTCGGAATCGGGACGGGCTGGGGGGCTTATGCGCAAAGTATGGCTCATGCCTGCCAGGGGCGGGTATTGCAGTGGCATGGCGAGACATTGCCCCGGGCTAAATATGTGGCCTTGTTGGGGAGCCTGGCCTGGCGCAGGAATTTAATGGTTACCGCCGAGCAGGCCTTACCCGTGTATTTGCGTGATCGTGTGGTATGACGAATATTCTACATTCTGGAACGTGGCATCGACGGCTTGTGTTTGATAGGCGAGCCGTCACCTGCCTGATTTTCGGACTGGGCATCATGGCGGGCCTGCCGGGCTGTTCCACAAAGGAAAAACATATCCAGACCATTATGTATTCCCAGCCTTTGGAGGCGCTGGATGTCATAAAGATGGTCAGCAAGGTCGGCCCGATGGTCCCCGACCTGAAGAACAAAAATCTTTCCCGTGTTGATCTGACGGGCCTCGACTTCAGGCGCGCCGATTTAACCGGGTCCTATCTGGTCGAGACCAGGATGAATCGGGCGAATCTGTCGAAAGTGGAATTGGGGCGCGCCATCCTGAGCAATGCCCACCTGGTGGATGCCAATCTTCAGGAGACCAACCTCACCGGCGCCGACCTGCGCGGGGCGGACCTCAGCGGCGCCAATTTGACGGGAGCCATCCTCAGCGGCGCCGATTTACGCGGCGCCCGTCTGACTCGCGCCACCCTCAAGCATACTATGATGGAAAATACCAATCTGCGCGGGGCGCAGATGAAGGGGGCCTACCTCAGCGAGCTGACACTGTCCAAGGTCGCCCTGGAAGGGGCGGACATGGAGGGCATTAATCTGAATGAGGTTAATGCCAGCAATGCGCGCTTCAATGGTGTCAATCTGAGCCGGGCGAAGATCCATCAATCGGATTTTAATGATGTGAGTTTTGCCGGGGCCAACCTATCTCTGGCCGACGCCCGGGCAATTGAGGCGCAATATTCCGATTTCAGCGGGGCCAATCTGACCAGGGCCGATTTCTCCGGTGCCAATATGTACAAATCCGATTTCACCAAGGCCGATCTGACCAATGCCAAGCTCAATGAAAGCATCATCAGTGAATGCAGATTTTCCAACGTTATCATGACCGGGGCGAATTTCTTTCGCGCAGACATGACTTACAGTCTTTTGAATAGCGTTCAGGCACAGGGTACCCGTTTCGTCGGCGCCAAGATGAGCAATGCTGATTTATCCCGTGGAATATTCGATGGCAGCGATTTTTCCCGTGCCGATCTCACCTTTGTGGTGTTTATGATGGCCAGCCTGCGCAATGTCGTTTTTCAGCATGCCAACCTCAGGGCGACGGATTTCCGCGGGGCAGACCTGGCCGGCGCCAGTTTCCGCGCGGCCAATAATATGGATACTTCGAAGGGTCTGGAAAAAGGCCTCAATCTTGATGATTCCACGTTTTGACTATAATTAGGAAGCTCGGAATAATTCCCGCAGGTATATTCAGAGCTTGGAAAACAAAAAACACGGTTTTCGTTTTTCTTCATTTGTCATTTTCCGGCTTTGATGCATGCAGATAACCAATACCAACAATATGATCGTTCATACTGTCCTGGGGAGGGTGGATGCCCTGGCGTCAGGGCGTGGCAATTCCCGTGCCGAAGCGGATAATGCCAGGGCGAATGATGTCACGCGGGATGCCCGGCCTGTTGAGGCCTACCGGCTTCCAGCAGAGACCCTGCGGGAAGCCGAGAGTAAACGACAGGCGTATGCCAATTTACGCAGTTTCCATGAAGGCTCGTCGTATCGCCAGCAACAGGCGATTGCCAAATATCTCGATCAATCCCTGTATCAGGACCGCAGCCATCTGAGCGAGTTATTGGGGGTGGATGTCTATGTATAGGATAGTGAGCGGATACGGGCGTATCCGCTCACTACAGAGCTAGAAACGCAGTCCCAATTTAACAGAGTAGGAACTGTTGTCACCGGTCTTGTCCCCCTCGACATCGATATTGAACAAGCCCAGGTTGACATTCAAACCGGCATAGAACTTATCCAGCGAGAAGGTCTCTTCGGAGAGGCCGGCCACATTGGGCGTGCTGGTGACACGCACGGTACCGATACCGGCATAAGGTGTCAGCATGGCAAAACCCTTGGAGACGCTCAATTCCAGTCCCTTGGTATCCAGATCGAGCTGATCGACACCGTTCAGCGCGCTGAAGGTGCCGCGCACAGCCACGGCGGGCAGGGCGACACCACCTTCAAGGATGGCATAACGCAATTCGCCTCCCCACACCGTGATGTTGGTGGAGGGGATAGAGGTATAAAAGGCGCCTAGATCGATATTGAACGGCAGGCCCTTGTGCACATGCAGTTTGGGCAGATACAGGGTGTCGGGCGCATCCCCGCTGCTGGCCAGATCCCAGGCGCTGGTATTTTCTATGCTGGTCGCGCTCACTTCCAGCCCCACATCAAAACCGGTGATGCCCAGCGGTTCCGCCGGTATGACGCCGCGATAACTCAGGGCGGCTCCCAGGTCTTCGGATAAGTCCCGGAACTGTGGCTGCACCAGGGCCGTCAGGCTGTCGATATCGTTGGCGGCATGGGATGTGCCAGTGAATGCGCAGAGCAGGGGTAACAGCGCAAGGTGTTTTCTCATGATGATCTCCTCTCCAGATAAAATCGAAACAACTATAGCACTATTTATTCGCGTCATCCTGGA
>Ga0154729_1090_pt1 | contig 13932 bp, 11 predicted proteins | sample Rifle2008BG16ft_FD_105737 | JGI IMG/M metagenome (GOLD analysis project Ga0154729, IMG submission 105737) | Gammaproteobacteria bacterium RBG_16_57_12
TTCTTGCCCCATCGCGCGGCGGCATCTTCACGGTCAGATGGGGTACCGGTTCGACCAACAACAGTTCATGTCCGTATTTATCCCGGTCGGTCACATTGAAAGCCAGGTCTTTGACACGGGCATAACCGCGATCATTGCTGGCCAGCAGCGAAACCTGGTTGCGCCCGACGGCCAGCGGAACGTCATGACTGAACTGTCCATCACGATCCACCGCAACATCGATGCCATTGACAGACAGGCGGCTGCCGGGATCCGTGTAACCCTGCAAGCGGTACTTCATCACGGCCTTGCCGGAAGGCTTATCCACCGGTCCGGTTGAGACCAGGTAAAACTCATTCTCCGTTCCATAAGCCAGGTCTGTCTTTTCCAGCGGTGAACGAATCGCCAGTTGCGGTATGGCAATCACGCCCTGCACCGACTGACCTTGGCGGTTCACCATTTCGATCGACAGGGTTTCCTGGCTCTCGATCGGCCACTGCATGCTGAAATGGCCGCGCTCATCCACTTCCAGCGCCTTATCATTGATGACTACCTTTGGAGCAGTTCTATAATGATCGGCCAGCTGGATCTTGTATTCATCATTGAACTGTCCCTTGATTTCCACGCGGCGGTTCAGCTCACGGCCTACCTCGAGGTCATTGCTGGCGATGGGACGCTCTTCACCATACCAATGCACCGACAACTGCTGTTCGGAGATGCCGTGCGTTTCCTGCAGATAGCGGGCGGCGGATTCCGCGCGCCGGCGTGACAGTTCCATGTTATAGGTCGCCAGGCCCTGGGAGTCGGTATGGCCCTCGATCAATACCTTCTCATCGGGATAGTTATGCAATATTCCCGAGATCTGATCCAATAGCTCCCTGGCCTTGGGCTGTAACTGATCGGAACCCTCGGCAAAGGCACCGCCGGCCATGCTCAGGGAAACCATTTCAGTACGATTGACGCCAAAGGTACGGCGGGCGGTGGTGTTATGACTGCCGTCTTGATAATCCACCCGCATCTGGTAATAGTATTTACGGCCACCCGGCACCAGGCTGCCGGCATCATCCATGCCATCCCAGGCCAAGGCATCGGGAACGCTTCCTTCGCCCATGACGGTCCTCACCACAGCACCCTGATCATCCGCAATCTCCAGCTGCCAGTGCTGTACCTGATCATTACGGGCAATGGAGTATCTGAATGTGGCCGGTTTACTGAGGCGCCCGCCGCGGATTTCCAGCACATCCTCGACCGTGTCGTCGCCGAACTGTATGTTATTGACCGGCAGATCAATCCTGTCGCCATTGACCAGCAGGGTCAGGGACTCCACGCTCCCCGCTATGGACACCGTCTTGTCAGAGCCGGCCCCATCGATACTGACGCCTTTCACCGCCGCGCGTCCGATGGTTTCGGTACCATAACTGTAATTCACGCCGAAATTGGCCTTGGCGAGCAGCCCCGGCGTCATGGTAAGCACCACGGATTCATCGGTGGTAGCCATGGCGCCGTCCAGGCCCAGCAGGTTGATCTTCAACATCCGCTGCCCCGGGGTGACCAGCGGGAAGTGGAAGCGGCCATGCTCGTCGGTCATCACATAGGTGCCATCATCCAGTGCCACCATGGCACTGCCAACGCCCGCTTCAGCCTCATCCTGGATACCATCTTTATCTGTATCTTCAAAGACCTTACCGATGATGGTGCCCAGATCGAACAGGGGATCCAGCGTGACAGTGACTGTGGCATCGGCCGCGTTGGATATCAGGCACAGGTCGCACACATCCCTGGCCTGGACGGTATTGACATAATCACCCGGTGCGGCGCCGGAGCCGATAATCATCTGATAGGTCAGGCGCATATAACCCTGCTCACCCGGGTCCGCCCGGCCATTGCCATTGGCATCGACCAGCGCGGGCACGGTACCGATAGCGAAACGACTGGTCTGATTGCCGGACGGATCGCTGACAGGCGCCCCATTCAGGCGGGCACTACCGCCCAGATACTTGAAGTTCGGCGGCATCATGTCATCCAGATTGACCTGCTGCACCGCCTGGGTGGTGGTGTTGAATATCTCCACCTGATAGGTCACTACATCGCCAACCACGGCCTCCTGTTTGTTGGCCACCTTCTCCAGACGCAACACCTGTCCCTGGCTGAAGTAGACAACCAGCTTCGTGGTCAAATCAAGGCTATCGGTCACATCGGTCGTGGTCACCGTCGCCGCCCCGACCGTCATCGAACTCAGCCGGCCGACAGCCACGCCATCCGCTCCGGTGGGCGCGGCGGGCTGGACAAAGGTATCGATCAGGCCGCGATCGGACGCAAACGTTACGGTTTTACCGGAGACCGGCACCTGACTGCCGTTCAGCAGCGTGGCGGTAAAGGTGGCGAAGTCACTGCCATTGGCGATCACGATATTGCGGTCGACGGTTACCGTGGAGAACAGCGGATCGGCGACCGTCACCAGGGGTCCGGTGACATCGATGGAGACGGTTGCATTGCTGGTATTGAGCGGCAGGCCGTTATAGGTACCGGTGGCGCTGTTGGTAACGATGGCGGCGTGGGATTGCGGGATAAGCGGGCTGGCCACCGGGCATGAAAGGATTCCCAGCGCCATGAGTGTTGCTTTTGTCAGCCTATGCAAACCGACCACTGTTTATTCAACAGGGTCAACCGGTCCATCGGTTATCTTAATGACTCTCCCTGACTGGATTCATTGCTCCTGTACCTGGATGGGTACCTCCCTTTGAGGGTATTTTTTCTGTGCCCGCAAAAAATACCATGACCCCGTTTTCCTTTCAGGTCGAATTTACTTAAGCTTTGCATCTGGATGCGATGACCGTATCATCGGCCTGTCCTGCGCCGAAACGCCTCGGGCTTGTTACCGGCGGTCCTCGCCCGGCAGACCTTTAACCCGCCACCGCCAGGCGTATTGGCATACCCCAGCATCATGTGCAACCAACCTGCGATGAACCGTATCAACTCGTTTTTCATAATTAACCTCTTGGTTCCTGTTTTGATAGAAGATGTCTTCTTCTGATTTATATCTGTGCGTATCATCTGCCTGCTCACGCACCTGCCCTTCTATCTTTCCCCTCTTTCACTTCAGTGCTCATCCTGTTCTTATGCTAATTAAGCGTTGCCTTGAAACGGAACGCCGTGCGATAGGGTTCTGTCGCCGGCACACCTGATACCGGTACATTCAATTGCACATTCGGTACGCCGCCGAGATTGCCGATGGTCACCCGATTGGCCACATTCACGTTGTAATCCAGATAATCATCACCCGCCGTCACTGCCGTCTGGGCATTCCAGGTCAGCGCATTCCAGGTTGCCGATCCCGCCCAGGCGGCGGTATTGCCCGCGGTCATCTGAATACCCGTGCCGGCGTTGTTCAGAACCTGAAAACTGGTGGTGTCGATATTGAAGGCAACCGTATCGATCAGGTCGACCATTTGCACATTGGTCAGCGAGACAGTTGTGTTGTTATCTACATACAGAACGAAATAGATCTGCGTCCCGGCCGGCAAGGTACTGGTTGCACCGAGGTTGGTCCCATCGAGTAACCGCGCCTCTTTCACGATGGATATCGTGGCGGCATTAACCGTTACGACCCCGGAATTACCCAGTGTGACACCGCCCCCCGGCCAGGTCGCCTGGTTGGTGGCGGCCTGAGTCAGGCTATTCACTGTCATCAAGGACACACCACAGCACAAATAAGCCACATGTCTGTTAAGTCTCATAATCACCTCTCAGCACTTAGTTCTTGACGGCATCGAACACAATGGCGAAGGTGGTATTCGCATTGACATTCAATGTGGCATTAACCTGGCCCGGTACGGCACCAACGGTCAGATTGTCCAGCGCCGCCGTACCGCCCGTGTTCAGGATTGACGCATAGTTGCCCGCACCCGCATCCACGGCATCCGTTTCGGCGGTGCCTGCGATGACGGCGGTGTAGATATTGGCCGCCGTCGCCGAGCCATTCTGGCTCATGTCATACTTGAGCGATGCCGCTGTGGGGGTAAAACCGCCGGCCGCACCGGCAGTATCATCGATCGCATCCTGGAAGCGCACATCGCTAATCGCGATCGCGGTATTGTTTTTGACAAAGATCATGAATTTAAGGGCGGTTCCCGATGGCACGGTTACTGTAATTGCGCTGCCATTACACGCCGCATCTGCCGGAATACTGGCCATACAGGTGCCGCCTATCCAGACCTGTTTCACCAGTTGCAGGGCACTGGCAAGAACTTCAACCGTACCGGAGTTGGTGAGCGTGACACCACCCCCTCCCACGTTAGACGCCTGGTTGAGTGCCGCATTGGCAACCCCGCTCATCAATCCCGCACTCGCCAGAACCCCTGCACCTAGAACACGTTTGATATCTCTCTTAGTCATACTGAAACCCTCTCTTAAGTAGATTTCCCTCATTGAATGAATGGATTAAAGTCACTTTTAAATCCAGTACCAAGCGGTCATGTGAACTGCTTCAAGAAAAACCCATTTCAGAATTACAACCGATGTACACTTTGTCGTGTAAATTATTAAAATCTTTAGAAAAGATAATGAAATTATAAGCGGTTAAAAAACGCTGCTAATTGACCAAAATCGGGGCTTGGGTTAGGGTTGAATTAACTTACTTGGGAGGCTTACTCATATGTCACGCAAAACCAGATCCATTGATTTCGAAATAGCCCTGAAAGAGCTGGAAGAGATTGTGGAAAAAATGGAAAATGGCGAGCTCACCCTGGAGGAATCACTCAAGCATTTTGAACGGGGCATTGAGCTGACCCGAACCTGTCAGCAGGCCTTGCATGAGGCAGAACAAAAGGTGCAGATCCTGCTTGAGAAGAACAAGCAATACGAAGTAGTCGATATTGAGGAAGATATTTAACATCACATAATTAACATTAACTATTAATCATATATTATTGTTTTATAATTCTTCTTATTTAAGAATATGGCAGTGAAGAAACAAATAGCCGACTATCAACAACGAGCGGATGCCATCCTGAATCGCTGGCTGCCCTCCCAGGCAACCCTGCCCGGCCGCCTCCACGAGGCCATGCGCTATTCAACCTTCAACGGGGGCAAGCGTATCCGTCCGGTATTGGTCTACGCCACAGGCGAGACACTTAATGTTCCACGTGAAGCGTTGGACGGACCTGCTTGTGCGGTCGAATTAATTCATGCCTACTCCCTGGTACACGACGACCTGCCGGCCATGGATGACGATGATCTGCGCCGGGGCAAGCCCACCTGCCATCGGGCCTTTGATGAGGCTACCGCCATCCTCGCCGGTGACGCCCTGCAGGCCCTGGCCTTTTATGTCCTGGCCCATGACCACACCATCATCGATGATCCCACGCGCCGGATCCGGATGATTGAAATTCTGGCCCAGGCCAGCGGTTCACGCGGCATGGCGGGCGGCCAGGCTATCGACCTGGGCGCCGTGGGCAAGGAATTGACCCTGGCCGAACTGGAGGACATGCATATCCACAAGACCGGCGCCCTGATCCGGGCCAGCGTCAAGCTGGGCGCCCTCAGCAGCTCCGGGTGTGATCATGATCAGATGGAGCGCCTGGATCACTATGCCAAATGTATAGGGCTCGCCTTCCAGATCCAGGACGACATCCTGGATGTTGAGGGTGAAACGGAAATATTGGGCAAGGCCCAGGGCGCCGATCTGGCGCGCAACAAACCGACTTACCCTGCCCTGATCGGTCTCGCCGGCGCCAAGCAGATGGCCCGTGAACTCCACGAACAGGCGCTGGACAGCCTGGCAAGCTTTGGCAAATCAGCAGATCTGCTGCGCTGGATTTCGACATATATTGTCACCCGCAATAACTGATACAATGGCTGTTATTCGGCACCCGTAGCAGGTCAAGGACAGCAATACTCCCTATGCAAAGCAGCGAACACTACCCCCTGCTGGATCAGGTCCCCACGCCGGTCGAGCTGCGTAACCTCCCCCAGAATCAACTGACGGCGCTGGTCGCCGAGGTGCGCGATTTTCTGATCCGGTCGGTAAGCCAGACCGGCGGCCATCTGTCTTCCTGCCTGGGCACCGTTGAACTGACCATCGCCCTGCATTATGTCTACAACACCCCACACGACAGCCTGATCTGGGACGTCGGCCATCAAAGTTATGCCCACAAGATCATCACGGGGCGGCGCAATCAGATGCCGGGCCTGCGCAGGAAAGGGGGACTGGCCGGATTTCCCCGGCGCAGCGAAAGCCCCTATGACGCCTTTGGAGTCGGCCATTCCAGCACCTCGATCAGCGCCGCCCTGGGCATGGCCATTGCCAGCCAGCACAGGGGGGATGACAAGCGCGCGGTGGCGGTCATCGGTGATGGCGCCATGACGGCCGGCATGGCCTTTGAGGCGCTCAATCATGCGGGCGACCTGGACGCCGATCTGCTGGTGGTCCTCAATGACAACGACATGTCGATTTCCCCCAACGTCGGAGGACTGTCCAATTACCTGGCCAAAATGCTGTCCAGCCAGCTGTATTCCACCATGAAGGAAGGCAGCAAGAAGGTTCTGAAAAAAATGCCCACGGTATGGGAGCTGGCCCGGCGCACCGAAGAACACGTCAAGGGCATGGTCATACCGGGCACGCTGTTTGAGGAGCTGGGCTTCAATTACATCGGCCCTATCGATGGCCATGACCTCGACACCCTGGTGACCACCCTGAGGAATCTGCGCTCCCTGAAGGGTCCGCAGTTTCTGCATGTCATCACCAAAAAGGGCAAGGGTTACGCCCCGGCCGAGGAAAATCCCTGCGCCTATCATGGCGTCGGCGCCTTTGATCCGGACACGGGGCAGATGGCCAAGGGCAAGCCGTCTTCCCCCACCTACACCCAGGTGTTCGGCGAATGGTTGTGCGATATGGCCAGACAGGATAACCGCCTGGTCGGCATTACCCCCGCCATGTGCGAAGGCTCCGGCCTGACGGCGTTCGCGGAACAATTTCCGGATCGTTATTTCGATGTCGGCATCGCCGAGCAGCACAGCGTGACCCTGGCCGCCGGCATGGCCTGTGACGGACTCAAGCCCGTCGTGGCCATCTACTCTACCTTTCTGCAACGCGCCTATGATCAGCTCATCCACGACGTGGCCCTGCAGAATCTGCCGGTGCTGTTCGCGATTGACCGTGCCGGCATCGTCGGCCCCGACGGCCCCACCCATGCCGGCAGCTTTGATCTGACTTATCTGCGCTGCATCCCCAATCTGGTCATCATGGCCCCGGCGGATGAAAATGAATGTCGTCAGATGCTCTACACCGGTTTCATGCACCCCGGCCCGGCGGCGGTGCGCTATCCACGCGGCACAGGTCCTGGAGTCATTATAAACAAAGAGTTAAATCATATACCTATTGGAAAAGGTGAACTTTGCCGGCAGGGCGGCAAGCTGGCTATCCTGGCCTTTGGCGCCATGCTGCAACCGGCCTTCACCGCAGCCGAGCAGATCAACGCCACCGTCGCCAACATGCGCTTTGTCAAACCTCTGGATGAAGCCCTGCTGCACGACCTGGCTCTGAGCCATGAACTGCTGGTCACCCTCGAAGACAACGCGGTGATGGGCGGGGCGGGCAGCGCGGTCAATGAAGCCCTGGCCGGCATGGGGCTCACCGTCCCCGTGCTGAATCTCGGCCTGCCGGATCGCTTCGTCGAGCACGGCAGCCGCGAGGAACTGCTGGCGGACTGCGGTTTGAATGCCGAAGGGATACTCGCCACCCTCAGGCCGCATCTCCAGGTCAAGGCAAAAAGCTGTTAGAAATTGCGATTTCGCTTATAATTCAATTCTTAGTTCTTTTATCAACTATTTAGATTATGCCAGCCTTGTATACCTTGAAGGTCATTACCGATTTCGCCTCGGCCCATACCCTGCGCAACTACCCCGGCGCCTGCGCGCGCATGCATGGCCACAACTGGAAGGTCGAGCTGGAGGTGCAGGCCAGGGAACTGGACGACCTCGGCATCGGGCTCGATTTCAAGGAAATGAAGCGCGTGGCGCGGCAGGTGTGCGAGGAGCTGGACCATCGCTATCTGAACGACATACCGCCCTTCGACCGCATCAACCCGACAGCGGAAAACATCGCCGCCCATCTATTTCAGCGCCTGTCCCAGGAACTGAACACCGGGCGGGCCAAGGTCCATGCGGTAACCGTATGGGAAACCGAACGCGCCTGCGTCCGTTACACCGAGGAGCCCTGAGATGATCGAAGCCCCTATCGCCGATGTGCAAAGCAGCAAGGATACCCGCCGCATCCCCATCAACAAGGTCGGCATCAAGGATATCCGCCATCCGATCCGGGTGCGGGACCGCAGCCAGGGCGAGCAACACACCATCGCCAATTTCAACATGTACGTCAATCTGCCCCACGACTTCAAGGGCACGCACATGTCGCGCTTCGTCGAGATCCTCAACAAACACGAGCGCGAGATCTCCGTCACCTCTTTCAAGGACATCCTGCGCGAGATGATCCAGTCTCTGGATGCACAGTCGGGCCATATCGAGATGTCCTTCCCCTACTTCGTCAACAAGAAGGCGCCGGTATCCGGGGTGGAGAGCCTGCTCGATTACAATGTCACCTTCGTCGGCGAAATCCACGGCGACAAGCCCGCGCTGACCATCAAGGTGGTCGTGCCGGTCACCAGCCTGTGCCCCTGCTCCAAGAAAATCTCCGACTACGGCGCGCACAACCAGCGCTCCCATGTCACCATCGCCGTGAAGACGCGGGAATTCGTCTGGATAGAGGATCTGATCGATATCGTGGAAAAAGAGGCGTCCTGCGAGCTCTACGGACTGCTCAAGCGCCCCGATGAAAAATATGTCACCGAGCGCGCCTATGACAATCCCAAGTTCGTGGAGGACATGGTGCGGGACGTAGCGGCCCGCTTCAATGAAGATCAGCGGATCATTTCATACGTGGTGGAATCGGAAAACTTCGAGTCCATTCACAACCACTCCGCCTACGCCATGATCGAGCACAACAAGACCCGCTAAGCTCAACCGCCACAGCACTTCAAATACGCGGGGCTGCTAGTCACTACCAGGGCGCAGCTCCCCACTCACTAGACGCAGATGCGCGGCCATTGTCTTGGGTCGCGAGTAATCGAAGCCGGTGCTGAAGTCATATGCCCACATGCGATCCCCGGCATATTTGAAGGCTGAACCCGTCCAGTACAGACCCGGCTGGCTGCGCGGGAAATAATCCAGATCAATACTCGCCTCACCCTGGCGGTAATTGGGATAGATGATGGACTGCAATTCGACCTTGGTGGGCAGCCGCCAGTTACTGATGCCGCAAGGCGCTTCCCGGTTCACGACATCCGGATAGGCCGTCACGCTGCAATCACTGCCCTGACACTGTCCGGCATCCCCGGCATAGGTATAGGTGTGTTGCCGGGCACGCAGCCCGGTCTCGGTCTTGACCTCCCAGGTGAGTTCAAGCTTGCGATCCCAGACACAGGACCAGTCCTTGGCCGAGGCATCAAGCGCCTGCCCTTTGGCATCGAGCTTCACAAAACGATCGCCATTATCCTTCACTCCCTTGGGAATGAACTTCTTGACCGGCTTGTCGGGAACAGCGGCGGTGGATTTTGGCACGGGTGCGGCCGGGGCGGAGGCCGCAGGTGCCGCGGCTTTAGGAGCAGGCTTGCCCTGCTCGGCTTTGGTTTCCACCACCACCATCGCCGGCTCCTCAGGCAGCTTGACCTCCATCGTTTGTAACGGAGTCTCCTCGGTAACAGAACTGTTGGAAACAGACGCATCACTCGCCACGGCATCACTGGTCACCTTGGCGATGTCATAGGCCGCCTTGCTCCCCTCTGCCTTGCCGCTACAGCCGGCCAGCAGCAACAGGCAGGCCGCCAGCACAGACCATGAATGGTGTTTGTCTATTTTTCGATTGCATACCATTTCATGGTGTTTATATATTTCTCGATGGCATACCATTTCATGGTGTTTATCTATTTCTCGATTGCATACCATTTTAGTATTTTCGCTTGTCATATCACCCCCTCCCGGATCTACCCCGTTACGCGGCGAACCGTGGCCATGTTTTCTTCAATGGCTATTAGAACGGAATGTCGTCATCAAAGTCATCAAGGTTGCCGCCGCTGGTCTGGGTGGAGGGACTGGCCTGCTGTGATGATTCGCCGCCATAGCTGCCGGCACCTCCGGAACCGCCACGGCTGCCGAGCATCTGCATTTCGCCGGCGACAATCTCGGTGGTCCAGCGGTCCTTGCCTTCCTTATCCTGCCACTTGCGGGTACGCAGGCTGCCCTCCACATAAACCTGGGAACCCTTCTTGAGGTATTCACCGACAACCTCCGCCAGGCGGTTGTAGAACACCACATTATGCCATTCGGTACGCTCCTGCTGTTCCCCGCTCTGCTTGTCCTTCCAGGACTCGGACGTGGCGATGGTCACGTTGGCGACCGCACCCCCGCTGGGCATGTAACGCACCTCGGGATCCTTGCCCAGATTGCCGACCAAGATCACTTTATTCACACCTCTTGCCATAGCCTGTTCTCCTCGCTGATTAACCATTAGAGCCTATTGCAATAGGCTGTTACTCTTACTCGTGCTCGACCGAAAACCTGAGCAGCGCTTCTTTGTCCAAGGCATGCAAATCCACCTTCAGATAGGCTATACCATCTTCCGGTATTACCAGGGCCTCCGCAACCCCCCTGACGCCGGTCAATTGCACAACCAGGGCCTGGGCCTGTTGTTCATCGACCGGGCCGACCTTGACCAGATAGCTGCTGAGGTAGCGCGGGCTCCGCATGGTATACGCTATCAGGAACCACAGCAGCCCGACCCCGGCGCAGAAGCTGAATACCCCGCCGATGCCATATTTGCCATGCAGCCAGCCGCCGGCCACGCCCCCGATAAACGCCCCCAGAAACTGGGCGCTGGAATAGACCCCCATGGCCGTACCCTTGCGGTCAGCCGAAACGGTCTTGGCCACCAGGGACGGCAGGCAGGCCTCCAGAAGATTGAACGCGGCAAACATGGTGCTCAAAAAAATCGCGGCACCCATCAGGTGCCGGTAACTGAGCGCCAGGGCCAGCTCCGAGAGCGCCAGAATGATGATGGCGCCGACAAAGACCTGCTTCATGCGGCGTTTGCCTTCGGCAAGGATGATGAACGGCGCCATCAGCACAAAACCCGCCAGCATGACCGGCAGGTAGACATACCAGTGATGGGCCGCCGGCAACCCGCCATGGTCACGCAGCGCCAGGGGAATGACGACGAACGTGGCGGTAAGAATGATATGCAGAAACATGATTCCGGCATCCAGCCGCAGCAATTGCCCATCCTGCAAGACAGTCTTGAACAGGGCCGGCATCGCCTGGGTATCGCGATGAAAGCGGCTGTCCACCACCTCCGGTACCCAGGTGTACATTACGATAATGCCCAAAATGGCCAGCACGGCGGTCAGCCAGAATATCCCCCGCACACCGATCCAGTGGTTCAATACCGGCCCGAGCACCATGGACAGGGCAAACGACACCCCGATACTCATGCCGATCACCGCCATGGCCCGCAACCGGTGCTCTTCCCGGGTCAGATCGGAGGTTAAAGCCATCACCACGGCCGCAATCGCCCCGGCGCCCTGCACGGCCCGCCCGAAGATCACGCCATAGATGGAGTCCGATAGCGCCGCGACGACACTGCCCACGGCAAAGATCACCAGGCCGATCGAGATGATACGCTTGCGCCCGAAGCGGTCCGACAACATGCCATAGGGAATGGACAGCACCGCCTGGGTCAGGCCATAGGCGCCGATCGCCATCCCCACCAGGGTGGGGGTCACATGGTCCAGCCCCTGGGCATACAGGGCAAACACGGGCAGGATCATGAACAGCCCCATCATGCGCAAGGCATAAATGCTCGCCAGCGAGCTCACCGCGCGCCATTCCAGGGCCGTCATCCTGTCAATTGCGTTCTTAGCCCCAGCCACCGTGCGCCATTCCTCTTTGCCATGTTGTCGCAAAACGCAGTATATTAGCAGGTTACTTTTGACGGCGGAAATATCATGGACACCATCACCATTCGCGGCGCGCGTACCCACAACCTGAAAAATATCGACCTGGCGCTGCCGCGCGACAAGTTGATTGTCATCACCGGCCTGTCCGGTTCGGGCAAATCCTCGCTGGCCTTCGATACGATTTATGCCGAAGGTCAGCGGCGTTATGTGGAATCGCTGTCCAGCTATGCCCGGCAATTCCTGTCCATGATGGAAAAGCCCGATGTGGATCATATCGAAGGGCTCTCGCCGGCCATCGCCATCGAGCAGAAGACCACTTCGCACAACCCGCGCTCGACGGTCGGCACCGTCACCGAGATCTACGACTATCTGCGGCTGCTGTTCGCCCGCGCCGGCATCCCGCGCTGTCCCGACCATCACCTGCCGCTGGAGGCCCAGACCATCAGCCAGATGGTGGACCAGACACTGGCGCTGCCCGAAGGCACCCGGATCATGCTGCTGGCACCAGTGGTACGGGAGCGTAAGGGTGAACACGTCAATGTGCTCAGTGAATTACGCGCGCAGGGCTTTATCCGCGCGCGCATCAATGGCGCCGTGGTGGAACTCGACCAGGCCCCGGCGCTGGATCTGCACAAGAAACACACTATCGAAGTGGTCGTCGACCGCCTCAAGGTGCGCGCCGATATCCAGACCCGCCTGGCGGAATCCCTGGAAACGGCGATCAATCTCAGCGATGGACTGGCCAGGCTGGTATTCATGGATGAACCTGAACGCGCCGAGCTGGTTTTTTCGGCCAAATTCGCCTGCCCGGCCTGCGGCTACAGCATCAGCGAGCTCGAACCGCGGCTGTTCTCCTTCAACAACCCGGCGGGAGCCTGCCCGGGCTGCGGCGGCCTGGGGGTGGAACAGTTTTTCGATCCGGCAAGGATCGTGGTGCATCCCGAACTCAGTCTCGCCAGCGGCGCGGTGCGCGGCTGGGATCGCCGCAATACCTATTATTTTCAGATGATCTCCTCCCTGGCCGGGCATTATCGCTTTGATCTCGACACGCCCTTCAATGAACTGCCGGAACACGTGCGCACAATATTGCTTTATGGCAGCGGCGAACAGGACATCGAATTCGCCTATTTCAATGACCGGGGGAAGAAAACCACCCGCGTCCACCCCTTCGAGGGCGTGATCCCCAATATGCAGCGCCGTTACCGGGAAACCGATTCCAACGTGGTGCGCGAGGAACTGGCTAAATACCTCAATACCCAGCGCTGCCCCGCCTGCGACGGCACGCGACTGTCACTGGCCGCGCGTCATGTGTTCATCCAGGACTATTCCCTGCCGGTACTGACCGCCATGCCGGTCGGCACGGCCAAAACGGTATTTGAACAGTTGACGCTGCCCGGGCGTCGTGGCGAGATCGCCGGCAAGATCCTGCGTGAAATCGGCGAGCGGCTCGATTTCCTGGTCAATGTGGGTCTGGATTATCTGACCCTGGATCGCAGCGCCGAGACCCTGTCCGGCGGCGAGGCGCAACGCATACGTCTGGCCAGCCAGATCGGCGCCGGCCTGGTGGGCGTGATGTATGTCCTGGACGAGCCGTCCATCGGCCTGCATCAGCGTGACAACCAGCGGCTGCTCAAGACCCTGACTTACCTGCGCGACCTGGGCAACACCATCATCGTCGTGGAGCATGATGAAGAGGCCATCCTGAGCGCCGATCATGTCGTGGACATGGGGCGGGGCGCCGGGGTGCACGGCGGCGAAGTGGTCGCCCAGGGCACTCCAAAACAGATCATGGCCCATCCGCGCTCGCTCACCGGACAATACCTGTCCGGGCGCAAAGGCATCCAAATCCCGCGTTCCCGCGCCCCCGTCGATCCGGCACGCCTGCTCAGCCTGCGCGGGGCCTGCGGCAATAATCTCAAACAGGTCGATATCGATATCCCGGTCGGAT
>Ga0154729_1104_pt1 | contig 13627 bp, 13 predicted proteins | sample Rifle2008BG16ft_FD_105737 | JGI IMG/M metagenome (GOLD analysis project Ga0154729, IMG submission 105737) | Gammaproteobacteria bacterium RBG_16_57_12
TGCGGGTAGCAAGGATCCGTGGACAGAAAATACGCCACGCGGGATCCCTGCAAAGGATGAAGCTACAAAACCGCAGGGCGAGAGTTGGGAGCGGGATGTCATCAGCCGGCTGGCCTTCGCCGCGCTCAAGGAACAACGCCGCACCCGCCGCTGGGGAATTTTTTTCAAGGTGCTGACCTTTGCCTATATTGGCCTGATCCTGTTTTATTTTTCCGGCCAGTGGGCCGGGGAACCCATCACAAAGGGCAGGCATACCGCCTTGATAGAAATCCAGGGAATGATCGCGGACAACATGGAGGCCAGCGCCGACAATATTATCAGCGGACTGCGGGCGGCCTATAAAGACAAAAATACCGCCGGCATCATCCTGCGCATCAACAGCCCGGGCGGCAGCCCGGTGCAGGCCGGCTATGTCTATGATGAAGTCAACCGGCTGCGCGACGAACATCCGGATGTCCCCATCTATGCCGTCATTACCGATATCTGCGCCTCGGGCGGTTACTACATCGCCGCCAGTGCCGATGAAATCTATGCCGATAAGGCCAGTCTGGTGGGATCCATCGGAGTGTTGATGGATGGCTTCGGCTTTGTCGATGGCATGCACAAGCTCGGCATCGAGCGCCGCCTGATCACCGCGGGGGACCATAAGGGATTTCTCGACCCCTTCGCACCATTGCAGGAAGCCGATGTCAAACATGTCAAGGGCATGCTCGGCGAGATTCATAACCAGTTCATCGCCATGGTGAAACAGGGGCGTGGCGAACGGCTGAAGGACAGCCCGGATCTGTTCAGCGGCTTGATCTGGACCGGCGAGAAAGGGGTTGAGCTGGGACTGGTCGATGGCCTGGGCAGCGCCAGTTATGTGGCGCGGGAACTGATCAATCAAGAGCGTATTGTCGATTACACCATACGGCCCAATTACCTGGATCGCTTTGCCGAACGCATCGGCATGGCCATGGTGAATGTCCTAGCCACCCGCATTCAATTGAAATGAATCTGGGCAAGCGGCCGGTGTAATATCAGACGGCAATCTTTTTCCCGGCTGTTTTGCCGGATGTGAGGGCGGTGAGCAAGGCCTTGCTCAATTCGCGTGGATTGAACTTGGCCACATAGGCATCCACGCCGACGGACCTTCCGATCGTGATGTTGGCCTCGGCGGATAGCGATGAATGCATCACCACCGGGATATCCTTGAGACGCGGATCGTTCTTTATTTTTTTGGTGAGTACATAGCCGTCCATGCCCGGCATTTCGATATCCGTCAGTACGGCATTCACCAGGTCGCGGGTCGGCATATGTGCTGCCTCGGCCCGGGCGGCTATTTCTTCCAGACGCTCCCAGGCTTCGTTGCCGTTTTTGGCGCTGATATGCTTGATGCCCAGCTTGTCGAGCGTCTTTTCGATCTGCTTGCGGGCCACGCTGGAGTCATCGGCAAAGAGGATGGTTGCGGACAGGCCTGATTCACTGACACCATCCAGATGTATTTCTTCGTTGCCCTGATTCATCGTTTCCGCCATCACCTTTTCCACATCCAGCAGCATGGCGATACGCCCATCGGCCAGCTCGGTAACCGCGGTCACCAGGCCGCCATGCTTATTGGACATCATGGTGGGTGGTACCTTGATGTCGGCCCATTCCATGCGCATGATCTGTTCCACAGAGTGGACCAGAAAGCCTTGACTGGTGCGGTTATATTCGGTCACGATCATGACACTGGGCGGAGCCTTTACCTCGAATTCACAGAAATGCCCCAGATCCACCACGGGGATCATGGTGCCGCGCAGGCTCACCATTCCCACGACCCCCGGCGGCATATCCGGCGCGATGGTGATTTCCGGTACGTGCATCACCTCGCGCACCTTGAATACATTGATGCCAAAGGCCTCCTCACGACCGGCACTGCTGTCCTTGCCCAGGCTGAACAGCAGTATCTCCAGGCGATTGGCGCCCGCCAGCTTGGTACGTTCATCGATTGATTTGATAAGTTCGCTCATAATGGCCGCCGTCCCCGTCTTCAGGTTGGATTGACACCCCTAGCTTTACTGGGTATCTATCGACATCAGAATCACAGTTCTTTAGCCAAGGATGATTATTTTGGGGAGCTTCAAATGACCTTGACACCTTCCAGCTCCAGCATCCGGACCAGGGTGATGAGCGGGAGCCCGATCAGGGAGGTCGGGTCATCACCTTCCAGACGGTCGAAAAGGGCGATGCCCAATCCTTCCGACTTGAAACTGCCGGCGCAGTTATAGGGTTTTTCCAGGGTCAGGTAATGAGTGATTTGCTCAGCATTGAGCCTTCTAAAGACGACACTGAAGGGTACTACGGTAATATGATGTTGATTAGTAAGGGTATTAAGTAAGCACAGCCCGGTAAGAAAATCGACCTTTTTACCCGAGGCCGCCTTCAACTCCTGAACCGCCGCTTCATGGTTGCCCGGCTTCCCCAGTATTCGCCCCTCCAGAACGGCCACCTGGTCTGAACCGATGACCAAACTGCCGGGATGGCGGGCGGCCACCGCGCGGGCCTTCGCGGCCGCCAGACGCTCCGCCAGGTGGGTGGGGGTCTCATCGGCCAGGGGGTGTTCGTCGATCTCGGGGGCATCGGTGCAAAACGGTAGCCCCAGACGCGCGAGCAATTCCCGGCGGTAGGGCGAGGTGGAGGCCAGTACCAGGGGAAGCATGGCGGCTTACTGAATTTCGATCAAGGCTTCATCGGGATTGACGCTGTCGCCCTTCCTGACGTGCACCGCTGCGATGGTACCTGCAATGGGGGCCTGGATCTCGGTTTCCATTTTCATGGCCTCGGCGACGATGAGCGGATCCCCCGCCTTGACCTGGTCCCCCGTTTTGACCAGCACGTCCACGATAGTGCCCGGCATCGAGGTGGTCACATGGCCTGGCGCAGTGGCGCGGGGACGCTTGCTGCCCCTGGCAGAAGTGAGTAATACCGAACCATTCTGTTGCGGTGTGACCAGCACTTCTTCCAGGGTCTCGATCATGATCTCTTCAGGAACACCGTCCACGGCTATATAAAAGGGACGCTTGGACAGGGTGCGATGGCCGGTGCCGGTGATCTTGATGTGATAGGTTTCGCCATGCAGCGTGACATTCATTTCGCTGGGTCCGGCGCAATAGCTGTCACCACCGGTGGTGACGGGTTCAAGCGGTTCCGGTGTCAGGGTGCCGGCGGCCCGCTGTGTGAGGAAGTCACGCCCGATTTCCGGGAACATGGCATAACTCAGTACGTCTTCTTCGTTTTGCGCCAATTCCCCGATCTCGATCCGCAGGGTTTCCAGTTCGGCCGGAATCAGATCGGCCGGACGGCAATCGATGACATCTTCATTGCCGATGGCCTGCTGACGTACTATGGAATTGACCTCGCCCGGGGGCCTGCCATAGCGGCCCTGTAAATACAGCTTCACTTCATTGGTGATATTCTTGTAGCGCCCTTCGGTCAACACATTCAATACCGCCTGGGTGCCGACGATCTGCGAGGTGGGCGTCACCAGGGGCGGATAGCCCAGTTCTTCACGCACCCTGGGGATTTCCGCCAGCACTTCGTTCATGCGATTGAGCGCACCCTGTTCCCGGAGCTGGTTGGACAGATTGGAAATCATTCCGCCGGGAACCTGGTTGACCTGTACCCGCGTATCCAGGCCGGTGAATTCACTTTCGAACTGATGATATTTCTTGCGCACCTCGCGAAAATAAAAACCGATCTCCTGTAACAATTCGAGATTCAGCCCGGTATCGAACTCGGTGGCGCGCAGTGCTGCAACCATGCTTTCCGTGGGTGGATGGCTGGTGCCGCCGGAGAACGATGAAATGGCGGTATCGATGTGATGACAGCCGTTTTCGATGGCCTTGAGCTGGCACATGCTGGCCAGTCCGGACGTGGCATGACTGTGGATATGCACCGGCACCTTGAGTACCCTGACCATGGCGCTGACCAACTGTTCTGTTGCCCGTGGGGTCAGCAGTCCCGCCATATCCTTGATGGCGATGCTGTCGCAACCCATTCCTTCCAGCTCCCGGGCATGGACGACAAACTGTTCGATACTGTGGACCGGGCTGATGGTATAGGCAATGGCGCCCTGGGCATGTTTACCGCAGGCCTTGACCGCCTCGATCGAGACCCGCAGATTGCGCAGATCGTTCATGGCATCGAATATGCGGAACACGTCGATCCCGTTGGCGGCCGCGCGCTGCACAAAGGCCTGCACCACATCGTCGCCATAGTGACGGTAACCCAGCAGATTCTGTCCGCGCAGCAGCATTTGCAGGCGTGTGTTCGGCAGGGCCTTGCGTAACATGCGCAGCCGCTCCCACGGATCCTCCTTGAGAAAACGGATACAGGCATCGAAGGTCGCGCCGCCCCAGACCTCCAGTGACCAGTAGCCCACCTGATCCAGTTTTTTACAGATGGGCAGCATGTCCTCAGTACGCATGCGGGTGGCAATCAGGGACTGGTGCGCATCTCTCAGGATGGTATCAGTGATATTGACATGCGTCATGCCAGGATCTCCCGGGTAATATTATTGATATTGTTTGCCAGCATTTATTTTTATATCCCCATATGCGCCGCAATAGCCGCCGCCAGAACCGCGGCTTCATGGTGTTTGGCGCGCCGGATTGAGTAATTGATCAGATCCGGATGAGTCTCGACAAAGCTGGTATTGAACCGCCCGCGGTTGAAATCTTCCGATTTGAGAATCTCCAGGTGATAGGGAATCGTCGTCTTGATGCCATAAACCCGGATATCGTTGAGGGCCCGGCTGGCCCGCTTCAGCAGACTTTCCCAATCCGGTGCCCAGACGGTCAGCTTGGCGCACATGGAATCATAGTAGGGCGGGATTTCGTAACCGGTATAGATGGCGCTGTCGGTGCGTACCCCCGGACCGCCCGGGGCGAAATAGCGGGTGATACGGCCAAAACTGGGCAGGAAATTGTTTTTCGGATCTTCGGCATTGATGCGAAATTCCATGGCGTAGCCGTTGCGGCGGATATCGTCTTGGCCATAGCGCAATGCGAGGCCGTCCGCGATGCGGATCTGCTCCTGCACAATATCCACGCCGGTAATCTGTTCGGTCACCGGGTGTTCCACCTGCAGCCGGGTGTTCATTTCCATGAAGTAGACATTATCCTGTTCATCCAGGAGAAATTCGACCGTCCCGGCATTGGTGTAGCCGACCGTTTTCGCCGCCTTCACCGCATAGTCGCCCAGCATCCGGCGCTGCGCATCGCTCAACTGTGGCGATGGGGCGATCTCGATCAGTTTCTGATGGCGGCGCTGGATCGAGCAGTCGCGCTCGAACAAGTGAATCACATTACCGAAATTATCCGCCAGGATCTGCACTTCGATATGGCGAGGATTGACGACGTACTTTTCCAGAAAGACCTCGGTGCTGCCAAAGGCCTTTTCTGCCTCGGACAGCACCCGACTGTAATTGTTTTTCAGCTCATCCGCGCTGTTGCATCGCCGGATGCCGCGCCCGCCGCCGCCGGAAGTGGCCTTGAGCATGACCGGGTAACCGATGGTTTCGGCGACGGCAAGGGCCTCTTCGAGCGAATTCACATTGCCGTCACTGCCGGGTGTGACCGGAATCCCCGCCTGGATCATGGCCCGCCGCGCCTCCGTCTTGTCCCCCATGCGCCGGATGACCTCGGCGGTCGGACCGATGAAGATGATCCCTCGCTGCTGGCAGGCCTCGGCCAGCAAGGGATTTTCCGAGAGGAACCCGTAACCGGGGTGTAAAGCATCGCAGCCCGTGGCGGCGGCCAGATTGACGACTCGGTGGGCGTTCAGATAACCGGCCACGGTATCCGGACCCAGGCTATACGCCTCGTCGGCCTTCTTCAGATGGAGGGAATGGCGGTCGGCATCGGCATAAATCGCCACCGATTTGATATCCATTTCCGCGCAGGCGCGGGCGATGCGGACGGCAATTTCGCCACGGTTTGCGATCAGGATTTTTTTTATCAATGGGGTCGCCCCGGTCCGGTTGTTGCTGTCAAATTAGGTTTCTACGTCAAAAAGCCCGTACCGTCAACAGTGAATTGGAGTAATCTCTTCCCTAAACTGTTGTTCAAACAAATCATTATGGCTAAATCGTGGTGTATTTTCTTTGACATCAGACGGGTCCGGCGCTATCATTTTGCGCCTATGTCGGAACAGCTGCCCAGATATATCGAGCCATTTCGGCTGGCTGAAAAGGGAAGATACCTGCAAGGCGTGTTGCCGCTGGCCGGCATGCAGCGCCTGGCGGTATCGCTGGAATCCGACCAGGGTGAAGCTGCATTTGCGCTGCACTTTGGAATTGATGATCTCGGCACCCCCAATATCCGCGGTCATTTGCATGCAGATCTGCAAATGAGCTGTCAGCGCTGTCTGGGCCCCATGACAGTTATCGTGGATACGGATATTCAGATCGGCCTGGTGAGAAGCCAGGAAGAGGTGGATGAATTAACGGGCGACTACGAGCCCTTTGTCCATGACACGGATGATCCGGTTCTGCTGGCGGATATCATTGAAGACGAACTGATACTGGGCCTGCCGATTGTGGCCGTGCATGATGAAACCTCGCCATGCACCGCCCAGAAATTACTCCAGACGCAAGGGGAAAAACGTGAAAATCCCTTTGCCGTGCTGGCCGGTTTGAAAAAGCATAGTTGAGTATTTTTAGGAGAAACTGAAATGGCTGTACAAAAAACCCGCAAGTCCCCCTCAAAGCGCGGCATGCGTCGCGCGCACGATGCCCTGACGGCTGCTGCGACAACTACCGATCCAACCTCGGGCGAAACGCATTTGCGTCACCATATGACCGCCGGCGGCTACTACAAAGGCCGCAAGGTGATCGAAACAGGCGAATAACGTCAAATTCAGATAGTGACGTTATCATTCAAATGACCTTCATGGCATACGGCTGCGAAGGTCATTTTTATTGGCCACCCTTATTACACACATTGCCGGTGCATGAGCAAGAAAATCACAATAGCGCTTGACGCCATGGGCGGTGACTACGGGCCGGAAGTAGTCATCCCCGCCGCCATCGCCGCCTTGAACGAGCTCGATTTCCTGCACCTTATCCTGGTCGGTGATCAGGACAGAATCCAGCCGGTACTTGATGCGCAACGCAGCGGCATCACAGAGCGGATCCGGATTCAACATGCCTCCCAGCAAGTGGAAATGCATGAGCCGCCTTCACAGGCCCTGCGCAATAAAAAAGATTCATCCATGCGGGTTGCCATCAACCTGGTGCGGGAAGGCGCCGCTCAGGCCTGCGTCAGCGCCGGCAACACGGGCGCCTTGATGGCGACCGCGCGGTTTGTACTGAAAATGCTGCCGGGTGTCGACCGGCCGGCGATCATCACCGCCTTGCCCACCATCTCCGGCCATACCCATATGCTGGACCTGGGCGCGAACGTTGATTCATCGGCGGAGAACCTGTTCGAGTTTGCCGTCATGGGTTCGGTCCTGACCAGTGTGGTGGAAGAAATCCCCAATCCCAAGGTCGCCCTGCTGAATATCGGCGAGGAGGAAATCAAGGGCAACGAGCAGGTCAAGCAGGCCGCGCGCCTGCTGGAGAAGAGCAGCCTGAATTACATCGGTTTTGTGGAAGGCGATGGCATCTACCTGGGCGAGGCCGATGTCATTGTGTGCGATGGTTTCGTCGGTAACGTGGCCTTGAAAACCAGCGAAGGCATTGCCAAGATGATCACACATTTTCTCAAGGACGCCTTCAAGCGTAACTTCTATACCAAAGCCGCCGCCACGCTGGCCATGCCTGCCCTGAAATCTTTCAAGGAAAAAATTGATCATCGCCGTTATAATGGCGCCAGCCTGGTCGGGTTGCAGGGTATTGTGATCAAAAGCCATGGCGGCGCGGATATCTTTGCCTTCCAGCAGGCCATCAAGGAAGCGGTGATTGAAGTCAGGAAAAACGTCCCACAGAGAATCTCATCCCAACTGGAAGCCATACTAACAGCGAGGCAGGTCGTTTGAAGTATTCACGCATCATGGGCACGGGTGGTTATCTGCCGGAAAAGGTGTTGACCAACGCCGATCTGGAAAAGATGGTGGATACCACCGATGAATGGATACACGAGCGCACGGGCATACGTAACCGGCATATCGCCGCCGATGGACAAACCACCTGCGATCTGGCCGAACAGGCCGCCCTGGCCGCTATCGAGGCCGCCGGGATACCCGCCAGCAGTATTGATCTGATCATTGTCGCGACGACCACCCCGGACCGCGTATTTCCCAGCACCGCCTGCCTGTTGCAACAACGGCTGGACCTGCACGGCTGCCCCGCCTTCGATATCCAGGCGGTCTGCACCGGTTTTATTTACGCCCTGGATATCGCCGACAAATTCATCCGCACCGGCAGCGCCCGGCGCGCGCTGGTGGTCGGCGCGGAAACCATGTCACGCATCATCGACTGGACCGACCGCACGACCTGCGTGCTGTTCGGCGACGGTGCCGGGGCGGTCATTCTGGAGGCAAGTGAGCAACCCGGCATCCTGTCGGCTCATCTGCATGCCGATGGCAAGTACGCCGAGTTGCTGACTGTGCCGGCGGGGGTATCGAATAATTACCAGGCCGTTATGGAAGGGCGCGCCTATGTGCACATGCAGGGCAATGAGGTATTCAAGGTTGCCGTGACCACCCTGGGGCGCATTGTCGATGAAACACTGCATGCCCAGCACATGAAAAAATCCGATGTGACCTGGCTGGTGCCGCATCAGGCCAATATCCGTATCATCGCCGCCATGGCCAAGAAACTGAAAATGTCCATGGATAACGTGGTGACCACCATGGAAGATCACGGCAACACCTCGGCGGCCTCCGTGCCGCTGGCGCTGGATGTGGCGGTGCGTGATGGCCGGATCAAGCGCGGGGATATTCTGTTGCTGGAGGCCTTTGGCGGTGGATTCACCTGGGGCTCGGCGCTTATCAAATATTGATTTTGTGAAAGGGTAGCTTCGATGTCGCTTGCTTTTATCTTTCCAGGCCAGGGTTCGCAGTCTGTCGGCATGCTGGGTGAGCTGGCACAGGCCTTTTCAGTGGTGCAGGAAACGTTTGCCGAGGCCTCCAACGTCCTGGGCTATGACTTATGGAAAACCATCCAGGAGGGTCCGGAAGAGAAAATGAACCCTACGGCGGTCACCCAGCCAGCCATGCTCTCGGCCGGTGTAGCCGTTTGGCGCGTCTGGCGTGAAAATCTCGGTGCAGTACCGGACTTTATGGCCGGGCACAGCCTGGGAGAATACACCGCCCTGGTATGCGCCGAGGCGCTGGAGTTTGCCCCGGCCGTTGGCCTGGTGGCGGAGCGTGGGCGTTTGATGCAGGAGGCCGTGCCTGCCGGCCTTGGTGCGATGGCCGCGATACTGGGTATCGATGATGAAGACGTCGTCCGGGTCTGCGAAGAATCGGCTCAGGGGGAGGTGTTGTCGGCGGTGAACTTCAACTCCCCGGGCCAGGTGGTCATCGCCGGTCATCGAAGCGCCGTGGAGCGGGCAGTCGAAGCCGCCAGGGAGGCGGGCGCCAAGCGGGCCATCGTGCTCGCCGTCAGTGTACCCTCTCATTGCTCACTGATGCGTGGCGCCGCTGAACAACTTCGGGCACGGCTCGAAAAGATCACTATCAAGGCCCCGCATGTACCCGTGATCAATAATGTCGATGTGGCCATGGCCCAGGAGCCCGGCGCGATCAGGGACGCACTGGTCAGGCAGCTATATAGCCCGGTTCGCTGGGTGGAGACTATCCAAAAGTTACATAAGGAAGGGGTCTCGCGGGTGGTCGAATGCGGTCCGGGCAAGGTTCTGGCGGGCCTTAACAAGCGCATTGAACGCGACATGTCGGTGCAGGCCATTTACGATACCGCCACACTCAACCAGGCCCTGGCTGAATAAACAGGGGGAGGATACATCGATGCTGGAGAACGAAATCGCACTGGTAACCGGCGCCAGCCGCGGCATAGGCAAGGCCATTGCCCTGGAATTGGGGGCCATGGGTGCCACTGTCATCGGGACCGCTACTTCAGAAAGTGGCGCAGAAAGCATTTCCAAGTATATGAATGAAAATGGTATTAAAGGTGCAGGCCGGGTGCTTGAAGTTACCCGTCAGGACTCTGTGGACAGCCTGATGGCGGGAATCGAGAAGACCTACGGCACGCCGGGCATCCTGGTTAACAATGCCGGCATTACCCGCGACAACCTGCTGATGCGCATGAAGGACGAAGAGTGGGACGAGATCATGGCAACCAATCTCGGTTCGGTATTTCGTCTGTCCAGGGCCTGTCTGCGCGGCATGATGAAGGCGCGCAAGGGACGTATCATCAATATCACCTCGGTGGTCGGCGTAACCGGCAATCCGGGCCAGGTCAATTATTCGGCTGCCAAGGCCGGCGTGATCGGTTTTACCAAATCCCTGGCACGCGAGGTCGGTTCCCGCGGCATTACCGTCAATGCCGTTGCTCCCGGCTTTATCGATACCGACATGACGCGCGCACTGCCCGAGGCGCAACGGGAAGCCCTGCTGACCCAGATCCCGTTGAACCGTTTGGGGGGTGCCGAGGAGATTGCCGCCGCAGTGGGTTTTCTGGCCTCTTCCAAGGCGGCCTATATCACCGGAGCAACCCTGCACGTAAACGGTGGTATGTACATGAATTAAAGTGGTTTTATGGATTTCCGGCATGAAGGCTGGCATCCGGCGTGCGTTTTCATTACAATACGCCCGCAACTGATAGGCGTAACTAAACTAGATAAGAGGACGAGTCCGATATGAGCACTGTTGAAGAGCGTGTCAAGAAAATCGTGATCGAACAACTTGGCGTTAAAGAAGAAGAAGTAAAGAATGCTTCTTCTTTTGTGGATGATCTTGGCGCTGATTCCCTCGATACCGTGGAGTTGGTCATGGCTCTGGAAGAAGAGTTCGAGACCGAAATCCCCGATGAGCAGGCCGAAAAGATCACCACCGTTCAGCAGGCCATTGACTACATCACTGCCAACCAGGGTTAATCCAGCATTGTTATCACCGGCAGCCCGCCATACGGAGAGTATGGCGCGGCTGTTGCCGTTTATGCCATTGTAAGGTGACGTACTTGACTAAACGACGTGTTGTTGTAACAGGACTCGGTATGGTTTCTCCGGTGGGACTCAGTGTCAGGGAGTCCTGGGAGAGCATACTGGCGGGCAAATGCGGTATCAGTGAAATCACCCATTTCGATGTCAGCGCCTACAACACCCGTATTGGCGGCTCGGTCAGGAACTTCAATGCCGAGCACTATATCCCCGTCAAGGATGTCAAAAAAATGGACCCGTTCATTCACTACGGGATAGCCGCTGCCCTTGAGGCCATTACCGATTCCGGTCTGCAGGTCACTGAGCAAAATGCCGAGCGTATCGGGGTGGCCATTGGCTCCGGCATTGGTGGCCTGCCGGGGATCGAGAAGGGTGTTGTTGCCCTGAATGCCGGCGGGCCACGCAAGATCTCGCCATTCTTCGTACCCAGCAATATCATCAATATGATTTCCGGTAATGTGTCCATCATGTTTGGCATGAAGGGGCCGAACTATGCGTTGGTGACCGCCTGCGCGACCGGCACCCATTGCATTGGGGATGCCGCGCGTCTGATCGAATACGGCGATGCCGATGTTATGATCGCCGGCGGGGCGGAAATGGCCACTTCACCCGTATGTCTGGGCGGTTTCAGCGCCGCACGAGCCCTGTCTACCCGCAACGATGACCCTGCCACGGCCAGCCGGCCCTGGGATAAAGACCGCGATGGGTTTGTCATGAGCGACGGCGCCGGCGTGGTGGTGCTGGAAGAATATGAATTTGCCAAAAAGCGCGGCGCCAGGATTTATGGTGAAGTGGTCGGCTTCGGCATGAGCGGTGATGCCTATCACATGACCCTGCCCTCCGCGGGCGGAGATGGGGCCAGACGTTGCATGATAAATGCATTGCGTAACGCCCGTCTGAATCCGGAGCAGGTCGATTACATCAATGCCCATGGTACTTCGACACCCGCCGGCGACCTGGCCGAGACCCAGGCCGTCAAGAGTGCCTTTGGTGATTATGCCTATAAAGTTGCGATCAGCTCCACCAAGTCCATGACCGGTCATCCGCTGGGAGCCGCCGGCGGGATTGAGGCCATTTTTTCCTTGTTGGCGATCCGCGATCAGGTGGCGCCACCTACCATCAACATCTTCACCCCGGATCCCGAGTGTGACTTGGATTATGTGCCCAACACCGCACGCCAGATGAAAATAGAGGTGGCCATGTCCAACTCGTTTGGATTCGGCGGAACCAACGCCACGCTGATATTCAGAAAGATCTGATACCCTGCTACCGGCCGTATCCTGCTATATACTCTGATTCCACCATTAGCAACGGCTGGACGGACAGGGCACCCATGCCACCACCGCTCTCCTTTAAGCACGTGGCCATGATCCCGGTTACCGGAGATCCGGTCAATCTTGCGCAGCTGCAGGCCAGTCATCCGCAGCGCTATCCCTTTCTGCTGCAAAGCGTGGCGCAGGGCACTACCCATGCCCGCTACGACATCCTGTTTGCTTTTCCCGGCGATACCCTGAGGCTCGATGCGGAGGGACGGCTGCATGGCGGCCGGACCCCTGGCAATGATTTCCTGGATGCACTTGATGAGTGGTGGCGGCCAACGGTTTGTGCGGCGTCTGAACAGGATCTGCCGTTTACCGGCGGCTGGTTTGTCTATCTGGGCTACGAACTGGCGCAGCAGATCGAAACCGGTCTGCGGCTGCCCGAGTTTCCCCCCGATTTCCCGGTTGCCTTCGCCACCCGCATCCCGGCGGCAATCATCCACGATCATGCCCGGCAGCAAACCTGCCTGCTGGCTGAAACCGGTTATGAATATCTGATAAAACAAATGCAGGCGGATTGTGCCGGGCCGAGGGAGTCAGTCCCTGGCATGATCACTGTCGATAATCTGAATGAAGATGATCCCCGGCCATTCATCCAGGGTGTCCAGCGTATCAAGGACTACATTGTCGCGGGTGATGTGTTTCAGGTGAATCTGTCCCGCGCCTGGCAGGGCAGGTGCGCAGATACCATTACGGCCTGCGATCTCTATCAGCAGCTTTGCGTGCATAATCCGGCGCCCTTCGCCGGTCTGGCCCTTACCCCGTACGGCAGTATTATCAGCTCATCGCCGGAACTGCTGGTCAGGGTAGGGCAGGGGTGCATAGAAACCCGCCCCATTGCGGGCACGCGGCCGCGCCATGATTCAAATAACACGCAGGACAACGCCTACCGGCAGGAGCTGATCAGCCACCCCAAGGAACGCGCCGAACACATCATGCTCATCGATCTGGAACGTAATGATCTGGGCCGGGTCTGTGTACCGGGATCCATCCATGTCAATGAATTGATGACGCTGGAAAGTTTCAGTCATGTGCATCACATTGTTTCCAATATCCGCGGCAAATTGCGTCCGGAGTGCAGCCCCGGAGCAGTGCTCCGGGCGGTGTTCCCGGGCGGCACCATCACCGGCTGCCCCAAGGTGCGCTGCATGGAAATCATTGCCGAGCTGGAAGGCACCGGGCGTGGTCCGTATACTGGCTCGATGGGTTATATCAATCGTG